>Ga0114129_10002172_pt1 | contig 27014 bp, 29 predicted proteins | sample RhiMetdeltSRZDD1_FD_80071 | JGI IMG/M metagenome (GOLD analysis project Ga0114129, IMG submission 80071) | Populus rhizosphere microbial communities from Tennessee, USA - Rhizosphere MetaG P. deltoides SRZDD1 (version 2) (version 2) | ecosystem: Host-associated > Plants > Roots > Rhizosphere >...
CTCCGGCTGTGGCGCCGCGTCGGCTTCATCCGCAGCCTTATTGACTTCGGCTTGGATGGTCGCGCGCATTCTGTCGATCTCCTCCTGAGACAAGATCTGATTCCTCAAAACGTATCGTTCGGTCTGAGCAATCGGATCGTGCTCGCGTGCCCGCGCCATCTCTTCTTCACTCCGGTATTTGCTCTGATCGTCCGATGATGAATGAGAATCGAGGCGAACAACTTCAGCTTCGATAAGAACAGGTCCGCCTCCTTCGCGCATCTTTTTGATCAACGGAGGCAGTGTCTGGTAGATGGTCTCGTACCACGTTCCATCCACGTGGTAACTCGGGACTCCGAAGCCGGCGGCAATCCGATGAACCTCGGAATTCGTCTGAGCGTTTTGTGGGACGCTGATCGCGTAACCATTATTCTGAATCACAAACAGTACGGGCAGCTCTTCCCGTGCCGCCCAATTAAGAGACTCGCCGAACTCCCCTTCACTCGTTGCTCCTTCACCCGAAGAAACATAAACAATGGCATCGCTGCCGTCTTTTCTGATGGCCTTAGCCGTGCCCACTGCCGGCAGGAATTGCGTTCCGGTACAGGCTGTTTGTGAGACAAGGTTTAGCTTTCGCGAAGAGAAATGCTCGGGCATGTTACGCCCATTGGAACTGGGGTCGCCTTCGCGGCTGAGCATGTGCAAGAACATGTCCTTAATCGGCACACCCAGCGCATAAGCAATCGCCTTCTCCCGGTAGTATGGGAAAAACCAGTCATGTCCTGGCTTCATGAGCATGACGGTCCCCACCTGGATCTTCTCGTGGCCGCGCGTCGAAGCAAGGAAGGAAATTTTGCCTTGTCGAGTAAGAATCTTCAGCCGTTCCTCGATGTAATAGACACCGAGCATCTTTTGGAAAAGCTCCTTTACGACGGCATCAGGAACAATGCGATGATCCGAATCAATCCGAAGATTGGCTGGCGGTTCCATATACTTTCTGCTCATAGAATAAACCCACTATATGCTTGGACGAGACTTTCTCCAGTTCGAGGGGAAGCGGGTTAGTCATCAAGAACGCTGCGCCCGCTCAATTCGGGCGAAATCTTTTTCTCATGAGCGATTGCAGCTTCGAAGTCCGCCTGGGGCCGGTAATCGCGTTCGATCGTGTGCATAAACCTGTATAGGCGCTCAAAACCGGCGAATTTGTCGGCGTCACCCAGCTTAGCCATGTCGAGAGACGATCGAAGTATGGAAATCGATTCATCATACGTTTTCAGGGGAACCGGAAAGGGATGACGGTCCTTGCCACCTAACGCGAAAGAAAAACGGGCGGGATCGGAAAAGCGTGTCGGCGTACCATGCATAACCTCGGCAACCAGCGATAGCGTCTGCAGGGTTCGGGGCCCCAGTTTCTCGAGAAGCAGCAACTCGGCGAAGTTATGGAACTGCCGCTCGTAAGCCACCGCCAGAACAGCGCCCAGACGCTTCAGATCAACATCCGTCGCCCGGACCTCGTGACGGCTCGGCAAACATAGGTGGCGCGCTTCCTGCAGAGTGGCGATCGGCTTCTGCCGCACGATTTCAAGCAAGGCATTCTGCGCTGGCTGGGCTTCCCTGTCTACGAGATTCATAATCCGGCCTTGGTGTGCGCCAACGATTCCGGTATGCGGCTCCAACGTGAAATCGCGAACGGTTGCGGAATGCCAGTGGTACCGGCGCGCCATGCCGCTAGCATCATTCATTCCTTGCTGTACAACCGTCCATTCCCCGTCGGATGTGATGATGAATACGTGAAGATAGATTTGAAATCCGTCTGCAATGGCATTGTTATCGATTCGCGCTGTGAGGCGGCTGGTTCGAACTAATGCTTCGCCATCGAAGCCACGACGCGCGGAAATTGCACGGAGTTCGTCCGGCGTATTTCGGGAATGCTTGCCTCGTCCGCCGCAGAAATAAATCCCTAGTTCGTCTGATCGGTGGTGCAATCCGCGTTTGAGCGCTCCAGTGACCGAAGTCGTGATTCCAGAGGAGTGCCAATCCATTCCCATGACGGCACCCAGCGCCTGAAACCAAAACGGATCGCTCAGCCGCGTCAGAAGCTCGGATCTGCCGTAACGCTCGATAATCGATTCAACAATCGCAGTTCCGAGCTTCGACATTCGATCGGCAAGCCATTGCGGCACACGGCCGCCATGCAACGGCAGATCGGCAGTTCCGGAACGCTTCATTGTCTTATTTTATCCCTGCGTGAGATGGCCCTCGAAATGCCCCCAATCTTTAAGAAAAGCATCGGAAGGAGCTTGAATTATGCCTTCAAACAAAATTTCTCCCGAAGAGGCGAACGCACGAGTGCTGGCAGGAGAACCAATCCAATTTCTCGACACTCGCAATCCAAATGCTTGGAAATCGTCAGATCGGAAATACCCGGTGCGATACGCGTTCCAACCGACGATGTCGATTCGCATTTAGGCGAAATAAATCGAGATTCGACGATTATTACGTACTGTACATGCCCGAACGAAGAGTCGAGCACACGAGTGGCACAAGTTCTCAAGAACAATAGATATTCACGCGTTTTTGCTCTACGTGGAGGTTTTGACGCATGGGTGGCGGCGGAGTACCCGCTCGAAACAAAATCTAAAGCGGCTTAGCTCAACTGATCCTCTCCCGAGTCTTGCGTGCTCCCGCGGCGGAGCGCGCGAGCCGGACGGTTTGAGGTTTCTGCTTCGCAACGGTTACTCGAACTGTGCCGCCGTCAACGTCGACTTTCGCAGTGTTTGCATCGACGGGTGCAGGAAAGTTCAGGGACCGGAAGACGGTCGTCGATTTGAATTCGCACAAGTGAACGGTGCCGAGCTCTTCCGCATGCTCGTGTCGCGCTTCTGACTTCAACAGAATCTGATCTGGTGTCAGCATCACGTCGATATCTCCCAGATTCGCTCGGGTTAAAGCAAATTTCACTTCAAACTTTCCATTTTTTTCTAAGATTTCGGCGGGAGGCGCCGAGACGATTTCGGACTCCGCGACAATCCAGTCGTACCGGCTGTGCGCATCGTCGGGCCGGCGGTGTGAGAGTTCGAACGCCCGTTGACGAATACGGTTCTCGATCGACTCGGCTTCCGCGAAAATCGGGTTGCCATTCTCCAGTACAACGAGCTTTGCGGCAGACTTCGGTCTTCTCTTCATCTTTCACCTCAAATATTCAATCTGAGACAGAATAACAAAACACATTGAGGTTTGATAAAGCTGCCTACAAATCGCTTTCGCTCAAGCTAGAATATCCGTTCCTGCCGCTTGCCGGAGAGGTGCTGGAGCGGTTGAACAGGCCGGTCTCGAAAACCGGAGTGGGGGTAACTCCACCGTGGGTTCGAATCCCACCCTCTCCGTTTAATAATCGTCTTTCGAACGTGATTCAATATCCTGCGGGTATCGCGTCTCAGCACTGAGGGGGAGGATGAGGCGAAATATAGCTCCGCGGGCGATCTCGGATTCCACCTCAATGCGACCACCATGTTCGTGGGCGATCCAGTGCGCTATCGAGAGTCCCAGCCCGACTCCACCGCCCGATCTGGAACGATCCACCTGATAGAAGCGATCAAAGATGCGAGTCAGATCCTCTTTGGCAATTCCGATGCCGTTGTCTTCGACTTCAAAGAGCAGTTCACCGGATCGAATGCTCAAGGTGACTCTAACCTGGCCGGATGGAGGCGTGAACTTGATCGCGTTCTCGATCAGTGCGAGCAAGGCTCGCCGAAGTGCACCTTTGCCGCCCATCACAAATACCGGATCCTTGGTTACCGAGAGCTTTAATTGCACGCGGCTGTGGGCTGCCATGGACTCCGCATGGGAACGTAACTCCAGAACGATCGCTCTAACATCCAGGGGCAGGAGTGAAAGCACGGGACCGGAATCCGCTCGGGTGAGTTCCAGCAAACTCTCAATGACACCGGTCAACGCGACCGACTCTTCATGAATCATTTGCAACGCTGCGCGATATTCCGGGGACGATCGATCCTGACGGAGAGCCAGTTCAGCCGTCGTTCGGACGACCGTCACGGGCGAACGCAGTTCGTGCGAAGCGTCCGCTGTGAATTGGCGGAGCTGTTTCGCCGATAAGTCCAGCCTTTTAAGCATTTCGTTCCATGCAACGGTCAGGCGCTGTATTTCGTCGGCGTGAGGGGGAACGGTCAGTGTTCCGGACAAATTCTGAATGCTGATTCGTCGAGCGGCTTCGGTGATTTCATCTACGGGGCGGAGTGCGCGGCGACTAAGGAACCAGCCCCCTGCGACAGAAATCACTAAAAACGCGGGGATCATGAGCAGGAGCACGTCACGGAACTCATCGAGTGCACCCTGCGCCTCTGCCACGGATCGCCACAGCCGCACCTGAAACGTTTCGCCAGCCACTGTTACCGTCCGGGCGACCGCACGGACTGGGGCATGCTCTGACACCACCGTGGACGGCTGTTCGGATGGCGAGTCCAATGCAATGTTGGGTTTCTCAAAGAGGACGATGCCATGAAGATCCAGCAGTTGAACGCCGCTGCCTCGCGGCAATCCCGTCGAGAATTCGCGAGTTTCTTCGACTACTGCTGCCTGCCCCATGCCCTGGGTTTCTCTTTTCAGAAACTCTTCCAGCCCGTCCGACTGACGGAGCAACCATGTGTCAATATCACGATGAATCACTTGCCCCGTTCTAATCCACACGACGACTGCAAATCCAACCAGGCTTAGGAAAAATACCGCAGCGTGCCAGAGAGTAAGGCGCACGCGAATCGACATGACGACTATTCCGGCTTCGTGCGCAGGATATAACCCACGCCTCGAAGCGTGTGGATGCACCGCCTCTCTGGATCGGAGTCCACCTTGGAACGAAGAAGTTTCATGAAGGCATCCAGCGTGTTGTTCTCGACATCGGTGCGATCTCCCCACACTTGCGCCATGATCGCTTCCCGACTGACGACTCGGTCCCGACGACGAAGCAGCATCTCCAGAATCGAATACTCGGTGCGAGTGAGAATGACGTTTTGACCGCGCACCTGAACATCGTGGCATGAAGTGTCCACGCGGATGTCGCCGGCGCTGAGAATCACCGATTGGGGAGCGGGACCACGACGCGCGGCCGCACGCACACGAGCCAGAAAGACGTCAAGGGCGAAGGGCTTCGTGAGATAGTCATCGGCCCCAAGATCCAATCCGCGAACAATGTCGGCCGGAGCGTCGCGTGCCGTCAGCATCAGCACCGGAGTCCGATCGCCGTTCAGACGAAGCCTTCGCGTGAACTCGAAGCCATCCGTGCCTGGCAACATCACGTCCAGAACGACGACGTCAAACTCCGAGTCCAACATGATCGCGATGCCCTCGGAACCGTTGTGCGCAACAACTGCCTGGTGTCCGTCTTCTCCGAGTACCTGCTGCAGAAGCGCAGCCATACGACGATCGTCTTCAATTACAAACACGCGCATGGACCCAACTCCGATGGCCTTTCTTCCGCGCTGAAAACTAGATAACGCTCAGCAATGGTAGAGCGTTCGTTAAAGGTATTTCCGGACTATAGCTTCCAATTCCTGCATCCGCTGATAATACGTGTGCTCCCGTAATGTCCGTTGCTGTCCATCACGCGCGATCGCGTCCCGCTCCTGATCGTGCTCCAGATAATATTGAACCATCTCCGCGCATTCCTCGGCCGAGCGATAGGCGACGACTTCCTTCCCCGGCTCGAACATCTTGTGCAGGTTTGTTTTCCAATCGGTGATGAGTAAAGTACCCGTACCGGTCGCCTCAAACAACCGGCCGTTGCCTGCGTAATTTCCCGCGACATCAATGTGATGATTCAAAGTTATAAGCGACCTGTGGAGAACCTTGTACATTTCTATGCCCCACGCACCACCCCGGTGACAATGAATCACAGCAGAATCCTTAGGCAAGTCATTTGTAAAAGGTGTCCACACTTCTACAGGAAAGCGGTGACAGAGATACTCTAACCAGTCTTGACGAGAGGCATGAGCTCGGCTGAGTTGACCGATAAATGAAATAGGTATGGACGGTTTCGTCCCATTGAGCCTTTCCAATACTAGCGGCTCAAATCCTAGCCGCAGCAACTCGCTATTCACACCCTCCTTCCTAAAGAAATCAACGAAGTTTTCAACGACAGAAAGCATCAGATCATAGACACCGAAATCCCGATCTTTTGGTAACGGAGAACCGTGGCTTCCTACTAACAAACGGAAGCGTGGCTTCATCTGCCGAAAATAGGCGGAACTAAGCGGTATGTAGTTATTCAGTAGGACGTCGGGCTTATAGTATTCGATTTGCGCTGTCAGAATGTCATAGAGCCAATTCTGGTCCTTCGCTCGCGAAAGCCACGGCACCAATCCTCTTCTCAGTCGAAACTGCCAGTGGGTATTGATCTTTAATCCATGTTCCCGTGCCCATGCCGTCTGAAGCGGCTCATTATTAAAAAAAATCTGATGCGCCTCATAACCCAGTTTTCTGAGATTGTTGGCATAAGACAACCCGCAGGCAAATAGGCTTTCCATCCGAACCTGCATCTGTTCCTCATAGGATTTATGCTCGAGACCCGGATTTTGGGCATAAAGCCAATTCAGAAACGAGGCATAATCGGCATCAACGATTAGAAAGCGCATATTCGAGAAATATCGGAGGGAGAGAAAAGGGCGTCCTGTCTTCCCGAATTGCGCTCGGAATCCATAATCCGGTCCGCTCGCGTAATTGTTCTTTAATTGTCTGGGCATCGGCGGATGAACAAAGGCACGCCGTTACCTCTATTCTCAAAAGGATGGTGATTTTCATGCAGCAGAATGCTGACGCATAAATCTGAAAATCACCTGAAAGGAAGGCCTCTTACTCCGCCTCGGTAATACAGACCGGCTTTGTTGAAATACGTGGAATTCCCTAACACGATCGGCGATGGTGTCTCACAGTTGCGGCGGAACCCATCCGCGCAGAGCTAGCCGCGAAGCGGCTCGGCCTATTCCTGTTTCAGTGCGGCAGCGGGATCGATGCGCGTGGCGCGCCGAGCGGGCAGCCAGCAGGCAACGACGGCAACTGCGAGTAAGACCGCGCCGACAGCAATGAAGGTTGTGGGATCGTGCGGCGGCACATCGTACAGCAGAGCCGATAAGGATTGGCTCAGGCCCCACGCTGCTATCAATCCCAATGCGAGCCCCGCAAACGAGCTTATCAGCGCTCCGCGCGCAGCATTGCGCATGGCTTGTCGAGGCGTTGAGCCCAAGGCCAAACGCAGCGCGAGTTCCGGCGTGCGCCTTTCCACGCTGTATGCCACGACACCGGCAACACCGACGGAGCCGAGCAGCAAAGCAAGGCAGTTGCCTGTCACAGCGTGTGATTAACGTGGAATACTCTCTCGCTCCGAATTCTGTGAAGCCAGATCCGTTAAACCGAAGCGAGCTGTACGATCAGGTGGAGTGTTCCGACATGGCAAAAATCTTTGGGGGAACGCCGGTGAGTGGAAGGTCGAACGTTATCGTTGCGCCTCCTTCTGGGCGATTCGAAGCATAAATTGCTCCTCCATGGCGTTGGATAATGGCGCGGCAAATAGCCAAGCCGAGACCCGCGCCTCTCACCCCATCAGTCTTACCCCGGAAGAATTTTTCAAAGATTCGGTCCTCATCACCAACCGGTATGCCTGGTCCGAAATCCCGAATCGAAACCACGAGGCGTGTCTGGTCCTTGATTGCAGCGACTTCAATGGGCGTTCCCTGCGGCGTATAGTTGCCTGCATTCTCGAAGAGATTGACGAAAACTTGTTCCATCAAGACGTCATCAACGTAAATCAGCGGTAGTTCGGCCGGGAGATTCGTCGTCACGGCGCGGCCACGCAAGGCCGGTTCGAGGCGTGTCAATGCTGCGCCGATGATTTCTTCCAACGGGTACCAATCCCGCTTCAGTTCAGCTCCAGCATCCAGGCGGGTCATTTCGAGAAGTTTTCCAAGAAGACGATTCAGCCTCGATGCTTCCTCTGCGATGCTTTCAATCAATTCGTGACGTGCGCGCGCCGTTAAACGTTCCTCCTCTTCGAGGAGGCTTGTCGCCGCACCATAGATGGAAGCCAATGGTGTCCTAATGTCGTGTGATACAGCGCTGAGTAGCGAATTGCGAGTTTGCTCCCTCTGAATCGCAATTTCTGCGTTCATCGCAGCGGCATTTTGCAAACGAATCTTGAACGTCAGGGTGCTGATGACGAGTGCCACGACGAGCATCGCTATGAGCGTCAGGATATAGTTCGAGTCTTCCAAAAAAAAACTGTTATGGAATGGCACGCAGAAATAGTCGAAAGCAGTGACACTGAGCACGGCATTCAGAATCGCCGCCGGCCTGCGACATCGTATAGACACTCCGATCACACCCAGGAGATAGATCATTGCAAATGTAGGAAGGTCAAGAGTAGACCGGAGCGGAACAGAAATCGCCGTGCACAGCGTTACAACGCCGACGCTAATCAAATATTCGACAAACACGATCTCCATCCTAGCAATCTTCCGCAGTAATTTTCACGACACTGATCGCACCGTGCTCTTCTACTAGCTAATACTTTCGTTTAGCTACTACTTTCGTTCCATCGATTCGCGGCTTCTTTGGTACTACGATGTGCGCCGTCATGATCTCAACAGACGGTACTCTATCGATGTTCGTTCGCGTCATTGCGCCAGTTGTCTGGCGAAATGACAGCAAAGTTGCTGCCAAATTTCGTCGTTTTTCGGCGACGGAAGCAGGCAGTGCTTTAGATATGCTGAAGGCTGCCGAGCTGGAAAAGGATTCTCGGCGGCGGAAACTCTTTTTCAGACATGCGCTCGATGAAGCTCGCCATTCGAATTATTTTCGCGACCACGCGCGACAGATTGACGCAAGCGAGGCAGGTCTGAACAGTAGATATGACCTGATCCACGCTACCCGGCAGAACCTATACCAGGGTCTCCCTTTAGTGGACTTCGTGGCTTTTGTATATCTTGCCGAGAGGCGCGGAGCGGCTCACTTCCGATCGCTCGAGAGCCACTTTAAAGATCGGCCCGAAATCCACGACTTGTTCAAGCGCATCGGCAAAGACGAGAATTTCCACATTCGCTACAGCAAACGACTTTTGGACGAGTGGACCCGAGAAGGACGTGGTTCCGAAGTCCGCGCGGCGCTCCGCAGGATCCGTTTGAACCGCGCTTGGGATGCGTGGCGACGGTCAGGGCGCCAAATGGGCGATTTTGTTTCCCGGCTAGCGCTACGGATCTCGTATTTCGTTGTCGTTCCACCCTTTTCCTTAATACAGCGGGTTCTGCAACCTCAGCAGCATGGCGGTTGGCTAACTGCGCAGCAAACAACCTCCAACATGGATGAAATGGAGAAGATGTTCTAATGAAAGTGATCGGCATCAGTGCCTATTTCCACGACTCTTCCGCAGCGCTAGTGATCGACGGCAAAGTTGTGGCCGCGGCCCAAGAAGAGCGCTTTACCAGGATCAAACACGACTCAGGACTTCCGCTCCAGGCTGTGCGATTTTGTCTGGATTACGCCGGGCTCACGATCGACGAAATCGATCACATCGTCTTTTATGAAAAGCCTCTGCAGCGATTCGAGCGTCTCCTGGTCACACATCTCGCGGAATTCCCGAAAGGCGGCGGACAATTTGTGAGTTCGATTGGACGCTGGCTGTCCAGGCGTCTCTGGATGAAGAACGAGTGGATTCGAGAGTTGGGATGCCGGGCCGATCAGATACTCTGTTCGGAACACCACCTGTCCCATGCGGCAGCCGCCTTCCTGCATTCTCCATACGAAACGGCCGCGATCGTAACCGCAGATGGCGTCGGCGAATGGGTTACCACTTCGATATACCGCGGTATCACGGATTCGAGCGGCTCCCGAATCGAAAAACTCCAAGAATTGATTTTTCCCCACTCCATCGGTCTTCTTTACGCAGCGATCACCGCGTATCTAGGTTTCGAGGTCAACGAAGGCGAATATAAGGTCATGGGCCTCGCTGCGTACGGCACACCGCGCTACATGGCAGAGTTCGAGAAGCTCTGCAAAGTTAATGACGATGCCTCTCTCGTCCTAGACATGGACTACTTCTGCTACAACTGGCATGCGACGGACGCGTTCACCCCCGCGCTGGAGGCGCTCCTTGGCCCTGCTCGAAAACCGCATGCGAAGTTGACGCTGCCGGCTGTCACCGACGACGATCGCCGCTACAGTGACATAGCGGCATCACTCCAGAAGTTCACAGAAGCCTACATGCTGAAGCTGGTGCAACAGGCACAGAAACTGACGGGCGAGAAGAATCTCTGCCTGGCAGGCGGCGTTGCGTTGAACTGCGTTGCCAATCTGAAATTATTGAGCGAAGGACCGTTCGAATCGATCTACGTTCAGTCGGCGGCAGGAGATGCCGGAGGAGCGTTGGGTGCCGCGCTATATATGACGCATGTCATCGGCGGCATTCCGCGGCGGCCGGAACTCAATCATGCATTCTTAGGTGCACCAGTCGAGAAGTCGGACGTGGTCCGCTTCTTCTCCGACTGCGGTGTCCCATTCCGCGAATTTGCAACCACGACCGAGATGTGTCGCGCCGTCGTCGACTGTCTCATGGATGGAGAAGTAGGCGGCTGGGTACAGGGCCGATTTGAACACGGACCGCGTGCCCTGGGCGGACGCTCGATCATTGCCGACGCACGACAGCCGTACATGCGAGAACGCGTGAACAAAAAGATTAAATACCGCGAAGAATTTCGGCCTTTTGCTCCTGCGTGCCTCGCCGAAGATTTGAAAAAGTGGTTCGTTCTTCCTGAGGGCCGCGTGGAATATATGACCCCGTTCATGTGCTGTGTTGCGAACGTCAGCGAGGAAGGAAAGAAGGTGCTGCCCGCTATCACGCATGTCGACGGAACCGCACGCGTCCAACGCGTGGAGGCAGCTCATAATCCCGTTTTCCATGAACTTCTCTCTATATTCAAAGAGCAGTCCGGCGTGGGCGTGCTGCTGAACACCTCTTTCAACTTGAAGGATGAGCCGATCTGCAACTCGCATGGCGAAGCATTTGCGACCTTCATGCGGTCCGAGATGGATTTTCTAGTTATTGAAAACTGCCTTGTAAGAAAGGAAGACTGCCTGCGGCTCAGCCGTGAGGAATACCAGGCTGACGAAACACTCGTTATGGCAGGAAGGAATTAGAGACTATGAGCACAACAATCAGCGCAAAAAAGTTAGGAAAAAAGAAGTCGGCCTCTTGGATCGAACGTGTAATTAGTCCGGTGCGCACGCTTCACGAGTTTAATCAGCTCGCGACAAGAAGCGGACGAGGCTGGTGGCTAATCCCGATGATGGGTACGCTCGTGATGCTTGGAGTCTTGCTCGTATTCATCCAGGTGATCGAATACGTTGCGCCGTTCGTTTACACGATCTTCTAGCGCAGTATGTCGAGCATCCTTGTAGCCAGGACGAAAAAGACTGTTTTTTGCATCGTGTCGGTTCTTCTGGGCATATCGTTTCCATTTATCCTAGTTGAACTGGGACTGCGCGTCTTTTCCCGCACTCCATCCGGCTACTTCGCTATGACTCCCAATCTGCAAGCGACCTTCAATGCTGACCTTCATGCAAAAGGTGTTCAAGGCCCCGCGATCTTTAAGGTTAACTCAAGGGGTTTCCGGAGCCGCGAATGGTCGACGGATCGAGCGTCGGAGTACCGCATTATCTGTCTTGGCGGAAGCACGACTGAAAGTGTTTTGAACGACCAGAGTCGCATCTGGACGACTTTGCTCGAACGACAGCTTGGGCAATTGCGGGACGGACGCCATGCCTGGGTTGGGAATATGGGTAAAGCGGGCCTCGCATCCAATCATCACGTCGTGCAGTTGAAGCATCTCGATTTGTACGATCCAAATCTCATAATCGTTCTCGTGGGTTCGAGCGACTTCATGTCACGTTTGAAGCAAGGCGACTTTGACCCGAACCTCGAGAACCAGTCGCAAGACGAGCAAACGCTTGAAGAGCAGGCGTTCGCCGTACTGCCGGATCGATTTTTGTGGCAGGAGCCAGCCACCTGGTATAGGAGCACGCGACTTTGGCGGCTTGCATCGCTGCTTGGACGTAGCGTTCTGGCGGCATCTCAGAAACAAGACCAGGATGGTTTTTCATTAGAGCGCTGGCGTGCGATGCGCGCTGGTGGAAAAAGGTCCGACACGCTGCCGCCACTGGAAACGGCTCTCGACGCGTACGAACGCAGGCTAAAACGAATGGTCAGCCTCGCAGATAGTCTTGGCACACCGATCGTTTTGATGACCCAACCGTCGATATGGCGCGCCGGCTTGAGCGATACAGAAAAAGCCCAACTCTGGATGGGAGGTGTTGGTGAGTTCCGTGACATTCCGGGCTCAATCTACTTCGAGCCCGAAGCGCTGGAGCGTGGCATCGACGCCTACAACAAAACTCTCCTAAATGTTTGTCGCAAAACGACGGCACGCTGCGTCGACCTGGCGCACGCCGTCCCAAAAACCACAGAGTTCTTTTACGACGACGAACATTTTACGGACCGAGGACAGCAGTTTGTCGCCGACGCGGTAACTGAAGGCATTTTGCCGTTACTGCCGCGGCCCAAGTCGTAATCTTCGAAACGTGTGCAGGAGATGTCTTAAAAAGATAGTACCGGCCTTGACGGCCGGTACTCGTTGAGAACCGAGAAAAGAACCTGAGGTTCTCTTAGAACTTCACTACCACGCCACCCGAATAACGGAAACCATTCGAGCTTCCCGTAGAAACACCAGCTATATCCGCGCTGCCGAGGTAGATCCAGTCGATCTGCGCCGGACGAACGGAAATTCGGGGGCTGACCCGCAGGTCAAGTCCACCGCCTGCCGCTGTTGTGAAACCAGTCGCAGAAGTGCTGCCGGTAAAGCCAGCGACGCTGCTACCGGCTGACATTCGATAGAAACCTACTGTAGGCTGCACGAAAACACTCGCCGTGTCGCCCATATGGCTGGTCAGTTTTGGCCCAACCCGAAATCCAAGGACACTGGTGTTAACATCGATCACACTAGCATCGAGCGGATCAACCATCGACATGCCCCAGGAATGACGAGAAACCTCGCCTGTGATTCCAAGTGCTTTCGACATATTGCCCGTGAGGGCAACGTTGAAACCATTCATGCCCTGACTAACGCCTTGACTACCTGTATTTTGATAGCTGTAGCCGCCAAAAACCTCAAACCCGCGATCCTGAGAAAGCGCCGATGCCGCAAAGGCCAGCATCAGTGCGGTGCTTAGTACCAAACGTCTTGTCATCTTCAAGCTCTCCTTAGCAAAATCGTCACGACACTCTAAGAACGGGTCACGAGTGGAGCAATAAAAATCACGTTCGCTTACTGACGGACGATGCAGCCTTGTCTGGAGTTAGTAGTTGAATGCGTCCTATCTAGCGGCGGGCTAAGCAATTACGAAATACTTCAGCGCAAGTTGAATAGGGCGCGGTGGTACCGCAATCACCTTAGCGCTTGGCCTGCCCGGGCATCGGTAGGCTGACCGTCTTTCACGGTCATCATGCCGTTCACGAATACGTATTTCATGCCTGAGGACAGTGCGGCTGGATTGAAAACTACCAGATCGGCGGGCGCGTTCCGTTTCAACACACCTCGTTCACGGAGCGCGATGCGGGCAGCAGGCGTACCGCTGAGCCGCTGAATTGCGCGCTCCAGCATCACGGGTTTTTCCGTGATTAAATCGGCGAACGAATACGAATCGGCCGCAATATCCACACGCTGTGCTCGCGCCTTTTCGATCTCCGTCATCGCCGACTTATTTGCTCCCACTACCTGCACAGGTAGCTTGGCCTCGCGGGCCAGGGTCACAGCTTCCTTTACGGACTCGGGAATTTTGCTTTCGTCCCGAAGCTTGATAACCAGCGTTCCGCCCAATCTGCCAGCGATTTTCGTCAACGCGAGCAACTCCTCAGGGGTGCTGAAAGAGGCGGGCTCCTGTTGAAGATCGGTTGCAAAGCCGAAGGCGCCTTGCTTCATGCCGCTCGTAATGAGTTGAGACATCCGCTCAAGCTCATCGGCATTTGCAGATCGCTTGAAATCATCGCCCATGATTTGACGGCGTACGGTGCCGTGTCCGATGAGCAGTGCAATGTTGAGTCCGGCAGGTTTTTCATCAAATGGAAGCATGAACTCTTCTATTGAATATGGTCCGCTGCCATCTGCACCCAAAACTGCGGTCGTCACGCCTTGCGTGATCAATGAAAGCGGCGCCGGATCTTTCGCGATCGCGGCAGGTGAGAGCGTACTCATATCGATAAATCCGGGTGCAACAACCATTCCTTTAATATCGAGAAGCATCTCCCCGGGCGCCGGCTTGAAAACACCGATGTCTACGACCTTACCGTCCCGAACACGAACGCTGCCAGTGGATCGCGGTTTTCCTGTGCCGTCGATAATTGTTCCGTTCACGAGCACTACGTTCTGCGCAAATCCAAAGTTCGCCCAGAGAAGAAGCCAGAGCAAAAACACGCATCGCCGCATACTTCCGCAGTCTCCTTTATAGGGATGTTATATTCTCCGCCTGAGGACTCCAGTATGAAAGTAACTCGATACGTCCGATACTCCGCCGCAGGCAAAACGTCGTACGGCCTTCTCGAAGGGCAGAAGATCCGTGAGCTGAACGGAAACATTTTCACTGGAGCCGAACCGACCGGCAACGAACTACAACTGGCGAAAGTAAAGCTCCTCGCACCCTGCGAACCGCCGAAAGTCGCCGCTGTCGGCCGCAATTACAAAAGCCACATCGCCGACCGGAACATCCAACCTGCCAGATATCCAGGGCTGTTCTGGAAACCCAGTTCCTGCGTGATCGGACCTGACGAAGACATCATTTTTCCGGAGGGAGCAAGCAATGTTCACTACGAAGCCGAGATGGTTGTCGTAATCGGGAAAAGGGGAAAGAACATACCCGAGTCGGACGCAGGCCAACACATCTTCGGGATCACTGCCGGTAACGATGTAAGTGCACGCGACTGGCAGAAAGATGATCTGCAATGGTTTCGAGCGAAGGGCTCGGATACCTTTGGTGCGCTGGGACCATGCATCGTGCAAGGCCTGGACTACAACAACGTGCTTGTTGAAAGCCGACTGAACGGTGAAGTTCGCCAGTCGCAACGCACGAGCGATCTCATTTTTCCCGTGCCCTTGATAGTCAGCTACGTCAGCCGTTTTGTGACGCTTGTGCCCGGAGACATTATTTACACCGGCACTCCTGGAAACACGAAGGCGATGGCGCCGGGGGATGTCATCGAAATCGAAGTTGAAGGTGTGGGCGTGCTCCGCAATCGAATCGCGCGAGCATCAGTATAATCAAACTATGCCTACATCAATCGATGCCCTTAAAGAAAAGGGCCGGCGGCTGCGGATTCATTCCCTAAAAGCCACGACCGAAGCGGGTTCTGGACATCCGTCTTCGTGTTTATCAGCTGCCGACCTCGTCTCTGTGGTGTTTTTCAGAGAGATGCGCTTCGATCAGAGGGATCCATCGAACCCCGGGAACGATCGGTTTATTTTGTCGAAGGGTCACGCTGCTCCCCTGCTCTGGGCCGCTTATGCGGAAGCCGGAATCATCGACGAAAAGGAGCCGCTGTCACTGCGACGTCTCGATAGCGTCCTAGAAGGCCATCCCACGCCGAGAATGCCGTGGGTTGACGTAGCCACCGGATCCCTTGGCCAGGGACTCTCTGCAGGTCTCGGCAATGCTTTGGCGGCGAGACTCGACGACATTCCATTCAACACATACGTTTTGCTCGGCGACGGTGAATGCGCGGAAGGATCGGTTTGGGAGGCGGCCGAACTTGCAAGCTATTACAAGATTCCAAATCTGTTCGCAATCGTTGACGTGAATGGGCTCGGCCAGAGCCAGCGAACGATGGATCAGTTCGACGTCAACCGGTTCGCTGAAAAATTTCGTGCGTTCGGCTGGTTTGCCCAAACAGTCGATGGCCACAATTATTCCGAGATCCTCGACGCCTTTGATCGTTTTCGCCGAGACGCCGGTACACTCCCGCGAGCTCTTGTCGCGAAAACATTCAAAGGCAGAGGGGTATCCATGCTGGAGAATCGCGAGGGCTGGCATGGCAAACCGGTTCCGAAGCAAGACCTTCCCGCCGCATTAGCCGAATTGGCAAAACCAATGGGGCCAGACGAGTTTCAGCCGAACCCTCGGACTGGATTCTCTCTGCCGCGTACGCTGGAACCGTTCGATATCAAGGTCGAACGAAAACGCGGCGAAACAGCGGCCACTCGTGAAGCCTACGGTGATGCGCTTGTGAAAGTCGCAGAGAAGGATTCGCGCATTGTCGCGCTTGACGGCGACACTAAGAACTCGACTTTCTCAGAAAAATTCTTAAAGGCCTTTCCGAACAGATTCTTCGAAATGTTTATTGCCGAGCAAAATATGGTGGGCGTCGCAACCGGCCTTTCCGCTCGCGGAAAGATTCCGTTTGTTTCAACGTTCGCTGCATTTTTCAGTCGTGCTTACGATCAGATCAGAATGGCAGCTGTTTCAAGGGCAAACGTCAAGTTCTGTGGCTCTCACGTTGGCGTTTCAATCGGAGAAGACGGTCCTTCCCAAATGGGACTCGAGGACCTTGCAATGTTCCGCCCAATCCCCGGCGCAGTGATCTTGTATCCGTCCGACGCTGTTTCCACCGAGCGCCTGGTGCTCGAGGCAGTTCGTTACCGCGGCATCTGTTACATTCGTTCCACGCGGCCGAAAACCCCTGTTCTATACTCCAATGACGAGCAATTCCCGATTGGGGGATCGAAGACTCTAAGAAAATCGGTAAAAGATTGGGCCACGGTTGTTGCGGCCGGGATCACCGTGCATGAGGCGCTGAAAGCATCGGCGAAGCTGGAGTCGGAGGGCAAGCCGATTCGCATTATCGATGCATATTCGGTGAAACCGATCGATCGCGAAGGAATTTTGGCAGCCGGTCGGGAAACAGCCGGGCGAATCGTTGTTGTCGAAGACCATTATGCGGAGGGCGGCCTCGGCGATGCGGTTTTAGAAGCTGTCGGAAATCAGGTGAAGGTAGTGAGGCTCGCCGTACGTGAGATTCCGCAATCAGGACCGCCGGATGCACTAATGGAGAAGTACGGTATAAGCAGCGAACACATTATCAACGCCGTGAGAGAGTTTTAACACGAACGAATGCGCGACTCAGGAGGATCCATGCCTCAGACCGGTGGTAAGAAAGAAAATGCTCAATCGGAGGTGCGGCTGGTTGTGGAGGTCGACGGGCACCCTGTTGGTATCCTCAATCTGGACATCGATCGCCTTTGGCCCCTCATCAACCATCAGAAACGTGATGCTCTGCCCATCGAATGGATCGAGGTTTCGCAGTTGGATCCGATTGTCCGTGCCGCCGTGATCAAACGACTCCTCGGCCGCCTCGAAAGCGATCTTTACAAGTCGCTCGGAAACGAAATCGTCAAAGCCGAACTGGATGTCGAGAGCTTCAATCTAAAAACAGAAGCCGCGGCACAAGCGTTTGGCAGAACCAAAGGCGACATTGAAAAACTCATCGCCGAAACTGACCGAACCGAGGCGGACTTTCAGGCTTTCTTCTGGGAGTACTTACTTGACGACCGAGAGATTACCGACTTGAAGAAGGAGTGGAAGTCGAAGGGTACTCGGCCTCGATAGTAGACCGCATCCCGCCTCGCGTGGCGAAATCACCGGTGATCTTGATGTATACCGGTTCGCATGCTTTCACAATGTCGCGGAGTATCCGATTCACCGCGTTCTCATAAAAGATCCCCACATTTCTATAGGCCGTGAAATACGCCTTGAGCGATTTCAATTCAAGACAAAGCCTGTCCGGGCGATAGTGAATCGTGATGGTTCCAAAATCCGGCAAACCAGTTTTCGGACAAATCGAAGTGAATTCCGGCATTGCAATCGTGATGTCGTATCCCGGAAATTGGTTAGGCCAGCATTCGATGTTCGGTAGGTCTGTTTCGATGCCTGCTTTGGCGTGCTCCTCAGTGTAATCACCCACGCTCGCACTATACCAAAAGCAAAAAGCCCTCGGGCGCTTCTTACACCCAAGGGCTTGTTCCCTAGTCTCCTTCGCCGTCGCACCGCGACTCTCGCCAGAACGACGTCCTATCGTATTGGAATCATTCCAATCAGCTATGCCTCCTGCAAGCCGGTTGCGCCCGACTACCGTCCCTGGCTGGAGTAGCCAATTGCTACTAGGAATTCATCTGTCTCTTAAGACGTTGGGGATTGTCGTACCCTGCCGATCACTTTGCAAGTATTTTTTTAAGAAATGTTCCCCTGCTGAGCTACTATGAGGGGCATGCCAAAAGCCATTAAGCCTCTCATCGTAATCATTCTGGCCGTGGGGGTTGCGGCAGGTGCTGCGGTCTATTTGAGCCGCGGATCCGACGAAACTGCAACCACCAGCGACGCACCCACTCATGCCGACATCAAGGGTGGCGGACATTTTCGAGGTCCCATCTCTGGGGAAAAACCAGAGTTGACGCTCGTCGAGTTTGGCGATTACCAATGCCCGAGTTGCGGCGCGTACCATCCGTTAGTGAAAGAGATCTTGGACCGGTATCCGAAGCAGCTTCGGTTGGAATTCCACCACTATCCGCTGATCAGCATTCACCCCAATTCAATGGCTGCGTCGATGGCAGCAGAAGCGGCCGGCGAACAAGGTCACTATTGGGAAATGCACGATGCACTGTTCGAGTATCAGATGCAATGGGCAAGCAGCCCGAATCCGGAAGCAATGTTTATCGCGATGGCAAGCCGCATTGGACTAAATCAAAATGCGTTTATGCAGGCGTTGCGGTCGCCGGAACTACAGCAGCGGATTCTTAAAGACGTGGAACGCGCCCAGGAAGCCAAGATCGATGCGGTACCGACGTTTTTCATTAATGGTGAACGGCAACATATCAAGCTGAGCATGGATGATTTCGTCCAAACGGTTGAATCGCATCTCCACAAATGAAGCTTCGCGCTGCCCTGGTTGCGCTTCTGGCCTTCATAGGAATGGTCGATGCGCTGTATCTTTCCATCAAGCGCAACGCAGGCCCGATTCCGTGCCATGTCACTCACGGCTGTACCGATGTTCTTACAAGTAAGTACTCGACCATCGGCCCGATTCCACTCTCGTGGTTCGGGCTGGCGTTTTACATGACGATCTTTAGCCTGGCGGTGTTCAAACTTTTTGAAGACTCGAAGAATCCTGCGTCCGGCCCATTGTCCGTGATCTTTTATCTTTCGGGTGCCGCGCTTATCGTTTCAGCTCTTTTAGTCGGAATTCAGGCGTTCATTTTGAAGGCGTTTTGCGAGTACTGTTTATTGTCCGCTGCGTTGGTTCTGATGATTTTTCTTCTCTCGCCTCATCCGACTCCACGAAAACTCCCCGCCTGACCGTTTTCGGATCGGGCATATTTTCATCGCGGCTCTCGAGCGCTTCTCTCTGAGCAGTGGTGATCTCTTCAATTACACCGTTCTCGGTTTTCTCGAGCGTCTCCGACGGCACTCCACCGCGCACCATAAATGATTCGTACATACCTATCGGATCGCGCTTGCCCCAATGCTCGAATATCTTCGGTGGAAAGAGTTTTCTTGCCTCGCTCTCATCGTGGGTTGCATGCCCTCCCATTCGAAAAGTTTCCGCGTAGATGAACACTGGACCTAGTCCTTTGCGTGCGCGATCGGCCGCAAGTTTCGTCGCGGCGTACACATCCAGCACATTGTTTCCGTCACATGGATAGCCGGCGACGCCATAGGCCTTGCCCCACGAGGCAAATGGGCCAATCTGATGCTGATCTAGACGCGTCCCCAGGGCCACTTGATTGTTTTGCAATACGAATATGGCGGGAACGCGCAGAACGGCTGCGAGGTTGACGCCCTCGTGGAACGCGGTAGTCTTCGTCGCGCCATCTCCGACCCATGTCAGGGCCACAGCCGGTTGGCTACGCTGTTTGAAGACAAGCGCGACGCCTGCAAAAACAGGAACAAGTGCGCCCACCTGGCTGGCAGGCGCAATGACGCCGTGCACCATGCTCCCTACATGAAGATCCTTGCCTCGGCTCGGAGAATCGGCCGTGGCCAGATACTCGCGGAACAAGTCCGCCATCGGAATCCCCATCTCGTGGCAGGCGCCCGCGTTACGGATCATCGGCCCGACTTTATCAATTTGTTTGTCAAGAGCATGGACATTCCCTACGGTGACGGCCTCCTCGCCGGTGCCGAGCCACGCCTTTGAGAGGATCCCCTGCTTAACCCAACGCTTGAGAGTGATATCGTGCAGCCGGAACCGCAGCATTCCGGCATACATTCCTAGAAGCTGCTCCTGGGTCAGTTCTGCAATTATTTTCGATCGCGCTTCATCCCGGGCAATTGTGGCGTCATATTCCTTATCCAGGTGGGGAGAAGGGTTCCACTGTACGTATTCGGGCGGATCGAACATTGGATAGCGCTTCATAATTTTGGGAGTATAGTCGCGATTGGGATCAACGATGCCAGCACATCATAGATAATAGGTGATATAATGTCGCGGTATTCTTTGAAGGGGTAAATCCATGAAACGCAAGCAGCTTAAGTTTGCAATCGGTTCGGTTTTAATCGTTCTCACCCTCTCGTACTTGGCCTACTCAGGGTATCAGGAGAGCAAGACTTACTACCACACCGTACCGGAGCTGTACTCATTGAAAGAGAAAGCGTACGACCTCAGGCTTCAGGTCTCGGGAGATGTTGTACCGGGCTCGATCCAGCGTGATGGTAAGGTCGTGAGTTTCGTCATCGGAGCAGAACCCCAGACCCTGCGTGTCAAATACGTAGGCAAGGATCCTCTTCCAGACACTTTGATCGATCGCGCCACAGCCATGGCAACCGGCAAGATGGGACGTGATGGCGTTTTTGTTGCCGACACGATGCTGGCCAAGTGCGCCTCCAAATACGAGAAAGAAACCGCCGCAGGGGTTCAAATCTCAAAAAAGAGTAACTAACATGGCAGCACAAATTGGGCAGTTCGCCTTGGCCCTTGCATGGGTCGTTACGGCGTATTCCGTAATGGCGTCCATTCTGGGCATTCGTTATAAACATGACAAACTGATTGCCAGCGGCCGCAATGCCGCACTTGGCGTCACGGCATGCATTACAACTGCAATCGTCTGTCTCGGATACTTATTTGCGGTAAGCGACTTCTCGATTAAATACATTGCGGCGCATTCCAACCGAGACCTTCCGATCTATTTCAAGATCAGTTCGATCTGGGGTGGCCAGGAAGGCTCACTGCTGTTTTGGGGCTGGCTGTTGACGACTTACACAGCTCTGGTCGTCATTCAGAACTGGCGGAAGCATAGCTCCATGATGCCTTACGTTACAGCCGTGCTGATGACGACATCCCTGTTCTTCACATCGATGCATCTGTTTGCAGTAAACCCGTTCAATCAGACGGTGATCCTGCAATCCCAGATATCGCCGATTCCGTTCGTCCCACGGGACGGTAGTGGTCTGAATCCCCTGCTCCAGGACGCCTACATGGTGATTCACCCACCGATGCTCTATCTCGGATTTGTCGGGTTTGCCGTTCCCTTCGCATTCGCCATGGCCGCCATGATCACAAGGCAACTGGGCGACACGTGGATCCGCACCACGCGGCGCTGGACGATGGTCGCTTGGATGTTCTTGAGCATCGGCATCCTTCTCGGAGGCAAGTGGGCTTATCACGAGCTTGGCTGGGGTGGATTTTGGGCATGGGATCCTGTCGAAAACGCTTCTCTCATGCCTTGGCTTATCGGAACCGCCTTCCTGCACTCCGTCATGGTTCAGGAGAAGAAGGGGATGCTGAAGATCTGGAACATGGTGCTGGTCATCATGACTTACATCATGTCGATCTTCGGAACCTTTCTGACTCGCAGCGGTGTTGTGAATTCGGTACACGCGTTCGCGCAATCTTCGATTGGCGGTTATTTCGCTGCATTCCTCGTCGTCGCTTTATCTGGAGCGCTCTATCTGGTTTTTGACCGGTTGCCGCTTCTGAAAAGTGAAAACCAGATGGAATCGATTGTGTCGCGCGAAAGCAGTTTCATGTTCAACAACCTGATCCTCCTCGCGGCATGTTTCGCCGTGTTCTGGGGGACGATGTTTCCCGTGATTTCGGAAGCCATCAAGGGCGTCAAAATCACGGTGAGCGCGCCGTTCTTCAACAAGGTTAATGTTCCAATTGCGATTTTCCTGATGTTTTTGACTGGTGTTGGCCCCTTGCTGGCTTGGCGCAAAGCATCGACGAACAGCTTGAAACGAAACTTCCTCTGGCCCGCTTTAATTGCGTTGTCTGCCGGCGTCGTCCTTTACATCCGAGGTGTGCACCATTTTTACGCGTGGCTGTCGCTGGTAACGTCGATCTTCGTGGCAATTACGATAGTTCGCGAATTCTACAAAGGTGCAAAAGCCCGCGCCACCGGAACAGGTGAAAACTTCGTGGAGGCCGTCGTCAACCTCACACTTCGCAATACGCGGCGATATGGTGGATACGTCGTACATTTCGCATTCGGCCTCATGTTTATTGGCTGGTCCGGCCAGGCGTTTACCACGGATGGCAGCAGTGAATTGGGCGTCGGGGACACGATGAACATTCGCGAGTACACACTTCGTGTCGAGAAGCTCGGAACGGAAGATACCGCGAACTATTCGTCCGATAAAGCGACTATGGGTCTGTTCGAATACGGCAAGAAGGTGGCCAATCTCTATCCCGAACGCCGCGTGTACAAAGCGGGGTCGGAACCGCAGCCGACAAGCGAGGTCGCAATCTATTCCACGATGAAGAATGACTTATATGTCGTCTTTGCCGGTGCGAGTACCGATGGGAGAAAAGCGATTGTTCAGATCTTCTACAATCCCCTCACAATGTGGGTCTGGATTGGCGGCGTCGTCTTGGTAATCGGTACTCTTATCGCACTGCTGCCGAATAAGAAGACGCCGGCGCGAAGGAAGCCGGAAGCAGAGTCTAAAGAGGAGCCTAAGAACATTGAAGCAAAGGTTTCGTAAGTTCGCTGTGCTGTTCGTTATTGCGGCGGCTCCTCTATCGATCGGAGCGGATCGCAACGAACGGATTCGTGAGTTGAGCCCGAAGTTCATCTGCGTCTGCAGCTGCAATCAGCTTCTTTCGGCGTGTAACCATTTTCACTGCCCGAGTTCCGGACCGATGTTGACTGAATTAGGCAATTTGATCGACCAGGGCAAGACTGACGATCAGATTATTAATAGTTTTGTTGAGAAGTACGGGACTTCAGTGCTGTCTGCCCCTCCAGCTTCAGGATTCAATCTCGCAGCATGGGTGATGCCGTTTGTAGCGCTGGGCATAGGGGCAATTGTGGCTGTCTATTTCTTGCGCCGATTTAGAGCAAGATGGGCGGGAGCGCCTGCGCCGAACGCAGCGCTTGCGAAATATCAGGACAAGGTCGAAGAAGAGCTCAAGAAATTCACACCGGAAGATTAGATGATTTACCTGGTTTGCGGCATTCTCAGCGGCGCCGTTCTTGGCGCAATCTGTATTCCCCTATTCAGGAAGGAAGAAACGCTGGAGTCTGCAATTCTTGAAGAGACCGAGTGGGATTTGCTCCAGCGGAAGAAGGAGGTCGTGCTCGGAAATATTCAGGATCTCGACTTTGAATATAAGTGCGGCAAGCTCTCTGAAGAGGACTATCAAAAAATCCGATCTGAGATGAGCACCGAGGCTGCGACTGTCTTTCAGGAAATCGAGAGCATCGAATCGAGCGCTGATCTCGACGCGCTAATCCGGCGCGAAGTTGCGGCACGACGAGTTAAATCGACAGAATCTCCACGGACCACTGGTTGCCCGTCATGTGGATCTGCCAATCCAGCCACAAACAAGTTTTGTGCCGAGTGCGGAGCTAAGCTGAAGCATTGATTACGTTGCTACTGCTGCTCGCCGCACAAGATGACGGCCCCAAGACCGCCGATGTGCCCAACGCGATGGGCGCACATACCTGGTTTGTTATCTTCGCCGTCGGAGCCTTCCTGCTATGGAGCATCAGCTATTCGCTCCAGTTGCATAAGGAAGCACTGGCCAAAAGAAAAGGACGCGACGATCTCGTCCGCCGGCGACAGGAGTTAATAGACAGCATTGCGGATCTCGAGGAACAAAAAGAGGCTGGAACGATTGCCGAGAAAAAATATAAACAGGACCTCAAAGATCTCAAGTTCCAACTGGCAAAAGTAGTCGATAGATTACGCAGAAAATCAGGGGACGAAACCGCAAAAGGCACAAAGGGCACATAGAGCCGGCTCTTTATGTTCGCACTCGAATCTGACGATATCCGGAAAACATTTGGACACTTCACGGCACTCGGCGGCGTGACGCTTACTGTTGAGAGGGGCGAATTCGTGGCGCTGTTCGGCAGAAATGGCGCGGGAAAGACGACGTTTCTAAAAATTGCGGCGACTCTCGTCAAGCACACTCATGGCAAGCTGCGAATACAAGGTGTCGATATTTCTGAACAGCCCGAACAAGCGCGTCGTCATATCGGTTTTCTTTCACATAACACATACCTTTACCGCGATTTGAATCCCGTCGAAAACTTGACGTTCTTTGCACGGTTATACGGAGTATCCGATCCCGAGGCCCGGATAAACTCGCTTCTTAAGCGTGTTGGGCTGGACCGGCGTATGTCGCATCCCGTGCGGTCGTTTTCCCGCGGCCTTCACCAGCGTCTCGGCATTGCGCGTGTTATGTTGCACGATCCGTCCTTAATTCTTCTGGACGAACCGTACACAGGACTTGACGCAAATGCCGTCGATATACTCAATCAGATGCTCGACGAAGCAGCAGCAGCCGGCAAGACGATAATTCTCACCACGCACGATCTCGATCAAGGACTCCGATCTGCCACGCGGGCCGTTATCATTGATCGCGGTAAGATCGTTTTTTCTGGAAACCCAAAAGACCAATCAACACGTGACGCCTATGCTGGGTACATACGGATAGGAACGGCTAGATGAAGCCGATCACTGCGATCGTATTCAAAGACATTGTCATCGAGATGCGCAGCAAAGAATCGATTTCATCGATGCTGATGTTTGGAATCCTGGTGCTTGTGATTTTTTTGTTTGCCTTTGAGTCCCGAGGTCTGGAGAAGGGTATGGTTGGTCCCGGAGAATTGTGGGTAGCATATTCATTCGCCGCCATTCTGGGGCTTAACCGATCACTCGCGATGGAAATCGACAACGATTGTTTGCAGGGGCTCTTGCTCGCCCCTCTAGGTAGAGGTGAGCTGTATATTGGGAAAGTCGCGAGCAATTTTGCTTTTATGATGATCGCCGAGCTCGTCGTGCTGCCGGTCTTTTTTATTCTTAATAATCTGAACTTTGACAGACGATTTTTCGCGATTGCAGGCGTTTCAGTGCTCGGGACCCTCGGCATCGCCGCAGTCGGAACGATTCTTTCGACCATTTCGGGAAACACGCGCATGAAGGAAGTCATGCTTCCGATCCTGCAAATCCCGCTTACTGTGCCAGTCGTGATTGCTGCTGTAGAGGCCACCAGCCAGATCATGAACAATGACACGCCGGAAATCTCGGCTTGGCTGACGATTTTGGCGGGATTTAGTATTGTCTACCTGACCGTATCGTATCTGGTGTTCGAATTTGCTGTAGAGGAGTGAACATGACAACGAAAGTTCTCGGGCTGCTGGCGTTCGTAGCGATGCTCGTGGCTTTATACATGATCTTTCTGTTCGCACCCACTGAGGCAACACAAGGAAACGCGCAGCGAATCTTTTATATACACGTGCCTTTGGCGATCGTGGGAGCCTACGGTTCTGCAATTCTTTTGTTCACCGGCTGCCTCGCCTTTCTTACTACCCGCGATTTCAGGTGGGATCGCTTTGCTGCTTGTTCAGCGGAAATGGGCGTCGTCTTCACAACAGCCCAGCTTCTGACTGCTATTATGTGGGCCAAGCCGATTTGGGGCGCCTGGTATACCTTCGACTCGAGAGGCACGTTGCAGCTCGTTCTGCTGCTCATTTTTATCGCCTACTTCATGCTGCGGTCTTATCTGCCGGACCGTGAAAAAAGAGCGAAGCTGTGTGGCGTATTCGGTTTGTTGGGTATGGTCGACGTTCCGATCAACTACTTATCCATTTACTTGTTTCGGACTCAGCACCCCCAGCCGGTTGTCAGTCCTGGCGGCGGCGGACTTGATCCGGACATGGAGAAAACGTTTCTTGTGTCTTTCATCGCAATCACACTTTTCTATGCGTACGTTTTCGTGAAGCGCCTGAGACTAGCGAAGATTGAAGAAGAGGTCGAGTATCTGAATCAGGTTGTTCTAGCAAATGAATAATCCGTTCCTATTTGGTGCATTCGCTCTGGTCACCGTCGTGTTCTTTATTCACAATTGGTTGATGAGCTCCCGTCAAAAACGCCTCGAGAAAAAACTGGAGGAGCTGAAAGCGCAACTCAAGGATCGCGTTTAACCAAATCCGGAAAAGTCTCCACTAAACTGTCTGGTAACTCCAGATTCACGGGAATATCCAACTGCGCCCGCATCATCACGGCGTTTGCGACGGCCTTCGCCCCCGGATGGTTGTTGAAAAATACGTATGCTCGTTGGATTTCTTTATTTTCGAGAACGGATTTGAGCTGGACCACATAGGGTTGAAGCTCTTCGCGGGTATACAAGTAGTCGTATCTTTCGTTGCGATGTTCGTGCCTCCACCATTTCTGGAACGTCCTTCCGTGTAGCCTCAAATACAAGAATCGGCCTGCGGACGTATCAAAATCCTGCCGTATGGAATCCTTGAACTTCGGCTCGTCGATAAACGCGGGGACAGTATCGAAGGACTGGAGCAGACCCAAAGCGTCATCCCACGATCGATGCCGCAACTCGACTGCCTTTGGATATTCCTGGAACGAGTCCAACAGCGTCTTCAGTTGTTCAACCGTTTCGGGAGTTTGCTTAAAACTGGCGGGAAACTGAAACAGGA
>Ga0114129_10002173_pt1 | contig 27004 bp, 29 predicted proteins | sample RhiMetdeltSRZDD1_FD_80071 | JGI IMG/M metagenome (GOLD analysis project Ga0114129, IMG submission 80071) | Populus rhizosphere microbial communities from Tennessee, USA - Rhizosphere MetaG P. deltoides SRZDD1 (version 2) (version 2) | ecosystem: Host-associated > Plants > Roots > Rhizosphere >...
AAGAGGATCGGCGCGGGCAGCGGGACGCGGGCTCGATCAAGCACGCCACGATGGACCTCATGGATCCGCATTCGGTCGCCTAACTCTCAGCCTCCGAGCAACCCGGAGCCCTGGACTGTGATGTTTCCCTTCGTCAGCGCCCCCGCGGCGGCATAGCCGTCCGCAAGGACGATCCGGAACGTGTCCGCTCCGGTCTTGCCGAGATCCTCGACGTCGAGGACGAAGGCCACGCCAGGGACACCATCGACGGTCGCCCGGCCGGTGATCGTGGCGCGCGAGCCTGTGATCGTCAGCGAGTCGATCGCCGTCGCCTGAACCCTCCGGTCGAGGGCCTTGTCCTGGAACGTGAAGGTCCCGGTCGGCGTCGCGCCGCCAAGGAGGTATCGGACGTCCATTCCGAACTGGGCCTCACCACCCGGCGCTGAGCCGCGGAGGATCGTGAAGGTCGCAAAGTCCTGCTCGAGCTTCCCGCCACCGCCGACCGATCCCGGGGTGTTGGTGGGCCGGACGACGCAGCCAGCGTCGACGCAGCTCGTGAAGCTGTAGACATCGAAGCCGCGTGCGATGTCGCTCGCGTAGATGTAGCCCTTGTACTCCTTCGCCGACCAGGTGTCGGCGCCGGGCATGATGTTCCAGCCGCGGGTGTTCGCCCAGGTCGTACGCGCGTCCTCGGCGATGCCGTCGGCCGATGACGCCGGCGCCGAGAAGTCCATCCACCAGACCCCGCCGCCGTAGTGGGCGGTCGTGAGCTGCCGCCCCGGCAGCCGTGACACGCCGTCGAGGCCTGGGTAGGTCTCGCCCGGCGAGGCACTGCCGTTGCCGCCGATCCGGAACACGTGGATCGTGCAGGCCCGCTCGGTCCGCCCAACGGCGGCGAGCGCGGGCTCGAGCGGATCGACCAACAGGCCCGGGTTCGGGTAGATCCAGATGCCGAGCTTCACGGGATTGGCCGGCGACGCGTTCGCCGTCTCGGGCCGCCCGGTGATCGGCGCGATCGCCCAGAAGTGGGCGCCGCCGATGATGCCGTTCGGGTCGGTGTTGCAGGCCGTGTGGTTCAGGCCACCGCCACGCTCATCGGTCACGACGAGCAGCTTGCCGTCGGCCGTGATGTCGGACTGGTGGGAGATGGCGACGTTGTTCGGGTTGTCAACCGCATCGATGTGGTTCGGGGCGATCCCGATGATCCGCGCCTTGCCAGTCAGGACCTGGCTGACATCGAGGATCACCGTGTCGTCGCCGACCGCGGCGATGTAGGCAGTCTTGCCGTCGCGCGAGAAGTGCAGGTCGTGCGGGCTCCAGTTCCCGCTTCGGCCGATGCTCACGCAGGCGAAGGTCACGCCCGAGCTCGGGCACGAAGCACTCGTGAGCGACCCGCTCTGCACGAAGCGGTAGGTGTGGCGCATCTGGCCATTGCGCAGGTCGACGATGTCGATCGACCCGTCGCCGCGCGGGTTGAGCATGACGATGTACTGGCCGCTCGGGTGGATCTGGGCGTTGTGGGCCCCGCCGCCCGCGAGGTTCGGCACGCAGCCGAGCAGCTCGGTGGTGAACCGCGCGGTCGCTGGATCGAAATGCAGCCGCAGGATGTCGATGCCGCCGTCCTCGACCGTGTACTGCATCAGGCAGGCCGAGGTCTTCGGCGTGACCTCGACCGGGTCGACCCCGATGACCGCGAGGTCGCCCCAGATCTGGATGTCGTCCTCCCAGCCTGGGTCGCTATACCCGCCGGCTTCCATCGGCCGGGCGGGGTTCGTGATGTCGAAGATCTGCATCCCGGAACCCATCGTCCCGACGAACGCAAAGTCGTGGAGACCGTCGTTCGCGGTGCGCGATTGGAACTCGATGTCCGTGCCGACGAAGCCACACACGTTCGCCAGGTGGGCCAGGTTTCGAGCCGAGCGCGGAACGAGACCCGGCGTGCTGAGCGCTTCGCAGGGCAGCGAGACGCCGTGGGCGGGATCGAGCGGGTCAGCGGCCTGGCCGAACGTCACGGCCGGCACGAGCGCGGCGAACAGCAGCCACGCTGCGGCGATCGCCTTCAAACGGAACGGGACGCGCATCTCGATGTTCTCCTCGAGCCGGCAGGCCGTCTCTGGCCTTCGTCGCGTCCCGGCCGAATATACCACCACGGGTCGTGGTGTCAACAAGTCCAGAGCTGATCCAAACGCGCGGATCCACGACTTTCCAACGCTGCTCGCCCGGAAGCGATCGATACAGTTGGAAGACGTCCCCGACGGACGTCGAGTTGTGAGGGCTCCGTGAGTCGCGATCTCGTCGAGGCGGCGCAGCGCGGCGACCAGGCGGCATTCGTCGACCTGGTTCGCCTGTACGGCGGCCGTTTCCTCGCGATCGCCCATCGGATCCTGCGTGACGTCGACCGGGCCGAGGATGCCCTGCAGGAAGCGCTGGTGATCGCCTGGCGTGACCTGCCGAGCCTCCGCGATCCGGACCGGTTTGGCGGCTGGGTCCATCGGATCCTCACCAACGTCTGCATCGCCGAAGCCGGCCGGGAGCGCAAAAGGATCACGAACCTGATCCTGCTCCCAAGTGCCGACACGGCAGCGCCCGATGAGCTCCTGGGCATCGCGGATCGAGACCTGCTTGACCGTGGCTTCCGGCGGCTCACCCCGGACGAGCGGGCGATCCTGGTGCTCCGCCATTACGTTGGCTACGACCCGACCGAGATCGCCGAACTCCTTGGACTTCCCGCGGGGACCATCCGTTCCCGCCTCCATCACGCACATCGCGCCATGCGCGCCGCTCTTGATGCTGACGCACGCGCCGCGGCCGTCGGAGGAACCTCTCGATGAACCAGCGTTCCGACATCGACCGCACGCTCGAGATCTGGATGGCCGACGGCCCGACTTCGATCTCCGATCACATCGTCGATGTCGTCGCCGGCCGGATCGCACGACAGCGCCAGCGCCGCGCGTGGCCCTTCCCAGGAGGGACCACCGTGACCACTCAGATCAAGCTCATCGCCGCCGCTGCGGCTGTCATCGTTTTTGCCGTCGTCGGCTGGAACCTGCTGCCAAAGCAGCCCGGCGTCGGTGGGCAAGACCCCACGCCGTCGCCCTCGCCTTCGCCGACAGCAACCCCGGAGAGCTCTCCTGTTGCCCTCACCGAGGGCACCCTGACGGGTGGCAGCTACATCCTGCAGCCGCTGAACGACCCCTCGAGCATCCGGATCGTGGCGGACATCCCCGCAGGGTGGCACGCGTTTGGGGACACGTTTGGGGCCGGGGCACTGAGCAGCCCAGGCCAGACCGACGGGATCCTGGTCGCCTTCATGGTGACCGAAGGGCTGTTCGCCGACTCATGCCATTGGGACCTGAACGGCACTGGATTGGAGCAGCCAGGCGATGTCGTCGTCGGTCCGACGGTCGACGACCTCGTTGCCGCGCTGAAGGCCAACACCTCCTATACGTCATCGGCTGCGAGCCCGGTCACCTTCGGCCTGTTCGAAGGCCAGGAGCTGGAGCTCCAGCTTCCCGGAGACGACGTCCTTTCCACGTGCGACATGCACGGTGCAGGGTCGCCATTCACGGGCACGGCCTTCTACGTGTTCCCTGGGGGCTTCTATGCCCAGGGTCCCAACAGCCGCTGGCACCTGTACATCGTGGACATCGAAGGGACCCGCATGATCACGATGATCAGCATCGTCGAGACAGCAACCGCAGCCGACATCGCCGCGGCCGAGGCCATCGTGGCATCGTTCGAGATCACGCCCTGAGCGCGGCGCTCTGACCCACTTGCACCTCCGCACGACAGAACTGCCGCCGGCACAAGCCGGCGGCAGTTCACGATCTCGGGCGACCAGCTCGTCATCGACATGGTCAATAACGAGTTTCCGGCCGCGACCGAGGCCGACCTCTGGAACGACACGATCGCGCAGACCGTGATCTACGAGCCCGGACCCTTCACCCCGACGCCGTAACCGGGGTCCGCACACGCCACGCCGCCGCGGCTTGGGCCCGGCGGCGTCCATTCGTCCGCCCTGGGAAATTTCGGCATGAATGAACAACACGATGGGTGAATCGACCATACCGTGTGGACGGCACTCCCCACGGGTGCCACGAGGGACCGACACCGAATGGATCGCGATCTCGTTGAGGCAGCGGCCAGGGGCGATCGGGCGGCGTACGTCGACCTGATCAGCGCACGGGCCGACCACCTCTTCGCGATCGCACAACGGATCCTTCGCGACGTCGATCGAGCCGAGGACGCCCTGCAGGACGCGCTGGTCATCGCCTGGCGAGACCTGCGAGGGCTCCGCGATGCGGATCGATTCGACGCCTGGCTCCGGCGCCTGGTCGTGCACGTCTGCATCGCGCAGGCGACCCGCGAGCGGCGTCGAGTCGTCAACCTTCGGATCCTGCCGGCCGAGGGGCCGGCAGCGCCCGACGCGCTGCTCACCGTGGAAACTCGGGACCAGCTCGAGCGTGGCTACCGGCGTCTTCCGCCGGAGCAGCGGGCGATCCTCACCCTGCACCACTTCGTGGGCTATTCGTCAGGCGAGATCGCCGAGACCCTCGGCATCCCGCCCGGGACGGCCCGCTCCCGACTCCACCACGCACATCGCGCCATGCGCGCCGCCCTCGAGGCGGATGCCCGACCCAGAGTCATGGGAGGACGTTCGGCATGAATCCCGACCGTGACCTCGATCGCCTGCTCGACCAGTGGTTCGCCGACGGCCCCATTGAAGTCGCCGACCGCGTCGTTGTGCAGGCTGCAGACCGGATCGAGCATCAGCCCCAGCGACCCGCGTGGCGCCTCCTTCGGAGGTCTCCCATGCGCCCCGCAATCACCATCGGCCTCGCGGCCGCCGCAGTCCTCGTCGTTGCCGTGGTCGGCTACAACCTGCTCCCGAGAAGCTCGTCCGTCGGCGGCCCGCCGACTGCGACGCCGGTCCCGACCGTCAGCCCACTGCCGTCACCGACGGCAGTCGCTTCACCGGCGATCGTCGATCCGGCCGCGCCGGGCAGCGACATTTCAGCTGCCTTCCTTGGCACATACAGCGAAGGTGACTGGTCAGCCCAGCCCACGGGCGACGCTCGATACTTGTGGCAGCTCCTGCCGGCCGGCGACAAGACGTGTGCTGAGCTCGTGCTCGTGACCACCAGCTGCATCGTCATCAATCGAATGCCGACCGACATCGAACAGTACGGTCCAGCTGCGGTCGTCGGCGATGTCCTCTATTACCGGATGATCATCCACAACTTCCAGGAAGACCCGTGCCTGAACAAGGTCATCGCCTGGCGGTTGGGCGTCTTGGCGGATCGACTGACGACGCAACAGCTGGCTTCCGGCTGCCGCAACAGCCTTGACGATACGGGGTTGCTCCTGCGGGTCAGCCCATGATCGGCCGGTTCGCTCCTGATTGACGACCCCGGGGTCGGCCCTACCGGCTCGGACCTAGAGGTTGCCGCGTCTCGCCTGCTCGATCTCGATCGCCTCGAAGAGCGCCTTGAAGTTGCCGACGCCGAAGCCGCGCGAGCCGTGGCGCTCGATGATCTCGAAGAAGAACGTCGGGCGGTCCTGGATCGGGCGGGTGAAGATCTGGAGGAGGTAACCCTCCTCGTCGCGGTCGGCCTCGATGCCCAGCTGCTCGAGCGTCTCGATCGGGACGCCGACGTCGCCCACACGCTCCGCGAGGGTCTCGTAGTAGGCGTGCGGCAAACCCAGGAACTCGATGCCGTTCTCGCGCAGCTGGCGAACCGTGCTGACGATGTCCTCGGTTCGAAGCGCGATGTGCTGGGTGCCGGCCATGCCGTAGTAGTCGATGAACTCCTGGATCTGGCTCTTCTTCTTGCCGGTCGCCGGCTCATTGATCGGGAACTTGATGCGGCCGTTGCCGTTGGTCATGACCTTCGACATCAGCGCCGAATACTCGGTATGGATGACCTTGTCGTCGTAGTGGATGAGCTGGGCGAACCCGAACGTGTCGCGGTAGTAGTCGACAAACTTGTTCATGTCGCCGAGCTCGACGTTGCCGACGCAGTGGTCGATCTCGAGGAGTGACAGGCCCGTCGCGGCCTTCGCCGGCTTCTTGATCTTCCGGTAGCCGGGCAGGAAGGCGCCGTGGTAGTCGCTCCGCTCGACGAACGAGTGGCGCACCTCGCCGTACGTGCCGACCGCGCTGCGCCGCAGCGTGCCGTCGTCGCCGCCGTCGATCGCGATCGGCTCGATCGCGGAGGGCGCGCCGCGCCTCGTGGTCTCATGCCACGACTTCGCGGCATCGTCGACCGCGAAGGCAATGTCCTTGACGCCGTCGCCGTGACGGTGGACGTGCTCGGCGATTTCGCCGTCCGGGCCGAGCGCGCCCGTCACGACGAGCGTGATGTCGTTCTGGCGGAGGGCGTAGCTGATGCGGTCGCGAACGCCGGTCTCGAGGCCGGAGTACGCGATCGGCGTGAAGCCCCACAGCGATCGGTAGTAGTGCGCCGCTTGCTTCGCGTTCCCGACCCAGAACTCGACGTGATCGAGGCCGTTCAGCGGCAGGAAGTCTTTCGCTTCCTTGTAGGCATCCTTGTTGATGTGGGCGCCGCTCTGGTTGGCGGCGCCGCGCGAAAGCGTATCGGTCATGAACGCCTCCTCGGCGGCCCATGGTAGTCCGGGACGGGCCGCCCGCCAGCGCGAGCAGGTCAGTCCGGGCAGGAGGCGAAGAGCATGTCGCGGTTGATGGCGGCGAGGATGAGGTTCCGCGCGAGATCGTTCACGGGCGCGAGGTCAACGACAACTGAACGTTCTTCGACGCGGGCGTCGCCGAGGGTGAACCACAGCTCGGCGTACGGGCGGCCGTGCGATTCGATGCCCCGCTCGGCGAGCAGTCGGCGACCGGCCAGGTCCGCCTGCGCCGCTGCCTCCTCGGCATAGCCCATCACGACGCGGCCAATCGGGTCGTGCTCCCGGCTGTAGCCGATGCCGAGCGCGTTGTACGCGTCGAGCGGGCCGGCCTCGTCGAGCAGCGCGTCGATCGAGGCTCTGACTTCGGGATCGCGGGCCTGCACGGCAAAGCTCCCACAGCTGCTGCCAACCTCGAGGCGGGCGGCGAACGGTGCGTCGAGCAGCCGAGCGACGGACTCGAGGCTCAGGTCCAGCGTCCCACCGAAGCCGTTCGTCAGGCCGTCGCGAATCAGCGCGGGGCCAGCTGCCGCGTCTCGAGGATCCCAGAACATGACGACCGTTCGACCATCGTCAAGGAACGCGGTGTTGCCGATCTGGAACTCCGTGGTCGGAGCGAGCTGGCTCGTGCGACCCGCGGCGTCGGTGTAGGTGGCACCGACGAAGTGTTCATGCGATCGAAGGATGCCGCGCGGCAGCTGCTCGCTCGTGAAGCCGTACTCATCGAGCTTCGCCTGGAACGCCGAGAAATCGAACCCCGGGCGAAAGCGCAGGACCCACATCGGCGGCTGGGCTCCTTGGATCGAGGCGTCCCAATCGAGGTCAAGGGCATCGAAGCCCCAGAGATCGACGTGCGTCCGGAGAAACGACGTCGCGAACCCGCCAAAGATCGCCTCGGTCGGGGGCGCGTCGCGGAGGCCGTTGAGCTGCGCCAGAGCCGCGAGCTTCTCGTCAAGCGGGGTGCTGCTCGTGACCGAAGACGCGCCGATCGCGGCCTTGATCGCGGCCCAGTCCGTGAAGGTCACGCGTTGCGTCTCGACGTCGGCGAACGCAAGCGCCTCGCCGAGACCGCCCGGGACGTCGATCGCCGCGGCCGATGACGGTGCCGCGCTGAGGGTCGCGCCGGGCGTGGCGCTGGCCGGCGGTGCGGATGGGCTGCTCGCGGGGATGGACGCCGACGGCTGGTTTCCCGAGCACGCCGCGAGGACCGCAAGGGCAACCGCGGAAAGCGTCGAGGCGCGACGGCCAGCGTTGCCCATGGCGGTCATGTCGAGGTTCACGTCCCATCAACGCGCGAGAGGCTGAAACGTCACGGTAGCGCCCGCGATCGCGCGCCATGCCACACTTCACGCCATGGTCGCCCTTGACGAACAGGCCAGCCGGCTCGAGGCAGCCGTCGCCGCAATCGTGGCGCTTCGCGAGCGACTCGAGGCCGGTCAAACCTGGCCGCTGGCCGAGCTTTACGGCACCGAAGCCGAGGCGAGCTGGGGCCCGCCCGAGCTGCTCGCCCACCTCGACGAGATGCTGCCGTTCTGGCTCGGCGAGGTCGAGCGGATCCTCGACGCGGATCCGGCCGGCGGTCCGTTCCCGTTCGGACGGGTTGGCGGTCCGGATGACGTGCTGCGGATCGGGATCATCGGCCGCGACCGGCGGCTGCCGATGCGCGAGCTCCTCGCCCGGCTCGGCACCGATAGCCGGAGGGTCGCCGCACGGATGCGCCAGCTCACGGACGCCGAGTCCGAGCGTCTCGGCAAGCGCGAGTCCGGCGAATCGATTACCACGGCCGAGATCTTCGAGCGCTTCGTCGTCGGCCACATCGAAGGTCACGTCGCCCAGCTGAACGCGATCCTGGCGGCTGCCGGGCGCTGAGCCCGCCGCGTGACGATCCTCTATGCGATCCCCGCCGGCATCCTCGCCGGATTCCTCCTGCGCGGACGACTCGACGGCCTGCTCGAGCTTAAGTTCCGGTGGGCCTGGCTCGCGATCGGCGGCCTGCTCGTCCAGGTTGTCCTCTTCACCGAGCTCGGTGACCGGCTCGTCGGTGACCTCGCGCCTGCCGTCTATGTCGCGTCGACGGTCGCAGTCCTCGTGGCGCTGCTCCGGAACATCCGCCTGGCGGGCCTGCCGCTGGCCGCGGCCGGCAGCTTCCTGAACCTTGCGGCGATCCTCGCCAATGGCGGTGCGATGCCGGCCGATGCCGCGGCGCTGCGGGCGGCCGGGTTCGACGGGCCGGGCGACCACACGAACAGCGTCGTCCTCGCCGAGCCGGCGCTGCGACCGTTGACCGACATCTTCGCGGTCCCGGCCGGCGTGCCCCTCGCGAACGTCTTCAGCGTCGGCGACGTGCTCATCGCGGTCGGCGTGGCGTGGGCCATTGCCGCCGCGATGCGGCGGGCAGCCCCGGGCGCCGAGGCTTCGGCGATCACGGCGGACCCGGCCTGATGCCGATGACTGACTTCGGCTCCTCGCTCCTCGACGTCGCGATTCGGACCGCGATCGTCTACGTCTTCATCGTTATCGCGCTGAAGGTCGGCGGCCAGCGCGACGTCGGCCAGATGTCGAGGCTGGACCTGATCGTCCTTCTCGTCATCGCGGATGCCGTCCAGAATGCGATGGTCGGCGAGAACACGAGCCTCCTCGGTGGGCTCGTGGCGGCCACGGTGCTCGTCGGCCTGGACCGCGGCTTGCGCTACCTCGAGCAGCGTTCGAAGCGCGTCGAGCGGATCATCGAAGGCGAAGCCCGGATGCTCATTCGGAACGGCGTCGTCCTCGGGAAGGCGATGCGCGAAGAGGACATCTCGACCGACGAGCTGATGGCGGCGCTGCGACAGCACGGCGTCCTGCGCCCGGACGAGGTCGAGCTCGCGGTGCTCGAGACCGACGGCTCGATCAGCGTCGTGCCGTCGTCGGGCGGGTCCGACTAGCCCCGTTCAGCCCGAAGGGTCGATGACGTATCGACGAAGGAAGGCCAGCGTCCGAGCGTAGGCGTCGCGCTTCGTCGCGCGAGCCTGCCAGCCGTGACCCTCGCCGTCGTACCAGCGGACCTCGTGGACCTTGCCCTCGCGGGCGAGCGCGGCGGCCATGAGCTCAGTCATCCGCGGCACGACGCGGACGTCGTCGCGGCCGTGGAGCATGAGCACCGGCGCCTCGAAGCGCTCTGCGCGATGGGCCGGTGAGCCGCGCCGGTAGGCCGCGATGACGCGGGTCGTCTCGGGCGCACCCATCATCCGCTCGAGGTCGATGCGCCCCGGGCGGTCACCGAGCCGATACGTCTCCTCGAGGTCCGAGTCGCCGAAGAGGTCGACACCCGCGCGCCAGATCGAGGGATCGTCGGCGAGCGCGGCGAGCACGAGGAGCCCGCCCCACGAACCGCCGAGGAGACCGAGCCGGCCGTCGCACCACGGCTGGCGGGCGGCCCAGCTCCCGGCGTCGACGACGTCTCCGGCATCCGTGACGCCGCAGCCACCGTGGTTCGCGAGCCGGAAGTCCCGGCCGTGGCCGGTCGATCCGCGGTAGTCGACGTCGAGGACGGCGAAGCCCTCCCGGATGAGCAGCTGCTTGAACGGGATCCAGTAGCGAAGGGCGTGCGCCGCCGGTCCGCCGTGGACGTAGACGACGCACGGGACGCGCGTCCCGCCGCGGCGACCCGTCGCTTCGCTCGGGCGCCAGAGAAGGCCGGGGATCCGGAGCCCGTCGCGGGCCTCGAGCTCGACGACGTGCGGCGAGATCACGGCGTCTGGTTCGAAGACGGGGCCGAGCGCGGCCGGCATCGACTCCGTGAGCTGGCGCGGCTTCGCACTCGCTGGCGCAACGCCGGGCACGGGCAGGAGCCACAGGTCCTGCGGCCGTGCCTCGCTCTCGCCGAGCGCAACCACTGACGCGCCGTCTGCCGTCCAGCCGACGGCGCGCCAGACGCCGGGCCAGGGATTCACGCGGACGCCGCTCCCGGCGGCGGGCACGATCCGCGGGGTCTTCGACGGCCGGCCGCGCGGTCGCTTCGGGAGCCGCCCGGCGCTCATCGGTGCGACGACGAGCTCGGAGCGGCCGTCGCGCATCTCGACGTGGGCGACACGCGAGGCATCGGGCGATGGGACCGGGCCCCAGCCCGGCACGCCGAACGGCTCGCCGTGGTCGCGCTCGCCGTCGGTCAGGTAGACGTGGTCGCGGCCGTTGGGCGTCCGTCGCACGACCTGGGTCCATCCCGCAGCGTCCGACGCATAGACGAGGCTGCCGTCCGAGGCCCAGCGCGGCCAGGTGTCGAGGCTCACCCGCCCTGCGACGATCTCGTCCGCGCCCGTGCGAACGTCGACGATGCTGATCTGGCGCGCTTCGAGGTCGGGCAGGCGCTGGGCGGCGAAGGCAATCCGCCGTCCATCCGGTGCCCAGTCGAACGCGTCGACGTCGAAACCGGTCGGCGTGATCGGCCTCGCGACGGGGGGTTGCGGATCGCGGGCTGGGCGGCCGCGCCGCGGCACCGGGGCGTCGATCAGCCAGAGCTGGCACCAGCCGCGGCTCCGGCCGAGGAACGCGATCCGGCTACCGTCCGGCGACCAGCGCGGCTGCGCGGTCCCCGGCGCCGCCTCGCCGAGCGTCAGCTCGCGGCCGGTCTCGAGCTCGAGCACGCGGACGGCTTCGCCGCGACAGTACGCGAGCCTCCGGCCGTCGGGCGACCAGGCCGGCTCCGAAACGTCGGTCTCCGACGCCGTGACCTGGCGCATGACGCCGCTCCGGAGCTCGACGACGAAGACCTGGCGGGCGCCGCCGGCCTCGGCGGTGCAGGCGACCCGCGTGCCCCGCGGATGGACGACATGCTCGCGCGGCCAGTCGACGGCGACGAGCGCCGGGATCGTGAGCGGGGAGTCGCTCAAGCGCCTGGTCCAATCGCGTGGACCGCCGCGTCGTCGCGATCCCAGGCCAATCGCACGGACCACGGGCCAAGCGACGCGAGGTGCTTTCGAACGTGGCCCTGGAGGCAGTCGTAGACCCAGCTCCAGCCGTCCGCGTCGCGGACCTCGGCGAGGCTCAGCGTCTCGACGGCCTGGCGCATCGCGGCGAATTCGGACTGCAGCCGGGATCGCACGACGGCGGGCGCATCTCCTCTCGCCGCGCGAACGTGCGCCTCGCTCCAGGCGTCGACGCCTTCGGGCGGGTCGGCCGGCCAGGCGCCGGTTCGCCGGTACTCGTCGATGGCTCGCGTGCCTTCGCCGGCCCAGTCGGCGAGGTGGCCGATGTGGTCGCGGAGGGTCCATCCGGGGGTGACCTCGCCGGCCGTCCATTCGGCATCGCTGACCGGCGCGAGCAGCGCATCGAGATCGCCGATCGCGGCGTCCAGGTCGGCCCAGAACTCGTCGAACGTCAACGGCCGTGGATCCGCGACGAACGGGTCGCCCTCGTCCTGGCGCGCACGCAATCGCGCGATCCACGGCTCGATGACGTTGAGATGGTCGATCACGTGGCCGTGGAGGACGTTGAAGACCCAGCCCCAGGCGGCGTCCGAGCGGATGACCTCGAGCGGCAGGCGCCGTCCGAGCTCGATGACCCGCTCGTGGGAGCTCACCAGTCGCGCTCGCAGCTCGGCCGGCACGAGGTCCGCGTAGCGCTCCCGACGGCTCTCGTTGAAGCGGTCGAAGTCGCCGCCGCTGTACTCGTCGTCGGAGGGCCAAGGTCCGCCGTCGAGGACGCGCGAGACATACCCGACGTCGAGCTCCTGCCAATCCTCGACGTGGGCGACGTGCTCGAGCAACGACCAGTCGGGGCCGCCGGCGTCCGACTTCGCGGCGCCCGGCACCGACCAGGCGGCGTCATCGAGCCCGGCCCAGGTCGACCAGAGCCGCTGCCAGAGGAGCGCTTCGTCGGCCCAGAAGTCGCGCGCCGGATCGCGGAAGTCGATCGCCCGGAGGTCGGCCAGCGACGCCCGCCGCAGGTCGATCGCAGGCGTGGTCGTCTGCACGTCGCGCGCGCTCGGCCGCGAACCCGGGCCTAGCCGGGGCGACCTGGCTTCGCGTCGCCGGTCGCGACGCTGGCCTCGAGCTGATCGCCGAGCTCGACTGTCCGCCGGAATGCCGCCCAGACGGCCTCCGAGAGGACCGTCCGGAGGCGTCCGGACTCGAGCTCGTGCAATGCCGCCGCCGACGTCCCACCGGGCGACGTGACCATGTTCCGGAGCTCCGCGGGATGCATCCCGCTCTGCTTCGCGAAGAGGGTGCTGCCCTCGAGCGTCTCGATGACGAGATCGTGGGCGACGTGGCGCGGGAAGCCGAGGTGGACCGCGGCGTCGATGAGCGCCTCCATCACGAGGAAGACGTAGGTCGGGCCCGTGCCGGACACGGCGGTCGCCATCGCGACCATCTTCTCGTCGTCGACCTCGAGCTGGGCGCCGAGCGAGCCAAGCAGCGCCGCCGCCTGCTGACGTTGCTCCGCGGTGGTCGCCGGGGTTGCGTACCAGACGGTCATGCCCTTCCCGAGGCGGGCCGGCGTGTTCGGCATGCTTCGAACGATCTGGTCATGGCCGAGCGTGCCGGCGAGCGCGGCCGTCGTAGCGCCGGCGAGGATCGACAGGACGAGCTGGCCGTCCTTCAGGAGCGGCCCGATCTCTCGGCCCACCCGCCCGAGCATCTGCGGCTTGATCGCGAGCAGGACGACGTCCGCGCCTTCGACCGCTTCCGCGTTCGACGCCACCGTGCGGATCTTGTAGGCCACGCCGAGCTCGTCACGGCGTTCGATTCGCGGGTGGCTGGCCACGACCTGGTCCGGCTCCACGAGCTTGCCGCGGAGCAGGCCGGCGATCATCGCCTCGGCCATCACGCCGGAGCCGATCGTCGCGATCGTGCGTTTTTCGAGCTGGGACACGGCGGCGGGAGTATCGCACGGGCATCCGGCCCGGTTCCGGCCGTCCCGGCCCGCGACGTGCCGCCGGGCGTCAGGCGGAGCCGGTCGCCAGCACGAAGAACCGGCCGGTCGTCGTGACATCGACGTCTGAGAAGCCGGCGCCGGTGAGGGCGGCTTCGAGCTCGCCCGGCGTGTACAGCACCTTTCGTACGCGAAACTCACGACCGTCCGAAAGGCGGCGTCGCTGGACCTCGGCGTCGAGCCACGTTGTGTCGGCGGCACCGGACTGGGGATCCGGCAGCGAGTCGATCGCGGCGAACCTGCCGCCAGGCTTGAGCCAGCGATGCGCGAGCGCCAGGAACTCCGCCAGCCGGTCGCGCGGCACGTGACTCAACCAGAAGCCGGTGAACAGCGCGTCGACCGCGCGCTCCGGTTCGGCCCAGGCGTCGCGGATATGCAGGTGCGCGCGCAGGCCGTGGGCGAGGAGGCGGTCGCGGGCTTTGTCGAGCGGCGCGCCCGCCGCGTCGTAGGCCGACAGCGTGCCCTTCGACGCCAGGAGCGTCGACCACCAGCCGGTGCCCGCCGCGAGCTCCACGATGTCGTCGCCCATCGTCAGCCCGTCGAGCCAGCGGCCGGCCGTGTCCAGCTCCGCGGCCCAGGCCTGGTCGTGGATCGGCCCGTGCTCGTAGCGGCCGCGGCGGAGATACCAGTCGTCGTACTCGCCCGCCCGGGCCTCGTAGTAGCGGACGAGCTCCGCGTCGAGGTCACCCGTCGCGCCGGCTCGGCCGCGGGCCTCGAGCGCCTGCCGGAGGCGGAACTTCAGGAACGCGTTCTCATCGGCACGACCCAGGCAGTCCGGGCAGAGCCGCGCCCACGCCTCCAGGTCGTCGACGCTGCGCGGCGTGTGCTCCGTGCCGCACCACAGGCAGGTGAAGGGGGCAACGGCCGCGCCAGTCACGAGACGACCGTCCACGAGCCTTCCGGAGCCGCGCCTTCGAAGGCTTCAGGATCGAAGACCTCGGCGAGGAGCTCGATGCCGTCGATGACCCGCGGGCCGGGTCGCGAGAAGTACGCCGAACCGTCGACCGCCACGACGGACCCGCGCTCCACCGCCGCGAGATAGGGCCACTCGGCCGGACGCTCCGTGCGTGCCCACTCGGCGACCGTTTCGGGCAGGTGGTAGCCGCAGGGCATGAGGACGAGGATGGCGGGATCGACGTCCGAGACCTCGGCCCAGGTCGTCTCGACCGATGGCGCACCGGCCTCACCGAGGACCTCCCAGCCGCCCGCCCGCTGGACCTGCTCGGGCACCCAGTGGCCGGCGCGGAACGGCGGATCGAGCCACTCGATCGCGGCCACGCGGGGCGCCACCACGCCCGCCGCCCGTCGCTCGGCGACGCGCTGCTCGACCGCCGCCAGTCGCTCGCGCAGCTCGCCGACAACGTCGACCGCCGCATCTTCGGCGCCCGTGAGCGCCCCGACCGTCGAGATCGTGTGGAAGATGCCTTCGATCGACGTCGGCTCGAGGGAGACGACCTCGATGTCCGCGTCGATCGCCCGGGCCACCTCGTTGACCTCGCGGTAGCTGACCGCGCAGACGGAGCACAGCTCCTGGGTCAGGATCAGGTCCGGTTCGGCGGCCTCCAGGGCGGCCTCGTCGAGCACGTACAGCGACGAGCCGCCGTGCGTCGCGGCGGTCACGCGACGGTGGATCTCGCGCGACGTCGCCTCGGGCGCGTTCGTGGCGTCGCGGGTCAGGATCGGGAGGCCGGCCACGGCGGCGGGGAAGTCGCACTCGTGCGTGACGCCGACGAGCTCATCGATCAGCCCGAGCGCGCATGCAATCTCCGTCGCTGAGGGCAGGAGGGACGCGATTCGCATCGTTGGGTCGCGCGCGAACAGCGCGCGGGGGCCGCCCTAGCGGGGCTTGGCGGCGTCGACAGCCTCGCGGGCGGCGGCCTTGTCGGTGAACCAGGTGGCATCGATCTGGACGTACGTGGCCCACTCCGGCGGGACCTGGTCCTCCGGGAAGATCGCGTTGACCGGGCACTCTGGCTCGCAGGCGCCGCAGTCGATGCACTCGTTCGGGTCGATGAAGAGCTTGCGGTCCGTGCCCTCGTCGTAGTGGATGCAGTCGACGGGGCAGACCGAGACGCACGAGATGTCGAGCAGGTCGATGCACGGCTCGGCGATGACGTAGGTCATGTGGCGTGACTCTCCTCGCGAGGCTTCCGGCCCGCCCGAACGGGCGCTCGAAGCGTACATCGAGGACCCCACGATCGTCGCGATCGCCTTGACACCGGGCTCTCCCCGACCGGACACTGCCGAGCACGCCCGCCCGGCCTCCCGCCGCGCGCGGCGCACTCCGAGGAGGGCCGTGGCTAGCGACGTCGCCGGGACGCGTCCCGACATCGCGCGCGGATCGCGCGCGGCCAGCCCCGCCGTCCAGCTCGAGGGCGTCGCGAAGCACTATGGCGATGTCGTCGCAGTCGAGCAGCTCGACCTCGAGATCCTCGACGGCGAGTTCTTCTCGATGCTCGGCCCGAGCGGATCCGGTAAGACGACAACATTGCGGATGATCGCCGGTTTCGAGCTGCCGACGAGCGGCCGCGTCCTTCTCCAGGGCGAGGACGTCAGCCATAGGCCGCCGTTCGAACGCGACGTCAACACCGTCTTCCAGGACTACGCGCTGTTCCCGCACATGACGGTCGGCGACAACGTCGGCTACGGGCTCATGGTTCGGAAGGTGCCGCGGCCCGAGCGTGAGGCCCGCGTCACCGACGCCCTCACGATGGTCCGCCTCGATGGCTACGAGCGGCGCCGGCCGGGCCAGCTGTCCGGTGGCCAGCGGCAGCGCGTCGCACTCGCCCGTGCGCTCGTGAACCGGCCGCGGGTGCTGCTCCTCGACGAGCCGCTCGGTGCCCTCGACCTGAAGCTCCGCGAAGAGATGCAGATCGAGCTGAAGGCGATCCAGCAGGAGGTCGGGATCACGTTCATCTACGTGACCCACGACCAGGCGGAGGCGCTCACGATGAGCGACCGACTCGCGGTCTTCAACCGCGGCCGGATCGAGCAAGTGGGCTCCCCGGCGGAGGTCTACGAGCGACCCGCGACACGGTTCGTCGCCGGCTTCGTCGGGACCTCGAACCTCATCTCCGGCGAGGTCGCGCAGGCCATCTGCGGCGACGCCGGCACGTACACCGTCCGGCCGGAGAAGATCCGTCTCGCCGCGCCGGATGCGGCACCAGGCGCCGACGAAACGTCGGCCCTCGGACGAATTCGAGACGTCGTCTATCTCGGGCCCGACACGCGGTATATCGTGGCGCTTGATGCGGGCGGCGACCTCGTCGTCACCCAGCAGAACCTCGCGACATCATCGATGGAAGCGCTCGAAGCGCGGGGCCGGGCTGTCCGCCTCATCTGGAAACGACAGCACAATCTGCCCGTCGGAACCGGCGCGGCGTAGTCAAGGCCCGCTTCTGGCGGGCGGCATTGGCCGTGCATCGGCACGGCGGAGGAGGAGCATGCGCATCTCGAAGGTCGCGGCACTCGTCGCGACGGTCGTCCTCGCGGCGGCCGCCTGTGGTGGCGGTGGCAGCGCGGCGCCATCCTTCAACCTGCCGACCGCGGTCGGCGACGGGGAGGGCGCCCTCTCTGTTCTCGCGTGGCCGGGCTACGCGGAGAACGGTTCCACGGACCCGGCGGTGGACTGGGTCAAGCCGTTCGAGGACGCCACGGGCTGCAAGACGACCGTCCAGGTCTTCGGGACGTCCGACGAGGCCTTCAGCCTCTACAACACGAACCCGACGAAGTACGACGTCATCTCGGCCTCGGGCGATGCCAGCCTGCGGCTGGTGCGGGCCGGCTACGTGCAGCCCGTGAACACGAACCTCGTGCCGAGCTACGCGGACATCTTCCCCGCCCTGAAGGACAAGCCCTACAACACCGTCGACGGCGTCCACTACGGGATCCCGCACGGCCGGGGCTCGAACCTCCTGATGTGGCGCACGGACCTCGTGGACCCGGCCCCGACGACGTGGGCCGAGATGTTCGATCCGAACGCACCCTGGGGCAAGCACGTGTCGGTCTACGACGCGCCCATCTACATCGCGGACGCGGCTGTCGTCCTCATGACGACCAAGCCCGAGCTCGGGATCAAGAACCCGTACGCCCTCGACGACACCCAGTTCGCGGCGGCGGTGGAGCTCCTGAAGGCCCAGAAGCCGAACATCTCCCAGTACTGGGTCGATTACACCAAGCAGCAGCAGGCGTTCGAGACCGGGGACGCGACGATCGGCACGACGTGGCAGGTGATCACGTATCTCCTCCAGATCGAGGAGCCGCCGGTCCCGGTCGACGTGATCAAGCCGGCCGAAGGCGCCACCGGGTGGTCGGACACCTGGATGATCAACTCCAAGACGACCCACCTGAACTGCGCCTACAAGTGGCTCGAGCACATCGTCTCGCCCGAGGTGAACGCCCAGATCGCCTCGTGGTTCGGCGAGGCACCCGGCAACAGCAAGGCCTGCGCCCTCAGCCAGGCCGACCAGGACAACTGCGACTTCTTCCACGCCAACGACGACGCGTTCTGGGAGGACGTCTGGTACTGGCAGACGCCCGAGACGAAGTGCGTCGATGGCCGAACGGACAAGACATGCAAGGGCTTCGACGACTGGGTCAGGGCCTGGACCGAGATCAAGGGCTGACCGCCCGCCATCGCTCGACGATGACCCGGGCGCCCGGCGCTCGGGTCATCCCGACCCTGCCCAGATGACGGCATCGTCCACCGCCCAGGCATCGCCACTTCGACGCCTGGGCGGTTGGCTGCACGCCCGGCCGCGCGCTCGCCTCGCGCTGCTGCTGGCCGCGCCCGTGGCGTGGCTCGTCGTCGCGTATCTCGGCTCGCTCGCGCTGCTGTTCGTCAACGGGTTGTGGCAGCGCGACGAGTTCACGGGACTCGTGCAACGGACCTTCACGCTCGCCAACTTCGGCGAGCTCATCTCGAACCCGCTCTACCGGACGGTGCTGCTGCGGACAGCGGGCATGGCAGCCATCGTGACGATGACCTGCGTGATCCTCGCGTTCCCGATCGCGTACTACATGGCCCGGGTGGCGTCACCCCGGGTTCGCGGCCTGCTCGCGGTCGCGGTCGTCATGCCGCTCTGGGCGAGCTACCTGATCAAGGCCTATTCGTGGCGGCTGATCCTGTCCGAGGGCGGGCTGCTGAACTGGCTGCTCGAACCGATCGGCCTGCGCGGGCCGGGTCAGACCGAGGTCGGGCTATGGCTCGTCTTCACGTACCTCTGGCTGCCGTACATGATCATCCCGCTGTACGCCGGCCTGGAACGGATCCCGGGCTCGTTGCTCGAGGCGTCGTCCGATCTCGGTGCCAAGGGTGGGACGACGTTTCGGCGGGTCATCCTCCCGCTCGTCATCCCCGCGCTGGCCGCCGGATCGATCTTCACGTTCTCGCTGACGCTGGGCGACTACATCGCGCCCTCGCTGATCACGACGACGCAGTTCGTCGGCAACCTCATCTACCTGAACTTCGGGGCGCCGGACCTGCCATTCGCTGCCGCCCTGTCACTGCTGCCGTTGATCGTGATGCTTGGGTACCTGTTGCTGGCGCGCCGGCTGGGCGCGTTCGAAGCGCTGTGAGCAGCCGCCTGAGTCGGGTCGCGCTGCGAGCGGCGACGGTTGCGGTGCTTGCCTTCATCTACGTGCCGCTGCTCGTCGTGGTGGCCTACGCCTTCAATTCGCGCGGTACGACGTCATGGCCGCCGGCCGGGTTCACGACCCATTGGGTGGCGCTGGCGCTCGAGAACTCCGGGCTCCGCGCTGCGTTCACGACATCGATCGCCATCGCGCTCGGCGCTTCGACGATTGCGCTGCTCCTCGGCAGCCTTGCCGCGTTCGCGGTCGCGCGCTATCGCTTCTTCGGGCGCGAGGCGATCTCGTTCGTCGTGGTGTTTCCGATTGCGCTGCCGGGCATCGTCACGGGGATGGCCCTGAGCACGACCTTTGCGACGACCGGGCTGCCACTCGGCTTCCTCGCGATCGTCATCGGCCACGCGACGTTCTGCATCGTGCTCGTCTACAACAACGTTCTGGCGCGCCTCCGACGGACCGGCGCGTCACTCGAGGAAGCGTCGGCGGACCTCGGGGCGGACACGTTTCAGACGTTCCGGCGGGTGACGTTCCCGGCCGTTCGATCAGCGATGCTCGCAGGCGCGCTGCTCGCCTTCGCGCTGTCGTTCGACGAGGTCATCGTCACGATCTTCACGGCGGGCGGCGTCACGACGCTGCCGATCTGGATCTTCCAGAGCTTCCGGCTCGCGAACCAGGTTCCGCTCGTCAACGTAGCCGGGCTGGCCGCGATCCTGCTGTCCGTGATCCCCGTCTATGTCGCGTCGCGGCTCACGCAGGACAGCGGCGGAGTGGCTGGCGCCCGAGCCTGAGCCTGAGCGCGTTCACCGCGGCCGCCCCAGCGGCCGCCGCGGCCGCTCCCGGCGGCCACCGGCCGCCTACATGTGTGGCTGGTAGTCCGGCTGGAGGTACTTCTCGGGCTCCTCGCTGAAGTCGAGCAGGCAGCCGCGCCCGCAGAACCAGTAGGTGTTGCCCTCGTGCTCGACGTGCATGCCCGTGTTCACTTCGGTGTTGACGTCCATCCCGCAGACGGGGTCCTTCTCGATTGCCATTAGTGCCTCCACCTGGGGTCTCTCTTGCGTACTCCCCCGGAGTATACCGGTGCGGTCACGTCAACGGCGTCGGCGAGATCGTTCGTATGCGCAGTTTCCCCCGCCGGAGGCGTTGTCCTCCCGGTGATGCGCATCGCTGGAATACGAAGCGATGACGGTCCCGTCGGCGCCGGGGCGCCAACCGTTCATATGCGAGCGACGCGCATCGAATTGGGGAGCGTCTCCGCCGAAGGCTGAATTGGGCATACGAAGCTCGCGGCTGGCGCTCGCGGCTGGCGAAGCTCGCGGCTGGCGCTCGCGGCTGGCGCTCGCGGCTGGCGAAGCTCGCGGCTGGCGCACCGCTGAGCGTACGATCGCGGGATGCCGGAGACCGAGGACGTCGACGCCGCACGCGCTGCGTTGCTCGCAGAGCGATCGCGCCTGCTCGCGACGCTGGCCGAGCCCATCGAAGGGCCCGGCCAGATGACCTACGGCTCGCAGGCCGCTGCCGCCACGCATGTCTTCGAGCAGCAGCGTGACCTGGCGCTCCGGGACCGCGCACGAACCCAGCTCGAGCAGGTCGAGTCGGCGCTCGCCAGGCTGGACAAGGGGACGTTTGGCGCCTGCACGAACTGCGGCAAGCCGATCGGCGCCGAACGGTTGGAGGCGATCCCGTGGACGCCGTTCTGCATCGACTGCGCCCGCACCGTGGGTCGGTGAGGCAGGCGGCCGTTGAGGCAGGCGCCGGAGGCGGAAGCCGCCCCGCTCGTCACGCTCGATGACATTCGCGCGGCCGCGGCGCGCCTCGTTGGCGTGGCGATTCGAACGCCGCTTGTTCGATTCGGCCCGCTCGAGCGAAACCACTGGCTGAAGGCCGAATCGCTCCAGCCGATCGGCGCGTTCAAGATCCGGGGCGCCTATGACGCGATCGCCCAGCTCTCCCCAGCCGAGCGGGCCCGCGGGGTCGTGGCCCACTCCTCCGGGAACCACGGCCAGGGGGTCGCGCGCGCGGCGCGCTTGCTCGGCGTCCATGCCGTCGTGGTCATGCCCTCGGACGCTCCGGCAGTCAAGCGCGATCGGGTCGCCGCGGACGGGGCCGAGATCGTCACGGTTGGCCCGGCGAGCGATGACCGCGCGGCGATGGCCGAGCAGCTCGCTCGCGAGCGCGGCCTCACGCCGATCCCACCGTACGACGACGACCGGGTCATCGCCGGCCAGGGCACGGTTGGCCTCGAGATCGCCGAGGACATGCCGGACCTCGCCGCGGTCCTCATCCCGATCGGCGGCGGCGGCCTGTCGAGCGGTGTCGCGACGGCCGTCCGCGCGTTGCACCCGGCCGCCCGGATCATCGGCGTGGAGCCGGAGCTGGCCGCCGATGCCCGCGACTCGCTGGCCGCAGGCCGGATCGTTCGCTGGGAGGCGGCGCTCGTGGGCCGGACGATCGCCGATGGCGCTCGGGGCCAGGCGATCGGACACCGGCCATTCGCTCACCTCCAGCGACTCCTCGACGGCATCGTGACCGTCAGCGAGGCCGAGATCATCGCCGGCGTCCGGCTCGCTGCCGAGGAATGTCGGCTCGTCGTCGAGCCGACGGGCGCGCTGGCGATTGCGGCGATGCGCTTCCGAGCGCGGGAGGCCGGGATCGAGGGGCTCGCCGGACCGGTCGTCGGCGTCGTCACCGGCGGCAACGTGGACCCGGAGCGCTACCGGACCCTACTCGCCTCACCGATCCCCGGAGGCTGATCCGGCGGCTGACTCGGCGTCGCGGCGCGCGCGCAGCGCCGCTTCGCGCTCGCGGATGCCCACCCGCGCGAGGTCGGACCGCCGGTCGCTCGCCGCCGTCGTGCGGCCCTCGTGCCGCATCCATGCCGCGATGAGCCCGATGACCGCGCCAAGGAAGAGCACGTCGCCGACCAGCCACATGATCCCGGCCGCGAGATCCTGATCCGCGAGCGCGGTGATGCCCCACGGTGAGCCGAGCGTCGCGTAGTGCGCATAGAGCGGCGTCTCGGCGAACAGGATCGCGACCGCCAGGAACGAGTTCTGCGGCATCTGCAGGAAGAGGTAGAGGACGCGCGCCGGGTGGCTCATCCGATGCGGGCTCGGGTCGAGGCCAACGACCGGCCACCAGAACAGCAGTCCCGCGGCGAGGAACAGACCGTGTTCGAGGTCGTGGACAAGTGGCTCCTCGAGGGCCGCGTTGAACAGCGCCGAGAAGTGGCTGCCCCACATCACGCCGGCGAACGCCAGCCACGCGACGACCGGGTGGCCGACGACCCGGAGGAGCCGCGAGTGGAGCATCGGCAACAACCAGCGCCGGCGCGTCGCCGCTGAGGCCGCCCGAAGCAGCAGCGTGACCGGCGCGCTGAGGACCAGGAGCGGCGCCGCGACGAGCGTCAGCAGCAGGTGCTGGACCATGTGCACGGAGAAGAGCGCGGTGTCGTAGCGCCCGATGCCCGACATCAGCGCGACCGCGATCACGGCCAGCCCGCCGAGGAACGCCAGGCTCCGGATCCGTGGCACGCGCGTCGCCGGGTGGGCCGCATTGACCCGCCGTACGAGCCGCAGCCAGACGACGGCGACCGCGAGCAGGGGCAGGGCGATGAACGGCTCGATCGTCCAGCCGAAGGCCAGGTTCACGACGCTCGGCGGCTCGGCCGGAACCGCTCCGTGGGCGGCCGCGACGGCCGGCTGGAGCAGGGCAAGCAGGCCGGCGACAAGCGGCGCGGCGAGGCGACGGACGCCCGTCTGGAAGTGCACGACCGCATCGTCCCACGTGCGGCGCGTCGAAGGTCGGCTCGGGTATCATCCGGGCGCGGCGGCCAAGGGTCGCCGTTCCTTCTGGGCGACCACACGAGGACACTGGATGTCGACTAGCCCCCGGCAGCGACCCTCGCTCGACGTCGTGCTCGCGGGAGCCGCCGTCGTCGGGCTGGTCGTGATCGTGGTGGCGGTCCTCCTGTCCCAGGCCGGCAAGACCCTCTACCCGCCGGCCGCAGCGACGGATTCGGCCATCGAGATCCGCAAGCTCTACGACATCGTCTTCGCGTTCGCGGTTGCGATCTTCCTCCTCGTCGAGGGCCTGATCGTGTGGAGCGTGATCCGCTACCGCCGCAAGCCGACCGACACCGAGCTGCCCGTCCAGACCCACGGCCACAACCTCCTCGAGGTCACCTGGACGGTCATCCCGACGATCATCGTCATCATCCTGTTCGTGTTCTCGTTCAACACCCTGAACGTCGTGGATGCCGTGAGCCCGACCCCCGACGTCAAGATCCGTGCGGTCGCCGCCCAGTTCCAGTGGACATTCGAATACCTCGACTCGTCCGGCCAGAAGCTCTTCACGCAGACGGTCTCGACCAAGGACAACGGCGGCGGCATGGCGGTGCCGGTGGGCCGGAAGATCCAGGTGGAGCTCCACAGCAACGACGTCATCCATGCCTTCTACGTCCCGCGCTTCCTGTTCAAGCGCGACGTCGTCCCGGGCATGACGAACCGCTTCGACTTCACCGTCAACGCCGACGAGGCCGGCCAGACGTTCCGCGGCCAGTGCGCCGAGCTGTGCGGCACCGGCCACCGGATCATGCTCCTCGACGTCGTGGCGATGACGCAGGCCGACTACGACGCCTGGGTCGAGCAGATGATCGCGCAGGCCAACGCGACGCCAGCGCCGCAGCCGAGCGGCGAACCGTCGGTGACGCTCGAGCTCACCGCCAAGATCGCGGAGTTCGACAAGCATGAGCTCGAGGCGCCCGCCGACAAGCCGTTCGCGATCACGCTGGACAACCAGGATGTGCCGGCGATCGAGCACGATGTCGACATCCACGACGCGGACGGCAACGTCGTCTTCGATGAACCGCATACGGTTGGCGGCACGTCCCAGACGTACCTCTACGGACCGCTGCCCGCCGGCACGTACACGTTCATCTGCTCGGTGCATCCGTTCCCGGCGATGACCGGCACCCTGACGGTCAAGTGAGGAAGGACTGATGGCGACCCACGCGCTCACGCCCGCCGTCACCGCCGGCTACCGCGGCGGCCTCTACGAGTGGCTGACGACGACCGACCACAAGCGGATCGGGATCCTCTACGTCATCAACTCGTTCGCGTTCTTCTTCATCGCCGGGCTGATGGCGCTCGCGGTCCGCGCGGAGCTGGCGCAGCCGGGCCTGCAGCTGCTCACGGACGAGCACCTCTACAACCAGCTCTTCACGATGCACGCGACGCTGATGATCTTCCTGTTCATCATCCCGATGCTCGCGGGCCTCGGGAACTTCGCCGTACCGCTCCAGATCGGCGCGCCGGACATGGCCTTCCCGCGGATCAACGCGCTGTCCTTCTGGATGCTGCCGCTGGCGGGCGTCCTGCTCCTCGCCGGCTTCGTCACCGGCGGCGCGGCGGCCGCGGGCTGGACGAGCTATCCGCCGCTCACCGAGGATCGGCCGCTCGCTTCAACCGGCTCCGGCCAGGACCTGTGGATCGTCGGTGTCGTGCTGATCGGCACGAGCTCCATCCTCGGCGCGATCAACTTCCTCGTGACGATCTTCAAGATGCGGGCCCCCGGAATGACGCTCTTCCGGATGCCGATCATGGTCTGGACGATGCTCGTGACGAGCGTCCTCGTCATGCTCGCGACGCCGGTCATCACGAGCGCGCTGATCATGCTGTTCATCGACCGCAACCTCGGCGGCAACTTCTTCGACCCGGCAACCGGTGGCAACGCGGTCCTGTACCAGAACGTCTTCTGGTTCTACTCACACCCGGCGGTGTACGTCATGGTCCTGCCGGCGATGGGCATCATCAGCGAGGTCCTGCCGGTCTTCAGCCGGAAGCCGCTGTTCGGCTACAAGGCGTTCGTTTTCGCGACGGCCGGAATCGGCGCACTCGGCTTCTCGGTCTGGGCCCACCACATGTTCACGACCGGCGCGGTGTTCCTGCCGTTCTTCGCGCTCATCACGTTCATGATCTCGGTGCCGACGGGCGTGAAGATGTTCAACTGGGTGGCCACCCTGTGGGGCGGCCAGCTGACGTTCTCGACGCCGCTGATCTTCGCGATCGGCTTCCTGACGATGTTCCTCATCGGCGGTATCAACGGCGCGTTCAGCGCCGCCGTGCCGGTGGACTTCGCCCTCCACGACACGTACTGGGTCGTCGCACACCTGCACTACGTGCTCTTCGGCGGCTCCGTGTTCGGCGTGTTCGCCGGGGTCTACTACTGGTTCCCGAAGATGACCGGCCGGCTGCTCGACGAGGGTCTCGGCAAGATCCACTTCGTCCTGATGTTCGTCGGCTTCAACCTGACGTTCTTCCCGATGCACATGCTCGGCCTGGCGGGCATGCCGCGGCGGATCGCGGACTACGCCTCGAGCGCCGGCTGGAACGACTGGAACCTCGCCGCCACCATCGGCGGATTCATGATCGGCGCGTCGTTCGTTCCGTTCCTCTGGAACGTCTTCGTCTCGTTGCGAAACGGCAAGGTCGCGGGCGACGACCCGTGGGAGGGCAACACGCTCGAGTGGGCGACGTCGTCACCACCGCCGCCCTACAACTTTGACCACCTCCCGGAGATCCGCTCCGAGCGTCCGGTGTTCGACCTCCGCCACGGCCGCGAGGCCGGCGGCAGCCACTGAGCGGGAACAGGACGACGTGACCGCCGACAGCCACGCCCTCGCGACCGTCGAGCACAGCCCGGTCGCGGGCCTCGCCCACGACCAGCGGGGCGGGATCAGCAACCCGGTCCTCGGGATGCTCCTGTTCATCACCTCCGAGGTGATGTTCTTCGCCGGGCTGTTCGCGGCCTACTTCAACGCCCGGGCCTCGAACGCGCCGTGGCCGCCGACCGAGTTCGAGCACACGCTCGAGCCGATCGGCCTGATCCTCGTCGCCACGATCATCCTCGTCTCGAGCTCGTTCACGTGCCAGTGGGCCGTGAACGCGATCAAGCGAAACGACCGCAAGATGTTCATCCGGAACATCAGCGTCACGCTCGTCCTCGGCGTCGTGTTCCTGCTCCTCCAGGGCTACGACTACACGGTGCTCTACGGCGAGGGCCTGACGATGACCGCCGGACCGTTCGGGACGACGTACTTCACGCTCACCGGCTTCCACGGCGCCCACGTCTTCGGAGGCGTGATCATGCTTGCGGTCGTCGTCTACCGCGGCATGGCCGGCCAGTTTTCGGACCGCCATCACGACCTGGTCGAAGCGGTCTCGCTGTACTGGCACTTCGTCGACGTCGTGTGGATCGTCCTCTACTCGGTCCTGTACTGGCTCTAGTGACGAGGCGCTGACGGTGCATCCCATCGCCCACCCGCGGAACGCGCTCATCATAGGCGTGACGTTCATCGTGGTCTCGATCCTGTATGCCGTCCTGGCCGAACCCCTCGGCTATCACGTGGAGCTCGCGGGCGCGACGATGCTCTTCGCGCTCGGGATCGCGATGGGGCTGATGGCCTACATCCTCATCGCCGGCTCGCCGCGCGAGTAGCGCGCGGTCGCCGCCAGCCCCTCCGATGCAGCAGATCTTCGATCAGCTCCTGAAGACGCTCGAAGCGTTCGTCATCCCCGACTGGGGCGCCCTCATCGCGATCATCCCGCTCGGACTGGCCGGTCTGACCGCGCTGTGGCTCCTCTTCATGGTCTACCGGTTCGCGACGCTGGGACCGTCCCGCCGCGGGAAGCGCCGGATCGCCCCGCTGCCGCCGCCGGGCGTGCACATGCCGGGCGGTTCGTATGCGCCGATCTTCGGGGCCCTCGGTTCCGGGCTGCTGTTCGGCGGCCTCGTCTTCGGCGGCCCGCTCCTCGCCGCCGGCCTCGTCGTCCTGGTCTTCGGGCTGCTGTACTGGGGCCGCGAGGCCCTGGCCGAGTACGACCGC
>Ga0114129_10002174_pt1 | contig 27002 bp, 18 predicted proteins | sample RhiMetdeltSRZDD1_FD_80071 | JGI IMG/M metagenome (GOLD analysis project Ga0114129, IMG submission 80071) | Populus rhizosphere microbial communities from Tennessee, USA - Rhizosphere MetaG P. deltoides SRZDD1 (version 2) (version 2) | ecosystem: Host-associated > Plants > Roots > Rhizosphere >...
CGCGGGCGCGAGGATCATCGACCTTACGCAGTCGAACCCGACGCGCGCGGGCCTGCCACAGGCCAACGACCTGCTCGCGCCGCTTGCCGCCGATGCGGCCCGCCGCTACGACCCCGTTCCCTTCGGCCTGCCCGAAGCGCGCGCCGCCGTCGCGAGCGACTTTGCGCGGCGCGGCATGGCACTCGAGCCCGAGCGGATCCTGCTCCACGCCAGCACCAGCGAGGCCTACAGCTTCCTCTTCAAGCTGCTATGTGACCCGGGCGACGAGGTGCTGGTGCCCCGCCCCGGCTATCCGCTCTTCGACTTCCTGGCCGGCCTGGAGTCGGTCCGCGTGCGGAGCTACGCGCTCGCCTACGACGGCGAGTGGCACCTGGATCTGGCTGCGATCCTGGCCGCGATCGCGACCCGCACCCGCGCGATCGTGGTCGTGAGCCCGGGCAACCCCACCGGTGCGTACCTGAAGCACGACGAGCTCGCGCGGCTTCAGTCGCTTTGCGCCGAGCGTGGGATAGCGCTCGTGGCCGACGAGGTGTTCGCGGACTTCCCCTTCCGCGAAGACCCGCGGCGGGCCGAGAGCGCGGCTCGCGACTCGCCAGCGCTCGCTTTCGTTCTCGGCGGGATCTCGAAGAGCTGCGGGCTACCGCAGCTCAAGCTGGCTTGGACCGCCGTCGTCGGCCCCGAGCCGCTGCGGCGAGAGGCCCTGGCCCGACTCGAGCTCGTGGCCGACACGTACCTGCCGGTCTCGACGCCGGTGCAAGTGGCCGCACCAGACCTGCTCGCGCGCAAGGAGGAGCTACAGGCTCCGATCCGCGCGCGCGTCGTGGAGAATCTCCAGACGCTGCGGAGGGCACTCGCGGCCGGCAGCCCCGCGACGCTCCTCGAGCCGGAAGGCGGCTGGTCTGTGGTGCTGCGGGTGCCCGCCAACTGCAGCGAGGAGGAGCGGGTGCTGCGGCTCCTCGATCAGCAGGACGTGCTAGTGCAGCCGGGCTACTTCTTCGACTTCCCCAGCGAGGCCTACCTCGTGCTGAGCCTGTTGCCGCCACCCGCCGAGTTCGCCGAAGCTGTCGCCCGGGTGCTCGCCGACCTCGTGCTATAACCGCCGCAGGAGGTCCCGATGGCCGTCAAGCATGTCTCTCCCGAGGAGGCCCTTGAGCTGATGAACGGCAGGGGCTACGCCTACCTCGACGTGCGGTCGGTGCCGGAGTTCGCGCAAGGGCACCCCGCCGGTGCCTACAACATCCCGCTGATCCACATGGGGCCTTCGGGCAGCCAGCCGAACGCCCGCTTCGTGGACGTGGTTGCGAGGCGCTTCGCGAAGGACGCCCCGCTCGTCGTCGGCTGTCGGACGTCGGGCCGCTCGCAGCAGGCCGCAGCGATGCTCGAACAGGCGGGCTTCAGCCAGCTGCTCATCCAGCACGCGGGATTCGTAGGGCCGTCGCCGCTCGAGCCCGGTTGGGGCCCCAAGGGACTGCCGGCGAGCCAGCAGCCGGAGCCCGGCCGATCCTGGGACGAGCTGGCCGGGGAGAGCGAGTGAGCTCGCCTCGGGGAGCGATCGTGACCGGCGGCACCGGAGCGCTCGGACGCGTCGTGGTGCGCCGGCTGCTCGCGGGCGGCGCCCGCGTCGCGGTCTCTTATCGCCGTGCCGGGGAGTGGCGAGCGCTCGAGGCCGAGGCCGGCGCCAGCGCGGCCCTCTTCGGATTCGAGGCCGAGCTCAGCGATCCGGCGGCCGCGGCCAGCTTCGTGGACAAGGCTCAGCAGCGTCTCGGGCTCGTCGACGCGCTGGCGCTCGTGGCCGGCGGCTGGGCCGGTGGCACGAGCTTCGACAAGGCGCCCGTGGACGAGTGGAGCCGGATGCTCCGGGGCAACCTAGACTCGGCTGCCTACGTCTGCCGGGCGGCGTTGCCCCACTTGCGACAGCAGGGCGGCAGCGTCGTGGCGATCGGCTCGCGCGCCGCCGAGAGCGGCGGCAGCGGCATGGCGGCCTATGCCGTCTCCAAGCTGGCGCTGCACGCGCTCGTCCGTGCGCTGGCGCTCGAGAATCGTGCGCACGGGGTTCGCGTCAATGCCGTGCTGCCCGGCACGATCGACACTCCGGCGAATCGCGACGCGATGAAGAACGCGGACACCTCCGGCTGGACGTCCGCCGATAGGATTGCCCAGGTGGTGCTGTTCCTGCTGTCGAGCGACTCGGCCGCCACCACCGGCGCGCTCGTGCCGGTCGACGCTCCCGGCTAGCAGGCAGGTCTCAGTCGGGCGGTCCGGTGAGCCGCGTCAAAGTCCAGAAGAACCCCAAGAGCGCGAGAACCACCATCGCCAGCAAAGCCAGCGCCCGGCCGAGCGACGGGAGCGCCGGCATCTCGCGCTTCTTGCCTGGGCTTCGGGCCGCGCCGAAGAGCGCCCGCGCCTGGCAGCGATCACAGCTCGCGAGGTGCTGAGCCAGCTTCCCGGGGGCGGCTCCCGGCGGGACGTCGCGCAGCGAGGCGATCTCCGCGTCGGTCAGGCAATCCGTGGCCAAGGGCGAACCTCCTCGGCAAATGGTAGCAGGCAGTCGCTCGTCTGGTGTCGCCGGCGGGGATGTGCTGAGATGGGATCGATGCCGTTTCAAACCACCGCGACCCGTCTCTGGAAGACCCTGACGCCCGAGGAGCGCCTGCACGCCGCGTCCGCGTTCTTCGAGGAGCCTTCGCCGGATCTCGCAGCTGCGGCCGTGGGTGCGCTGGTGAAGGCGCGCCACATGCGGCCCCAGGCCGCGCGTGCTCTCTCCCCCGATGCGCAAGCTCGCGTGCTGGCGACGGTGCTCGAGCTTGGCGAGCCGCTCGCCCAGGGACTGCTGGTGGCGCTTCACCTCTCCGAGCGTCGGCCGCTGCTCGGGGCTTTCCTCGACGCGCTACAGCTCCCGCACGAGGACGGGATCTTGAAAGAGGAAGCCGACGCCTTGCCTCCCGTGGACGAGGCCAAAGCCCGTGCGGCAATCGGCGCGCTCGCGGTCTTCCCCGCCGCGGAGGTCCGCACCTACCTCAACACGCTCTGGCTCCAGGACCCCGAGCGCTGGCAAGCGCTCGCAGGGCTTTACCCTTCCCGAGCCGAGGAAACCCAGAGCACCGGCTAGCGATCCCCGCCCTCAAGCGGGTGCTGGATCTCCGGCAGGCCGTCGCTCGAGGGCAGCACCAGCCAGAAGCGTTCGGCGTGGTAGACACCGTCGAGCTTCTTCGCCGAGGCACTGGCGCGCGCGTTGAACCGCTCTGCCGCGCGCGAGCGGCCCTTGCGGTCCTTCGGCAGCAGCAGGTGCGCCGCAGCCTGGGCCCGCGTGCGCGCGTCCTCGTCGGCCACGTGCACCACCGGGTGCAGCCGTGGGCCGAGCGCCCGCAGCGGGTTCCACGGCGCCGCCTGCCGGTGCCGGCGCCAAGCCTCCGCCCGCGACGCAAGGAGCGCCTTCAACCCCAGGCGCTCCCCCCGTAGACGCTCCGGCTCGCCGATCCGCCACAGGTGCCGTAGCGCGCTCGCGCGCTCCGCCGCCTTGGCGGCCCCCGGCGGCAGGCGTGCCCCGAGGAGAGCGAGCCGCGTCCTGACGGCGCCGGGAACGAAGGCCTCGGGCCGTTCCTCGTACAGAAAGAGGTTGCGTCCGGCTTCGCCTGCAAAGGCCCGAAGCGACGCCTCGTAGGCCGCCCTGTGGTCGACCGAGCTCCCGAGGCCGAGCGGGGCGTAGACGTGCATCGGCTGCACGCGCGGCCCGATCTCCGTGAGGAGCCGCGCGATGTCGAGCGCTGCTTCCTCAAGCCGCGCGCCAGGGTTCCCGTCCTCACGTTTGGACACCGAAACCAGGCCGGCAGCGGTGTAGCCGGCCCCCAGGCTCCGGGCCGCGCGCGCCGCGTTGGCGTCCGAGTCCACGGGCTCGAAGAGCGCCAGCACCAGCGCCCGGCGTCCGCTCTCCGCCTCGGCCAGCACCCGCGCGGGGCACGCAAGCGCGACATCGTCGCCGTGGGGCGCGATGAAGAGCGAGTCGTAGTGCTCGAGCCGGGCGGGGTCCACGCGCATCACTTTAGCCGCAGGATGCGCCCAACGGGCGGCAGGCAGCGCACTTCGTCGCACGCCTGGTACGAAAGCTCGACGCTTACGGCGCCCCCGCCCCGGCGCTCGATCTCGCCCTCGATCACGGCCCGCCCTGCGTAGACGGGGACGGCGCCTGCACCGCCGTTCCAGGTCTCTGCCGCGGGGTAGCGGACGCCGCGCACCTTGCCGATGACTGCCGCCACCTTGAGCGGCACGAGGCCCGCGCCCGCCGGGTTCGCGTTCACGTGCCAGCCCTGCTTCACATCGAGCTCGATCCGGAACGGCTTCCACTCGTCGTCCTCGCTCGTGCCGAGACGGCCCTCGAGATCGACGGCCGCGTAGGCCTCCTGCTCGAGCGCCTCGGACGCGCTCGACGCGGCGGGCGGCGCTCCCGCCGTGGACGAAGCAGCGCTCGCGCTGCTTTTGGCCTCGGGAAGCGCCCGCAGCGCTTCGAGTGCTCGCACGAGCGTTACGTGCGCGAGCGGCGCCTGCTCCATCCCGTCGGCGAAGGCAGCGAGCGTCGCCTCTGCGCGCTTGCGCTGGGCCGCGTCGCCCGTTTGCCGCGCCAGCTCGACGGCGTTCCGCGCGGCGACGCCGTTGCCCGAGGCGACCGCACCGTCGAAGGCCGTCTTGGCGCGAACCAAGAGCTGCGCGTCGGCGCCGGCCGAGAAATAGCCGCCTCCCTCCGGATCGGCGAGCCGGCGCTCCTGCTCCTCGGAGAGCCGCACGGCTTCTTGAAGCCAACGCGCCTCACCCGTCGCCGCGTGGAGCTCGAGCAGGCCCTCGATCAGGAACGCGTAGTCGTCGAGATAGGCGGCGACGCTCGCACGGCCCTCGCGCCAGGTGTGGAGCAAGCTGCCGCTCGCGGGGTCGACGAGCTCATCCAGCACGAAGCTCGCAGCGCGCTCGGCCGCGGCGCGATAGCGCGGCTCGCGCAGCAGCGCCGAGGCACGCGCGAATGCGCCGATCATCAGGCCGTTCCAGTCGGTGAGCACCTTGTCGTCGACGAGCGGCCGCGGGCGAAGTTCGCGTGCTGCCAAGAGCGCTCGCCGCCCCGGCTCGAGCCGCCGCAGCAGTTCCGCTTCGGAGAGCCCCAGGCCCTTGGCCTGCTCGGAGTAGGGCGCCGGAAGGTACACGACGTAACGGTCGGCTTCGAAGGTCGGCTCACCCTCGAGGCCGTGGACCACGCGGAACAGCCGCCCGTCCTCCCCCCGGAGCACGCCGTCGAGCTCCGCCGCCGTCCACGTGTAGTAGGCGCCCTCGTGGCCGTCGGTCTCGGCGTCGATCGCCGACAGGAAGCCAAAGCCGTCGCCGGTCAACTCCCGCAGCACGAAATCGAGCGTCTGCCGCGCCACGCGCTCGAAGCCCTGGCTCTCGGCGAAGGGCACGGCCTCGGCGTAGAGGCGCGCGAGCGCGGCGTTGTCGTAGAGCATCTTCTCGAAGTGCGGCACGAGCCACGCCTCGTCGGTCGAATAGCGGTGGAAGCCGCCGGCGAGCTGGTCCATGAGTCCGCCGCGCGCCATCGCGTCGAGCGTCCGGACCAGCATCTCGCGCGCCTCGTCGGACGCGGCACGATCGAGCAGGAAGTAGAGGTTGGCGGGAGAGGGAAACTTGGGGGCGTGCCCGAACCCGCCCCACTGCGGGTCGAAGCGGGCAGCGAGCGCGGCCTGCGTGGCGGCGCCCAGCCCCTCGCCGGGGAGCGACCCCTTGCCCTCGCCCGAGCCTCCGAGGTGTTGCTGGAGCGCTTGTGCCACGATCTCGGCCTGCTGCAGCAGCTCCGTGCGCCGGAACAGCCAGGCCTGGCGCAGGCTCTGCAGCACGCGCGGGAACCCGGGTCGCCCGCGAGCGTCGTCCGGCGGGAAGTAGGTGCCGGCGAAGAAGGGCTTCCGGTCCGGCGTCAGGAACAGCGAGTTGGGCCAGCCGCCGGAGCGCGTGATGAGCTGGGTCGCACCCATGTAGATCTCGTCCACTTCGGGACGTTCCTCGCGATCCACCTTGATGCAGACGAAGCCCTCGTTGAGCTGGCGCGCGATCTCCGGATCGGAGAAGCTCTCGCGCTCCATCACGTGGCACCAGTAGCAGGTCGAGTATCCGATCGAGAGGAAGATCGGCTTGTCCTCCTCCCGCGCGCGGGTGAACGCCTCCTCGCCCCACGGGTACCAATCGACAGGGTTGTGCTGGTGGAGCAGCAGGTAGGGGCTCGACTCACCAGCCAGTCGATTCGCCAAGCGACCTCCTGCGGAGCCCTCGGCCGGCATGCGGCCCGCCACAGAAAGCCCGAGGCCGCTCTCGCGGCCTCGGTGTCTCGTGCATATATATGAGTGTTGGTAGCGGGGGGAGGATTTGAACCTCCGACCTTTGGGTTATGAGCCCAACGAGCTACCTGGCTGCTCTACCCCGCGTCAATAGAAGACGAAATGAGTCTACCAACCGCCCTGGGCGGTGTCAACGCTATGCGATGCGCTGGCTGTCGCCGCCCGGGCCCGCGCCTACAATGCGCGCGTGACCGCCTGGAGCGTGGGCACCGCCTGCGGCATGAACACAACCCCGAGCTCGGGACGGGACGCGTCGTCGCCGTGGAGGGCCGTTCGGTCGTGGTGGAGTTCGAGGGGGGTGCGATCTTGCGCCTCGCAGGAAGTGCCCCGGCGCTCGTCCGGCTCGCGCAGGGCGCGGCCGAGCCGCTCGATCCGCGCGCCGATCTCGTCGCACGCCTGGCGAGCTTCGACCTCGACCCGGTCGAGGACCTGGCGCTGCGCCTCGACGCACTGCACCTCGCCGAGCGTCGCGAGGCGAGCGGCCTCGGCTCGTTCCTGGGCGGGCGGATCCGGCTTTTCCCGCACCAGCTCCACGCCGCCGAGCGCGCCGCGGCCACGGACCCGGTGCGTTGGCTGTTCGCCGACGAGGTGGGCCTCGGCAAGACGATCGAGGCGTGTCTCGTACTGAGCCGCCTGCTCCGCACGCGACGAGCAGAGCGCTGCCTGGTGGTCGCCCCCGAGACGCTCACGGTGCAGTGGCTGGGCGAGCTGTGGCGGAAATACCACCAGCTGTTCGTGCTACTCGACGACGCGCGACTCGCCGACGTGGCGCGCGACTTCGGCCCCGACTTCAACCCGTTCGAGGTGCATCCGAGAGCCGTGATCGCGCTCGAGACGCTCGTCGCAAGGCCCGTGCTCACGGCTCGGGCAACCGAGGCCGGCATCGATCTGCTCGTGGTCGACGAGGCTCACCGCTTGCGACGGCCGCTCGGCCATCCCGGCAACCCGGCCTGGCGGGCGGTCGCCCCGATCGCGTGTCTCGGACGACACCTGCTGCTGCTCACGGCGATCCCGCTCGACGACGACGTTCGCGGTTTCTTCCGCCTGCTGCAGCTGCTGCGTCCTGCCGATTTTCCCGAGGGCGAGAGCTTCGCAGCGCGGCTCGCCCGTCCCGAGCCGCTGCCCGCCTGTACGAGCGCGACCCGCCGCGCCGACATCGGTGGCCTGCCGCCGCGCGTGGGGATCGCGGTCGAGGGCGACGCCGCGGGCTGGAAGGGCCGTCTGGCGTTCGTCGACGCCGTTCGCGCCGCTCCGGCGCCACACGCCCTCGGGCGGCGCCAGAAGGCCGAACGGGTACGCCGAGCTCTCGCCTCGGGCGCGTCGCTCCAGACGCTCTTGGCGCGGGACGAAGACCAGCTCGGCACGCTGGCCGCCGAGGCCGACGCCGCCGATCCGCGGCTTTCGTGGCTTTCGGCGCAGGCGCAGGCCTGGCGCGCGGCCGGAGACAAGACGCTCGTGTTCGTCGCGGAGCGCGAGACGCTCGAGTGGCTGCGCAGCGAGCTCAGCCGCCGCGGGCAGCTCGCGACCGCAGTCTTCCACGAGGGGCTCTCGAGCGCGCGGCGAGACATCGAAGTCGCACAGTTCCGACGCGCCGAAGGCCCCAGCCTGCTCGTCTCGACCGAGTGCGGCGGCGAGGGCCGCAACTTCGAGTTCTGCCGGCGCCTGGTGCTCTTCGATCTGCCGTGGAACCCGCTCGTGGCCGAGCAGCGCGTGGGTCGCCTGGACCGGATCGGGCGGCGCCTGCCGGTCGAGGTGGTCTACTTTCGTCCGCCCGACGGTATCGGGCGCGACGCGGCGCGGCTGTTCGAGGCACTCGGCCTGTTCCACGAGCCGCTCGCCGGCCTCGAGCCGGAGCTCGCGCGCGTCGAGGCGGCGCTCGAGCTTGGGGCGCTCTCCCCCACGGGCTCGCTCGCGCCGGCACGCTTCGACGCGATCGTGTCCGGCCTGCACGCCGCGCAATCGCGCATCCGCGAGGCCGCCTGGCGCGAGATGCACCGCGAGCCCTACCGTGCCGAGATGGCCGAGCTGCTGCTGGCGCGCGTCCCGCCCGATCTCGATGCACTCAACGAGGAAGTGGTGACCGCCGCCTGCGAGCGGCTGCTGTTGCGGCTCGAGCCCCACAAGGGCCACGCATTCGCGGTCGAGCTCGGAAACGAGGCGCTCGTCGACAGCTTGCCGGGCGTCCCGGGCGGAACCAGCTTCCTCGGCACCTTCGACCGCGAGCAGGCGCTCGACGACGAGCGGCTCGACTTCTTCGCCGCGGGCCATCGCCTGGTGGAGGGTGTGCTCGCCCACCTCGAGGAATCGGCACTCGGGCGCGTGTCCGTGCTGCGCGTCGCGATCGGTCGCGACACGGGCCTCGGCCTGCTCGCGCTCTACAAGGACGGTCCGGCGTTCGAGGCCTTGGCTGTGGACGCGGCGGGTCGGCCGCGGCCCGCGTGGGCAGCGGCTCTTCGCGAGCGGCCGCTGCGCACGCGGCGCGGCGCACTCGAGTCGCTTCGCAACCCGGGCTGGTCAGCCGCAGTCCGGCGCATGGCCGACGCGCTCGACAAGCGCCGTCGCCCGGTTGCGCTCGCGGCGCTCGTGATCGGGCCCTGAAGCGGAGCTACTTGCCCGCGATCGCGAGCAGCTCGACCTCGAACACGAGCGTCGTGTTCGGCGGGATCGGCCCCTGGCCCGTGCTGCCGTAGGCGAGCGATGGCGGTATCGTCAGGCGCCGCTTGCCGCCTATGCGCATGCCCACGATGCCCTGGTCGAAGCCCTGGATCACCTGGCCGGCTCCGAGGCGGAACGGCGGGAGCGGCGTGCCACGGTCGTAGGAGCTGTCGAACTTGCTCCCGTTTGTGAACATTCCGACGTAATGCACTGTGACGGTGTCGCCGACGGCGGCGGTGGCGCCCGTGCCCACGACCAGGTCTTCGACCACGAGCGTGCCGCCGGTCGAAGCCGACGTGCCAGTGTCCTCGCCGCCGCAGGCAGCCAGGGTCGCAACGCAGACGAGAGTCAGGAGACGCTTCAAGATCATTCCTCCACGAATGGAAACCCTGATTCTAGCCGTTGTGCTGCGACGGCGCGACCGGGACGGGCCGCGCGCGCGTGCTATCCTCGCGGCGATGGGGCCGCGTGGTCGTGATCCCTCTCGCGGCGTCCCCCACCTTCCCCACGAGAGGTAGCATGAGCCGAACCGACGCCGCTGCTTCCGACCCCGGGAGCTTCCCGCTCCAGGCCCTCGCCGACGAGCTCTCGCGGCTCAGTCCGCAGGACGGGGCAAAGCACCTCGCGGCCCTGCCCGATCTGCAGATCGCCGACCTTCTGCGCTCGCTCGGACCGGCGCTCGCGGACGACCTGCTGCTCGCCCTCGGCGACGAACGGCGGCGCGCGGTGCTGGCAGCGGCCCCGATCGAGGAAGGACGGCAGTGGGCGCGCAACTTCACCTACCCCGACGACTCGGTGGGTCGGCTGATGGAGCCGCCGCAGGCAGTCTTCGGCCCGCAACTGACCGTGGCCGAGACTACCGCGCGCATCCGCGAGCTGGTCAAGACCAGCTTCGTGACCTACGGCTTCGTGACCGACGAATCGGGTGTCTTGCTCGGAGTCGTGACGATGCGCGACCTGCTACTGGCCGACGATGCGGCCCCGCTCGAGGCGATCATGCTGCGCGACCCATTCGTGCTGCGGCCCGAGTTGCCGCTCGTCGAGGCCGCGCGCCAGGTGCTAGCGCGCCATTTCCCCGTCTACCCAGTGTGCGACGCCGCCTCACGCCTGGTTGGGACCGTGCGCGGGCACACGCTCTTCGAGGAGCAGGCGCTCGAGATCAGCGCGCAGGCGGGCGCCATGGTCGGCGTCGAGAAGGAAGAGCGCCTCGGCACGCCGTGGCCGCGCAGCCTGCGCTTCCGCCACCCCTGGCTGCAGCTCAACCTGCTGACGGCCTTCGCGGCGGCCGCGGTCGTCGGCGTCTTCCAGGGCACGATCGACCAGCTGGTGGTGCTGGCCGTGTTCCTGCCGGTGCTGGCGGGCCAGGCCGGCAACACCGGCTGTCAGGCGCTCGCCGTGACCTTGCGCGGCCTCACGCTCGGCGAGCTGCGTCCGGGCGACGCGCGCCGCCTGGTGGCGAAGGAAGGGCTGCTCGGCCTGCTGAACGGAGCATTCGTCGGCGTCACGGCCGGCCTGGGCATGCTGCTGGTGGCCCGCGCCCAGGGCGAGCCCGAGGCGCTCGTCCTCGGGCTCGTGGTTTTTGCTGCCATGGTCGCGAGCTGCATCGTGAGCGGACTCGCCGGCGCCCTCATCCCGCTGACCTTGCGGCGGCTCGGGGCCGACCCCGCGACGGCATCCAGCATCTTCCTGACGACCGCGACGGACGTCGCGAGCATGGGGCTGTTCCTGTCGCTCGCGACGCTCGTCGTTCGTTGACTTCCCCTCGAGCCCAGCCGCTCAGCGACGCGGCTCGTCCTTCGCGGTGCCCGCCTCGCGCCGGAGCAGCAGGCCGATCAGCCCCTCCGCCAGACCCGCGCCACTGCCACTGACCGATACGTCGGGCACGACGCGCACGGCCCGTTCACCCACGATCTGCATCAGCTGCAGTGAAGTAAAGCCCGAAGCACCGAGCGCCGCGACGCCAGCCGAGTAGGCCGCCGCTCGTGCCTCGCCCGTCTTCGTGATGGCTTCGGCCTCGCCGCCCGCCCGCAGGCGCGCCGCGTCCGACTCGGAGGCCGCCCGCAGCCGCAGCGATTGCGCCTCGCCCGCCGCCTGCTTCACGCGCGCGCCAGCTTCGAGCTCGGCGATGCTGACGCCCTGCTGCGCCTTGACGACGTCCTTCTGGATGTCGGCCACCGCCGTCTCCTTCACCAGCTGCTGGCGCTGGACCTGAGCGAGCTGCTGTACCTCGTATGTCTTGCGCTGCTCCTCAGCGATCTTGCGGTCGGTCTGCGTGGCCATCAGCTCCGCCGGCGGCAGGATGTCGCCGATCAGCGTGTCGATCGCCTGGACGTCGTAGGCCAGCGTCGCCTTCTGGATGTGCGCGGCCGCCTCGGCCTGGCGCTCGCTGCGTGCGATCAGGAAGTCGAGCACGGTGTAACTCTGCGCCGAGTTCCGGAAATAGTTGCCCACGATCGGCTGCAGCACGTGGTCGACCAGGTTCTGCACCGAGCCCACGCGCGAGATGACCTTGGGCGCGTCGAGTGCTCCGACGTGGATGATCTGCGACACGTCGAGGTTGAACGAGAAGCCGTCCTTCGAGCGTACGGTGATCGAGCTGAGCTTGGCGTCGTAGTTGTGGCTCTCGGTGCGGCTCGCCCAGTTCAGGACGATGTTGGTGGTCGGCACCAGCTCCACCTTCATGATCCTGGTGTTGACGGGATGCTTACCCGGGTAGAGCGGCGCCACCCACACGCCCTTGTGCCCGACGTTGACGAGGTCGCCGTGCTTGAAGGCGGCCCCCGACACGTCCTCGTGGGCCCGGCCCACGAACGAGATCACGACACCGACGTGCCCGATCGGGATCTCCGTCATCGGCGCCTGCTCGACTCGCACGAACCAGGGGTTGAGGTTCCAGGAGCCTGAGAGGAGCACCTGCTCCTGCAGGCCGCGCTTGCCGCCGCCGTCGATGAAGCGCTGCGCATTCTGGAAGCTGTCGTGGGCGACCACGAGCGGGCCGGCGATCTCGCCCTCGACGATGGGCGAGCCGTCGAGTGTCGTCACGATGCCCACCTTGTCGGGCTCGACCGAGGCCACCGCGAGCTGGCGCGGGTTCATCCCATGTGCCGTCGCGTCACGCGCCGTAATGACTTCGAACGCGGCGGTGTTGATGCGATAGCTGCCGGTCGTCAGGATTCCGAGCTGGCGACCCTTCTCTCCCCCGCCCTGCAGAAACCTGCGGGCATCCTGGTAGCGGTCGCACTCGACGACGCGGGCGAGGATCCGCCCCGGCGGGATCGGCGCGCCGTCGTTCGCCACGACGAGCGCAATCTCGCCTTGAGGGACGACCGTGACCGGCTCCTTGCTGACACGGTACTGCCAGGGCCAGTACAGGAAGTGCCAGCCCGGGCTCAGCACGTCGGCCTGGAGCCCCGCTTCTCCATGCAGCGCAATCAGGCGTCCTGGCGCAAGGCCGCGGCGCCCGAAGCGCTTCGCGACGATTCCCACCTCCTGCTCGCGCACCACGACCAGCCCGAGCAGCGGCCGGGCGACGAGCACGAGCAGCAGAAACACGGCAAGCGTCACTGACACGACCAACCACACGGTCGGCATGTGCCTCACTCCTTTGGAAACACGCGCACGCAACCCTTCCGTCGTCCGGACGGAGGAGCCTCAGCGCACCAGAGCTGAGGAGCCACGGCCGCATGCCGTGGGTGCCTCAGCGTCTTCACGGTTGGTTTTGGATGGGGTTACACGGCACTACAAGAGACGAAGACGGCGACCGGAAGTTTCCACAGCCCAAGCGGTGCACCAGCAGTGGCTTGAACGCCGTCGGCAGGCATGCTCACAGCGCACCGGGTCGATCACGGAGGCGCATCGGCCGGGACGCGGAAGGCGTCAGCGCCCGAGCACGACGTCCTGAGTGACCTGCCCCACGCCGCCCGAACCGGGCTCGATTTTCCGAATCGAGTAGACGGAACCGGGCTGCGCGGCTTGCGCGCGGATCTCGTCGGTCACGAGCGGATCCTGCTCGAAGACGATTTCGAAGATGCGGGTCGCGTGACCGGGCGCGGCCACCTCGTAGTGGATGTGCTGCGGCACGCGCGTGCCGGGATAGGAGCCGGGCCGGATCGTGCGGAAGGAGTAACGCCCGGCGGCGTCGCTTCGCAGCAGCAGCATCAAGCGCGGGTTCCGATTGCCCATCGCGTCGTCGGGACGATAGTGGCCGGAAGCGTCGGTCTGGTAGACGTAGAGCGACGCGTTCGCGACGGGCGTGCGTCCGTCCGCGGCGTACACGACTCCCTTCACCTCGAGCTTTTCGCCGGGTTCGCCGGCCGGTGCGACGTCGCCCGACGACGGCGCACCCGCCGGCGCGAGCCGCGACGGATCGCGCGCGAGCGCCAACGACGCCGACAAGACGAGCAATGCGACGACTGCGCAAGCGCGCGTCTGCATGATTCAGCTCCTTGCCCCTGGCAACTTCTTAGCAGTTCGCGGGCGGCCGCGCCAGCAGCGCGTCCAGCCTCTTGGAGGGGGAGCAGATCAGTTTCGTTTAGGCCCGCGCGAGCCTCTCATAGGGAGTCGCAATCGATGACGAAGCATATGGGGCACCTGACGCCTCGGACGCAGTTCACTTCTCTTGTGCTCGCCCTCGCCGTGATCGCACCGGGGGCCACCAGCGCCCAGGAGGATCGCTCCGGTGCGCCGGTCGGAACACCGCGTTCCATGCCCACGGGCGCGGCGGGAGAGCCCGTGCGGAGCGAGGATGGTGCCCCTCTCAACCATGGCCCCCAGCAGCTCAGATCAACGGCGACCAGCGTTCCCGCGCGCACTCAGGCAACGGCGATCAGCGTTCCCGCGCGCGCCAACTCAATTACGCGCAGGAGCTGAACGATGCGCGAGCCAGGGGCCAGGTGCTCCTCGACGCGATCGCGAAGAGCGTCACGGAAGCGCGCGTGTCCGAAGTGCGGGGAATCCTCGAAGCACATGCGGGACGGAAGAAGGAGCACGGCAAGCTCACTGAGCGGATCGCGGTCGCGCTCACGAGCTGCCGCCGGTGCGGCAACGGGTTCGTGGGCACGGCGCTGGTGAGCGGGCAGGGCGAGAAGGTCGTGCGAAATGAAATCGGCAAACACCCGGTCGGGCCGGGCTTCGTCAACGAGCTGATCCACGCTTCGCGCTCCGTCGCTTAAGGCGGAGCGACCCTCTCGAAGCGGGCGTTATTCGCCCCTCAGGCTCAGCACGAACCTTCCATCGTCTAGAAACGGAACGACCTCTCTCGCTTTTCGTATACGTCCGAGCACATACCCGGTGGCGTCAAGTCGAGTGCGGACAGCGGCAGTACTCAGGTACTTCGTGTAGACCTTACCTGGGTGTCATGCGCCCGAGTGGAGCGCCCAGCTAAGCTGCCTTGTCATTGGCCTGGACCTTTGGTCTGCGGTGCGCGATCGGTAGAATCCGTTCTAGTGCGGCAGCGCCGGACAACCTGACCCGCTGACGCAACGGGCGCACGAGAGGACTTCTGGCCATGATCCGCACGGACGAGACGCTCGGGGTTTCATTGCGGTCGTGTCGACGGCGCTCGGCCCTTCTCGTGCTCGCGCTCGTCGTGATCGCTGCCCTCCTCGGAGCAGCCCCTGCCGTCGCGCAGACCGAGCCCGACCTCCTCGTGGCCGACATCGACTTATTGGCGACCCCGACGCCGCACGTCGCCGGGTTCATCGTGAACGATACGACTGCCTCCACCGGCGTGGGATACAAGGTGCGATGGTTCTTGGACGGCGTTCAAGTCGGCGGCGACTTGGATCGCCCGCCGCTCGCAGCCGGAGGGCTCGACGAAATCCCGTTCCCGCTTCCCTGGACGCCGCCGGCCGGAGACCACATCGTCCGCTTGGATGCCGACGTGGACGGTGCCATCACGGAAATCAGCGAGGTGAACAACAGCGGCCAGGCTCTGTTCCGCGATGGGCAAGAGGCGCCGGTGGCGGACCTGTTCACGTTCGCCCTGCAGCTCGGCACGTACGAGGTGGGCGTCGAGGGGACGGTCGGGGCCACGCTTCGCAACCAGACTGGGGACCCTGCGGGCCCCTTCAGGATCAAGCTGTTCGTGGACGGAGGCGAGGTAGACCGCTTTGACCACCCGGGTCTCATCGGCGGGTCCCCGGACGAGACCGTGGCACTCAAGTGGACGCCGGCCTCCGGCGGCACCCATCACGTGCGCGTCGTGGCGGACGCCGACGAGCAGGTGATCGAGGAGAACGAGACGAACAACACGATGGAAGCCGACGTGACCGTCCAGGGCTCCTCCCCCTTGCCCGATCTCCTCGTGGACGACATCCGCCTCGACCCGCCGCCCACGCTTGGCCAGGAGACGACAGCCACGGCGCGGCTCAGAAACATAGGCTCGACCGAGTCGGGTCCTTTCAAGGTGAAGTGGGTCGTTGACGGACAAGAGGTGTTCCGCGACCATCCGTCGCTGTTGCCGGCGGCGACCTCGACCCACGAGACGGTCCGGTTCCTCTGGACGCCCGCCACCGGCGGCAGCCACAACTTCCGCTTCGAGGCGGACGTGAACGGGAGCGTGAACGAGGCCAACGAGACCAATAACGCCCACGCGGTGACGATCAACATCGCCGGCGATCCGTTGGAGGTGACCCTCTCTGCCCCAGTCCTCACCAGGAATTCGGACGGCTGGTACGATCCCAACCCGGTCACCGTGACGATGACCGTGACCTGCCCCGCAGCCGGGCCAGCGTGCACAGACACAGCTCTCGGCCTGTCTGGACTCGGGAACGGCGCCCGCTTCTTCCTGTACGGCGAGGATCACGGTGGCGTCCAATGCGCCACCCTCACTTCAGGGTCCGATTTCTCTCATGCGGGATTCGCCACCTCCTGCAGCCTGTCGGCCCCGCTTGGCGCCGGCGACTCTCGCACGCTGCGGTGGTCCATTTGGGTGCAGCCCTCGAACGAAGCGAGCCTGGTGCTGAGCGGCACCTGGGGCGGCCTGGGGCGGCAGGCAGTCCTGAGCATCCCCAAGGCCGAGATCCATCCCGTCGTGTTCATCCACGGCATCCTGGGCGCGATGCCTCCCCAGGCCAAGCTGGTCACGAACCAAGGCGACTCGCGGCAGACCTTCGATCCCTTCATCGGAAGCTACCATCCCCTGCTCGACACTCTCCAGAAGCTGGGGTACGAGTGGGACAAGACGCTCTTCGGCCTCGCTTACGACTGGAGGGAGTCCAACAGGCTCTCGGGCGGCTTCCTCGGCAAGGAGCTCGCTGCCCAGGTCATCCCCAAGTCGAACGCCGATTCGATCCCCTATACGGTGAAGGACGGCAAGGCCGACCTGGTCGTGCACAGCATGGGCGGTCTCGTGTCCCGGGCCTACATCGAGGGCAAGGCCGTCGACCCCGACACTCCCACGACGCAGGTCCCGTACGCCAAAGACGTCCACAAGGTGATCTTCATCGCCACTCCCCACAAGGGATTCCCCTTCGATTACCGCACGCGGGAGGGGATGACCTGGAGCGACTACCTCTACGACGCGCCGGTGATTTCGGGCTGGGGAGCGGTGCGTCTGCTCATGGACTACGACCTCTGGCCGAGGCTCGTCATGAAGAAGTACGAGCCCTCCCTCGCCGAGCTGACATCGGACTGCTCGTTCGTGATCTGCCAGTTTCCGGGACAGCTCTGCAGCCTGATCCCGCCCGGCAGCATCGCCCATTGGATCCCCCCGTTGGGCTACTTCCGCTGCGACCGCGACACCCTGACCGCTTGGTCGCATCACCCGAGTCGCGGTGTGCCGTCGCTCCGCGAGATGCTGCCCACCGATGACAGTCCCGCCTACCTCGTCAACGAGGACGCCATGCCGTCCACTCTCCCCCAAGAGTTCCCCTGGGACCAGGAGACGCAGACGTTCCTCGGCGACCTGAACGCGGATGCGCAGAAGCTCGTGAGCGAGCTGGGCGACCCGGCGGCGCCCGACAACGTCTACGTGATCTATGGCGATGGCGCCCCCATCACCGACTTGAAGTACGAGGTCTTGCCTCCCGGAGCAAGGGAGTGGCGGTTCGGCGAGGCGACGGACGCGTCCGTCCGGGAAACGAGCCAGGGTGACGACCTCATCCCATCGGCCAGCGCGCGCATGGACGGGGTCCTCGCCCTCCCGCCGAACCAAGTGGTGCGGCTCGACGCCGCCCCCGAGCGCAGCGGCATCGACGGCGGGGCACGTCACGTTCCGATTCCGTACCACCGCGCGACCCAGGGTCGCTGGGTGCCGCTGTTCCTGACCGGCGCCGAGTTCCCGGCGCCCAGCGACTACGTGGAGCCGTTGGTGGTTCGACAGCTCGACAACCTGCTTTCGGTGATTACGGCCTGCCCGATCAACCTGCTCGTGACAGATCCACAGGGGCGAAGGCTCGGCTACGATCCCGCGACCGGTCAGGTGTTGCGCGAGATCCCGAACTCCGTCTATACGTCACCGGGAGTCGAGCCCCAGATCGTCCTCATCGGCGGCGCCTCGCCCGGCACCTACCAGTTCACCGCCACCGGCTACGGCGTCGGGACGTACAGCCTGGGCGTGCACGTCAACGGCGCCAGAGGATCCGTGCCTCTCGCCGAGTTCGCGGGAGAGACGAGTCCCGGCCAGCAGCACGTCCACAGCTTCACGCTCGGGGAGAACGATCCTCCGGGGGCGGTTCCGGACAAGTACTTTGTGCGGCCCACCGAGTCTTTGAGCGTCGAGGCACCGGGCGTGCTCGGCAACGACTTCGAGCTCGAAGCAGAGCCGCTCTCGGCGGCGCTCGTCAGCGGTCCGTCCCACGGCGAGCTCACGTTCAACCCGGACGGCTCGTTCACTTACACGCCGGGCGCGACCTTCCCGGGCACGGACAGCTTCGTCTACAAGGCGAGCGACGGGCAGGCCGACTCCAACGAGGCGACGGTACGCCTGACCGTACGCATACCGGATGTCGTCGTCGGTCCCGACCAGGTGGCGAACGAGGGACAGACGCTCGCCTTCTCGGGCAGTTTCAGCGGCGACTATCCACAGGACGCCCACACCGTGGTCTGGGACTTCGGCGACGGCTCGAGCGCGAGCGGGACGCTCACGCCGTCCCACGTTTACGCCGACAACGGTGTCTTCACGGTCACTCTGCGGGTCACGAATCCCGCCGGTCTCACCGGCAGGGCCTCGCTCCAGGTGACGGTGGCCAACGTCGCACCGATCGTCGAGGCGGGTGCCGACCAGGCCGTCGGCCAGGGACAGAGCGTTGCGTTCAACGGGTCCTTCAGCGACCCGGGTGCCGGCGACAGCCACGTCATCCATTGGGACTTCGGTGACGGAATGAGCGTGCAAGGCACCCTCAAGCCCAGCCACTCCTATCCGACGCCGGGGACCTACGCCGTGGCGCTCACCGTCCGCGACGACGACGGCGGCGAGGCAACGGATACCCTGACGGTGACGGTCACGAACGTGGCGCCGATCGTCGACGCCGGGCCGGACATCGAGGCGTCTCCCGGTCAGGCCCTGACGTTCAACGGCTCGTTCACCGATCCTGGATCACTCGACACGCACACGATCGCCTGGGACTTCGGCGATGGCGAGACCGCGAGCGGCACGCTCCAGCCGTCACACACCTATGCTTCCTTCGGGACCTACACGGTGACGCTGACCGTGACCGACAACTGGGGCGGGGTGGGCAGCGACACGCTGACGGCGACAATCGCCTGCCCGCAGGCCTTCGTGGAGACGTTCGAGCCCTATGGCGACGACGCCGACCCCACCGGCTGGGTCGATTACAAGCGCCAGGGCCACAAGTTCCGACGCCAGGAGGGTTTCCGCACTGCGCTCGAGGCGGGAGGTGTCGTCTACCGTGGCGACGAACGCCACGCCTCCGAGTATCGGACTGCGTCCTCGCTCGCGTGGCACGACTACGAGTGGACCGGGAGCATTCTGCTCGGGGAGGAGCATCGGCAAGGAGCCGGGCTCCTCATCTATGCCGACCTGGCCGCCGGGCGCTTCTACGAGATCAGCTATGGCCGCGAGCGCGAGGACGAAGACGATCGCAAACGCGAGAACGAGCGCGACGACGAGGACGCGGCCTTCCGGGTACGGAAGGCCGGCAAGGACTCGCTCGAGGGGCGGACGAGCTGGAGCTTCGAACCCAAGGACGCCAGCTGGTACCACTTCCGTGTGCGGGTCGAGAACCGCCAAGGCTCGACCCGACTGCGCGCGCGCTTCTGGCCGGAGGGACGTACGGAGCCCTCCGTTTGGGGGATCGACGCCAGGGACGAGGATGAGCCCTTGCGCCGAGGCACGATCGGGCTGCAGGCCTCCCAAGCTCTGACCTCCTTCGACGAGCTGCGGGTCGAAGGTCTATCGGCCGCAAGTGGCATCACGGGTGACCGCGACGGCGATCTCATCTGCGATACGACCGATAACTGCCCCGCTCGGCCCAACCCCGACCAGGCGGACGTCGACAACGACGGCATCGGAGACGCTTGCGATCAGTGCACCGCCGCCTTCGCCCGGGAGGAGATCTGCCTGGACACCGGCTTCGATCCCAGTACCGGCCGGAGCGACGTCGTCCTGGATCTCGAGGGTGACTCGGTGCATCGAGACGGCCACGGCAGCTGCGGTGCTTCTGGCTCCTATCACGTCGGCCAGGCGGGGGGCCTGACGTTCGAGACACCCGCCTTGCCCGAGCGAGCTCGTTACCGGCTTCAGTTCCAGGTCCAAGTCGTCCGACCGGACGACGACGACGATGACGACGATGGCGATGACGACGACCGCGACCGTCGTCAGGAGGCCGCTCGGACACTCGTCGTGGAGATCGACGGGCGCGCGCTCTCCGTCGGTCTCCTCACCGACCATCCCGATCAGCGCTGGTGGTGGACGCGGCCGCTCACGATCGAACTGAACGAGGGCGTCCACCGCGTGAAGCTCCACACGAGCGGAGGACGCCGCGTCGGAGTCGAGGCTGTCCGTGTCGAAGGGGCTTGCGCGGAGAAGTTCTAGTCGATCGCTCCGTCGATCGCTTCAGGCGTCCGTCGCGTCGGCGCCGACGTCTCGCTCGGCGCAGGGCCCGCCGAGGTCTGGCGCCCTGGCCCGGGAGATTTCGGGCTTCGAGCTCAGGCCAGCGATTCCTCCACGCTGCGCACGAGCGTATTCAGGGAGAAGGGCTTGGCGAGCAGCCGGGCGCCGGCCTCGAGCAGCCCCTGCTTCTGCACGGCATCCTGGCTGTAGCCCGACATGAAGACGACGCTCAGGTCCGGCCAGCGCTCCCGCATCCGCTGGGCGAGCGTCGGGCCGTTCATGACCGGCATCACGACGTCAGTCAGGAGCAGCTGGATCGAGCCGTTCGCCTGCTCGGCGAGCGCCAGCGCCTCGGCCCCGTTCGCCGCCGCAAGCACGGTGTAGCCGCTGGCTTCGAGCAGCTCCTGCGCGATCTCCCTCAATGAGGCTTCGTCCTCCACGAGCAGAATCGTCGCCGGGGTGCGCTGCGGTGGCGGAGCCGGAGCCGCCGCAACCGCCTCGAGCGCCTCCTCGACGCGGGGCAGGTGGATCTCGAAGCGGGCACCCCGCCCGAGCGCGCTGTCGACCCTTACGTAGCCACCGCTCTGCTTGACGATCCCGTAGACGGAGGCAAGCCCGAGGCCCGTGCCTGATCCGACCTCTTTGGTCGTGAAGAACGGCTCGAAGATCCGCGAACGAGTGCGCTCGTCCATCCCCACGCCGTTGTCGCTGACGCGCAGCCTCACGAACGACCCCGCGCGGGCACCTGCGTGGCCGCGAGCCTCCGCCTCGCCCACCTCCACGTTCGCCGTCTCGATCGTCAGCCGACCGCCATTTGGCATGGCGTCCCGCGCATTGGCAGCGAGGTTCAGCAGCACCTGGTCGATCTGGCTGGGGTCGACCCGGACCCGACCCAGGTCGACCCCGAGCGCGACGACGACTTCCACGTCTTCGCCCATCAGCCGCTCGACAAGTTTCTCCGTCTCGGCCACGACCGCGTTCAGGTCCACCACACGCGGTGCCAGCACTTGCTGGCGGCCGAACGCCAGCAGCTGGCGGGTGAGGTTGGCGGCCCGCTGCGACGCCTCGAGGATCTGCTCGAGCTTCTCCCGCCGAGGGTCCGGGGCGGGTGTCTGGCCCACGAGCAGCTCGCCGTAGCCGCGGATCACTCCGAGCAGGTTGTTGAAGTCGTGCGCTACGCCGCCGGCGAGCTGTCCCAGGGCTTCCATCCGGCGCGCACCGTGGAGGCTGTTCTCGAGCCGTATCCGCTCCGTGATGTCCCGCTTGATGGCCGCGAAATGGGCTATCTGCCCGGACTCGTCGGTGACCGGAGTGATCGTCATCTCTTCGGTGTAGAGCGATCCGTCCTTGCGCCGGTTGCTGAGCTCGCCGTACCAGACGCGGCCTGCGAGCAGCGTCTCCCAGATCTCAGCGTAGAACGCCGCGGAGTGCGCCCCGGACTTGAGGATGCGGGGGTTCTGGCCAATTGCCTCCTCGGGTGAGTAACCGGTGAGACGTGTGAAGGCAGGGTTCAACCACTCGATCGTTCCGCCACGGTCGGTGATCACAACGGCGTCCACGGTCGCCGCGAGCGCAGCCTCCTGCAGGCGCAGCCGAGTTTCCCTGGCTTTCTGCTCCGAGATGTCGCGCGCCACGCCGAGCAGGCCGACCACTTTGCCCTGGTCGTCGCGCACGACCGACGTGCCGAGCGAGATCGGAAACTCCGTGCCGTCCTTGCGGCGGTTGAGTAGCTCGCCCTGAAAGCCTCCCCGCAGGGTTTCCTCGGCGATCGTGTTGCGCAGCTCCGGCGCGTTGTTCGGTGAGTAGATGAGCTCGACGCGCCGACCGATCACCTCCTGCTCCGACAGCCCGTAGCTCTCCAGGAAGGCACGGTTGACGAAGACCAGGCGGTCGTCGAGGTCGGTGATCGAGATCATCTCGCGCGAGCACTGCACCGCCAGCATCAGGCGCTGGCTGAGCTCTTCGGCGCGGCGCCTCTCGTTGGTCTCATGGCGAAGATCTTCGCCCTGAGCGGCCAGCCAGAGCCCGAGCTCGTCCCGCGCCCGCCGCAGCTCTGCGTCCTGGTTTTCGATGCGGGCGAGCATGGTGTTGAAATCCTCGGTGAGCATCCCGAGCTCGTCCGTCCCGAGCCGTGGCACTCGCAGCGCGTAGTTCCCGTCCCGCGTAACGGCTTGGGCGGCTTCCGCGAGCTGCAGGATCGGGCGTGACACGCTGCGCTGGAGGCGCCGCGCGATTGGAACCGCCGAAGCCATGGCGGCCACGGACATCAGCAGCACGGTCAGGCCGTAACCACGGAGCGACGCAGTCAGTGGTTCGAGACTGGCGCGCACATGGACGGTGCCCGACCGATCCCCATCCCGGAGCACCGGTCGCACCAGGATCAAGGATCGCCCGTCGAGAGTGAGCCCGTCAGCCCCCGGCGAGGCAGGCAGCGCGGCGGCCGTGCCGGTGTAACAGTAGCCGGCAAAGGGTCGCGAGCGGGCGTCGTAGAGACCCGCGCAAACGATCTCGGGCTTTTTGCGCAGTGCGTCAAGCGTCTCCTGGGCAGCCGTCCGGTCGCTGAGCGCAAGCGCGGCCACGCCTGGCGTCCCGATCATCTCAGCGATCGAGCTGAGCTCGCGGGCGGCTTGGCGGTAGCCGTGCGCAGCCTCGAACACGAGCATCCCGGCGCCTGCCACGAGCAGCGCGAAGCCGGTCGTAAGTGTCGTGACCAGCGTCAGCCGGTGCCCGAGGGAAAGATCGCTCAGGCGGGGCACGTGAGCGCTCCCACACAAGATCGGAGCAGCCGATCGGGATGGAAGCCCGAGGGTCCGGCAGTTCTTCCCGAAGAGTACGCGCCGGCCTCAGCAGCGCCCCTGCCACCTATCTCCCAACTCCACAGCATCTTCGCGTCCCCTCCCGGTCCTGACGCCGCGCACTGGCGCGGGCCCAACCGAAACAGGGGAGGGCAATAGGCGAGCCAATACCCGGGATCCGGGCGGCGGAGGTCAGCCCTTTGGCGCCAGCGAGGCGATCGACCGCGCCAGCAGATTCGGATCCAACTACTACACAAGTGTTTTGTTCTTTTTGCAATTTGCAACAGAGGAACCCGCCGAACTCAAACGTCAGAAACTCGGTTTGTTGGACGCGAAGAGGCGGCCTCGAGGTGTCGAGAAGCGGTGCCCATTGTAGAAAACCGATGGCTCCTCGCACCGCATCCAAGCGGCGAGCACACTCGTCCGCTCGAATTCGAGTGGCATCCGAATTGCTTTTCCAGCCTCAGGAGGAGGCGATGAAGCAAGCGCATCTCGCCGTGTTCCTGACTGCTTGGCTGGTCGCACCTGCTGGCACGTTTGCGCAGGCGCGCTACACGAACGCCGAGCTCGTGTCCGTGAATCCCCAGACGCGAAAGCTGGTGATCAAGGACACCGATGGCCAGCAACGCACGCTGGAGCTAGACGACAACGTGAAGGGTCTCGAAGGCTTGCGCGCGGGCGACGGCGTGATCCTGACGCTCAGGGACGAATCGGGGATCAGCCGCGTCAGCTCCATCTCGAAGAGCCAGGCCCCGAACGCTGCCTCGGCACCCGCCCCGATTTCTCCAACGGCCGCCCGCCCGTCGGCCGAGGCCAGTACAGCGAGCGCTGCTCCGGCTCTGGGTGCCTTCGCAAACCGGGTCGCCGCTCTCGCTTTGCAGGCAGGAGACGTGGACGCTCTCTGGAACGCATTCAGGACAAGCTGCAACGTCACCCTGCGTTCGAGCTATACCGATGGCCGTGACTGGTTCAGCCTCTGGGACGAAACGGCGCAGATCGACGTCTCGAGCGGGACCTGTCGCGACCTCTTCAACCAGATCGTCGGCAAGGGCGAGACGGTGAAAGCGGGCATGGTCGGAGCCGAAGAAGCGGCCCGCAGGGCCGATGTGGCTCCGGGAGATCTGCGCGAGGCGCGCCGCAGATACGCGATGGAATGGGGAGGCTGGGGTCTTCCGGCTCCTACTCTGCTGAAGCAGTAGCGCCGGCTGCCAAGGCCGCAACATGGCTACCCAGTCCTTCTTCCTCGCAGTGGTGAAGCTCTGCCGGACCTCCCCCCCGCTTGATCGGCGTCCCGCCTAGGGGGAGTCGCCTGCGCTCAGAGCTTCAGCTCGGTCTCCTAGTTCGACGTGGGGCCCGTCGAGCGCCCTAGTCGACGGAGGCGACACCGAGAGGCAGAGTCGCCGTGATCCGCGTTCCAGACCCGTTCAGGGACGCGGCCTCGAGCCTTCCTCCGTGCAGTCCCACAACGCGGCACGCGAGGGCGAAGTCGAGCATCACCTGGCCCTGTGGGCCCGCGATGCTGGGCCAGCCGCTTTCGTCCTGGAGCGCATCGCGCAATGCGTCGCTCAACGTGAGCGCGGAGCAGAGCAGGTCAACGCGAACGCCGTTTCGCTCGTCCGCCAGCCGGACATGCACGCGACCCGGCCCGCTCAAGCTCACGCAATGCACGAGCAGGCGAGTGAAGGCGTTCCGCAGTCGTTCAGCATCGCCACGCGCAGGTCCGCCCGTTGTCGTCGTCTCGCAGTCGAGCACGATGTTGCGCGCCTGGGCTCCGGCGAGCGCTCGCTCGACCACGGAACGCAGCACTGCCGCGAGGTCGAGCGGCGTCATCTGAAGCTCCATCGTCCCCGCCATGACTCGTTGCGCCTCCTCGGCGCCGGTCACGATCTCGGTCAGCTCCCGCGCGCTGCGCTCCGCCATCGCGATTGCGCGAGTCGCTTGGGGACTGCTCGAGGAATGGGCCTTCAGCAACTCGAGCCAGGTGAGGATCGCGCCGATCGGTGTGCGGGCCTCGTGCGCCAGTCGTGCGATCAGCTCGTCGCGGGCTCGCACTTCGACCGCGATTGCCGCCAAGCCGGGAGCAGGAGGCATGTCGACGAAAAGGCTCCATCCCCTCCTCTTCATTGTCAAGGGCAATGTCGGCAAGCGCCACAGTTGGTTTGGCGCCATTGGCGATCCCCTCGACCCGCTCGCCACCGCGCCGCTCGCGCAACTTCAACGAAGCTTTTCTGCCGGTCACGACGTCCACACGAGGAGCCCTCCGTAGTTCAACGACGGGGCCGCTGCTTCCAAATGCTGTAGAATCTACAAAGTTCCCCTGCTCGTCCGCTACGCGATCGCTGTTCTCTGCATTTCTGTCATTCATGGCCTGGTATGTTTCTTGCGCTTCGCCCCAGTCGATGCCAAACGAAGCGAAGCCACGGGCGCTCATCGTAGACGACGACCCCACCTTCCAGGCTGGGCTCGCCGAATACGTTCGTAACGAAGGCTTTTCTGTGGCTACGGCGACGGACCTGCGGCAGGCCAACGAGGCACTTGCGCAAGGTACACCCGATATCCTGTTCCTCGACCTGAACCTGCCCGACGGCAGCGGTCTCGATCTGATCGCCAGCCAGGGCACGAACGGCAGCTCGCCGGAGACCGTCCTGATAACGGGGCAAGCCACGGTGCAGACCGCCGTCGACGCGCTCCGGCACGGCGTCTCCGACTACCTGACCAAGCCCGTGGATCTCGCCAGGGTCAAGATGATCCTGGCGAACATCTCGCGGGCGCGGGAGATGAAGGAGGAGATCGGCAGCCTGCGCGGCGAGTTGCGCAAGCTGGGACGCTTCGGCCCGTTGATCGGCGCTTCCCCCGCGATGCAGAAGGTGTACGACCTCCTCGCAAAGGTTGCTCGCTCGGACGCCACCATCCTCATCACCGGCGAGACGGGTTCGGGCAAGGAGCTCGTTGCCCAGACCCTGCACCAGATGAGCCGGCGCGCGAAAGAGCCGTTCCTGCCCTTGAACTGCGGGGCCGTCTCCCCCACCCTGATCGAGAGCGAGCTGTTCGGCCACGAGCGCGGTAGCTTCACGGGCGCCGATCGGATCCACAAGGGTTACTTCGAGCGCACGAACCGCGGCACCTTGTTCCTGGACGAGATCACTGAGACCCCGCTCGAGCTTCAAGTCAAGCTGCTGCGCGTGCTCGAGACTTCGGCCTTGCTGCGGGTCGGCGGCACGGAAGCGCTGCACGTCGACGTGCGCGTGATCGCAGCCACCAACCGCAGCCCAGAGCAGGCTGTGGCCGCCGGCAAGCTACGCGAGGACCTGCTCTACCGCCTGAACGTATTTCCGATCCACCTGCCCACGCTCTGGGAGAGGCGGGAGGACATCGAGCTTTTGGCGCAGCACTTCCTGGACGGCCTCAACAAGGACGAGGGTACCGCCAAGGAGTTCACGCGCGCGGCGATCGAGCGCCTACGCACCCACCGCTGGCCCGGCAACGTTCGCGAGCTCCGCAACGTCGTACAGCGAGCCTTCATCATGGCGGAAGACCAGATCGGCGTCGACAACCTTCCGCTCGGGGTTACTGACGGCGGCGTGGGCGAATCGGGCCTGCACCTGAAAGTCGGCACCTCAGTCGCGGAGGCCGAGCGCCGCCTGATCCTTGCGACGCTCGAGCACTTCGAAGGCGACAAGAAGAAGGCGTCGGAGATCCTCAAGATCAGCCTGAAGACGCTCTACAACCGCCTCAATCAATACCGAGGGGGTCCTTGACGCCGTCCGGCTCGCGCAGCAGTCCGTAGAGCACGCCGGGCTCGACTGGCTTGGTGAGATGGCGATCGAAGCCGGCCGCCTTCGATCGCTCGCGATCCTTGTCTTGGCCGTAGCCGGTCATCGCGACGAGCAAGGTGGCGCCCAAGCCGGGCTCGACACGCAGACGGCGCGCGGCCTCGAACCCGTCCATGCCGGGCAAACCGATGTCCAACAAGATCACCTGCGGGCGATAGTCGCGTGCCACCGAGATTGCCGTGGCGCCGTCGTGGGCCACGCGCACCTCGTGGCCCGCCAGGGTGAGCAGCATCGACAGGCTCTCGGCCGAGTCGCGGTTGTCTTCGACCACGAGGATGCGCCGCGGATGCCCCGCCCGCGCATCCTGTTTCGCAGGGGCCGCAACCGCCTGCTCGGCCCC
>Ga0114129_10002176_pt1 | contig 26970 bp, 16 predicted proteins | sample RhiMetdeltSRZDD1_FD_80071 | JGI IMG/M metagenome (GOLD analysis project Ga0114129, IMG submission 80071) | Populus rhizosphere microbial communities from Tennessee, USA - Rhizosphere MetaG P. deltoides SRZDD1 (version 2) (version 2) | ecosystem: Host-associated > Plants > Roots > Rhizosphere >...
AGATGGTGCTGATGTCGGGCTTGATGAAGGACATCGTGTCGTAGATCGCGAACAGCGCGGTGATGTCGCCACCGGGGCTGTTGATGTAGATGTTGATGTCCTTGTCGGGGTTGTCGGACTCGAGGTGGATGAGCTGGGCGCAGATGAGGTTGGCGATCGCGTCGTCGATCGGCGTGCCCAGGAAGATGATGTTCTCCTTGAGCAGCCGGCTGTAGAGGTCGTAGGCCCGCTCGCCCCGGTTGGTCTGCTCGACGACGGTGGGCACCAGGTAGTTGCGGATGACGGCCTGGTGCTGGCCGATCACGTCAGGTTGCCGGAAGGTGGGGTCGATCACCTGGGGAGAGCTCCGTCTAGTCGGTTTCGGTCGGTGGTTTCGCTGTTCGGTCTGTGGCTGTGCAGGCGGGCCGGCGGGCGTCAGGCGGGGGCGTCGCCGGCCGCAGAGGTGCTGGCGGCGACCTCGGCGTCACTGTCGTCGGAGTCGCCGGTCTCGGTCTCGTCGGTGTCGTGCTGGTCGCTGTCCTGGCCGACCTCGAGGTCGGCTCGATCGATGGCATGACCGTCCTCGTCGACGATCTCGACCTGCTCGAGGAGCCAGTCGAGCGCCTTGCGCTTGCGCACATCGGAGCGTACAGCCGCCAGCTGCCCGCCGCGTTCGAACTCGGCGCGCACCTTGTCAACGGGGGTGTCGACCCGCCGGGCCACCTCGGCGAGCTCCTCGTCGAGGTCGTCGTCGGTGCACTCGAGCTGCTCGGCGTCGGCCACCGCACGCAGCGCCAGGTCGACCTTGGCCGAGGTCTCGGCGGACTCGCGCAGCTCGCTGGTCAGCTCCTCGGAGGTCTTGCCGGTGATCGCCAGCCACTGCTCGGCGGTCAGGCCCTGGGCCTGGAGGCGAAGCGCCAGCTCCTGGGCCCGGTGGTTCATCTCGTGGTTGACCAGCGCCTCGGGCATCTCGTCCTCGACGAGGCCGGCCAGCGCCTGGCCGGTGCGCTCGCGCACCGTGGCCTTGGCCTGGGCCCGGCGCACGAGGGCCGACCGCTCGCGGAGCGAGTCGCGCAGCTCGTCGATGGTCTCGAACTCGGAGTTCTCGGCCGCCCAGGCGTCGTCGGCGTCGGGCAGCACCCGCTCCCGCACGCTCTTGACCAGGACCTTGAACCGCAGCTGGCGGTCCTCGTCGGGGTCGGGGTGGGTGGCGTCGAACTCGAGGATGTCGCCGGCCTTGGCCCCGGTCAGCTGGGTGTCCACCTCGGGGGTGATGACCCCGCTGCCCACCGTGTAGCTGTAGTCGTCGGCGGTGAGGCCGTCCTGCGCCTCGCCCTCCAGCGTGCCGGTGATGTCGATGGTCACCGAGTCGCCCTCGCGGGCGGCCCGCTCGACGTCGGCGAAGGTCGACTGCACCTGGCGCATGCGGTCGATCTGGGCGTCGATCTCCTCGTCGGACGGCTCGGGCCGGGGGATCTCGACCCGCAGGCCGCCGTAGCCGGGCACCTGGACCACCGGGCGCACCTCGACGACGGCGTCGAACGCGACGGGCCCGTCCTCCTCACCCGAGGTGATGTCGATGTGGGGGGCGTCGATGGCGTCGACGTCGTTGTCGGTCAGGGCCTGGGCGTAGTACTCGGGCAGGGCGTCGTGCAGCGCCTGCTCCCGGCCGACCTGGGGCCCGAGCCGGCGTTCCAGGATCTTGCGGGGTGCCTTGCCCGGGCGGAAGCCGGGGACCCGCACCTCCCGCGAGATCTTGCGGAACGCGTCGTTGATGGCTTTGTCGAACTCGTCTTCGTCGACCTCGACGGAGAGCTTGACCTTGTTTCCCTCGAGGGGCGAGACGGTTGTCTTCACAGAGGCGTGAGTGTAACGGGGGTCGGTCTGACCCCCGACAATGGTCGGGGTGACGCCCGGCTCACCCCAGCGCGGTGAGTACCTCGCTCCAGGCGGTCAGGCCCACCAGGTGGCCGGCGTCCGGGACCACCCGCAGCTCGGCGTGCGGCTCGCGGGATCGGTACCACTCGCCGTGCGCAGGCCCTGTCACCTGGTCGTTCGCGCCGTAGACCAGCGTGGTGGGCGCGACCACGGCCCCGAAGTCGATGCCCCAGTCCACCAACGTGTAGGACACGATGTCCGCCGCGATGCCCGCCGCGCCCTGGGCGTGGGCCGCGGCCATCATCGCCTCCAGCCGGGCCCGGCGCCCGGGGTCGGCGGCGAGCGCCGCCTCGTCCTGGGGCCCGCCCGAGACCTGTCCCACCGCCGCGGCCGGGGGCATCTGCGCCAGGCCGGCCAGCGCCTCGGCCAGCCGGTCGGTGGCCGAGGGCAGGTCGGGCCGCAGGCTCTCCAGCATCACGACGTGCTCCTCCGGGATCCACGGCACCGCCTCGTGCGGCGCGGGCGTCGCCACGACCGCCACCCCCCGCACCCTTTCCGGCTGCGCCGCCGCCAGCGCCAGTGCGATCCGGCCCCCGGCGGACCAGCCCGCGGCCCCGACCTCGTCGACGCCCAGGTGGTCGAGCGCGGCGACGATGTCGCCCGCGAAGGTCGGGATGGCCGGCACGGTCCCCGCGGCCAGCGGCGACGACTCGCCGTAGCCCGGCCGGTCGACGGTGATCAGCCGCACGCCCGCCGCCGCCGTGGCCGCGGGATCGGGGTCCAGCACCCGGGAGCCGGGCGCCGGATGGCAGAACACGACGACGCGGCCACTGCCCGGGTCGCCCGTCTCGCCCACCGCCAGGGTCCGCCCGTCCTTCAGCTCGATGCGATGCTCGTCCATGCCCTGAGCATCTACCCGCCCTGCGACAACACCATGTCGCCATCTCGATACGCTCGCCAGGACGAGCTCCGGGGAGTGGCGCAGTGGAAGCGCACCTGCTTTGGGTGCAGGAGGTCGGGGGTTCAAATCCCCCCTCCCCGACCGGTGTGACGACCAGGGCATCAGCCCGGCGCGATCAGGCTCCGATCCCGAGGCGGTCGCACACCCCGAGGACCTCGTCGAAGATCGAGCCGGGGATCGTGTAGGGCTCCGGCGCCGCGACCTGGTCGAGGTGGGCGGCGATGTCCTCCGCCGTCGGGGCCGCGGTCTCGGCGATCCAGCCGTCGCCGAGGCCGACGAACGCCCGGGCGAAGCGCCCGGCGCAGGCGGAGAAGTTGTGGTGGGTGAGCTCGCAGGCGCGACTGGCGAGGAAGCTGACCATCGGCACGACCAGCTCGGGCTCGATGGCGTGCAGGAAGCCCGGGTCGGGCTCGACCTCGTCGCGGTCGCCGATCAGCTCCCACACCATCCGGGAGTAGCCGAAGGGCAGGACGCAGTTGGCGAGGATCCCGTGCTCGGCGCCCTCGATGGCGATGACGTTGGCGAGGCCCATGGTGCCCGCCTTGGCCGCGGCGTAGTGCGCCGAGTCGGGCTGGCCGAAGAGGCCGGCCGACGACGTGACGAAGACGAACCGGCCGCCGCCCTGCGCCTTCATGACCCGGTACGCCGGCTGGCTCAGGTGGAAGGCGCCGTCGAGGTGCACCCGGAGCATGCGGCGCCATCCCTCGGTCGTCAGCTCCTCGAACGGGGCGGTGTGGAAGATCCCTGCGTTGCTCACCACGGCGTCGAGCCGGCCGAACTCGCGGGTGGCGGTGGTGACGATCGCTGCGCCGCCCTCGGGCGTGTCGACCGGGTCGTACGACGCCACCGCGGTCCCGCCGGCGGCGCGGATCGTGTCGACCACCTCGTCGGCCACCGCCCGGTCGGCGCCGTCGCCGGCCATGGACCCGCCGAGATCGTTCACGACCACCGCCGCGCCCCGGCGCGCCAGGTCGAGCGCGTACAGGCGCCCGAGACCACGGCCGGCGCCGCTCACGATGGCCACCTGGTCCTTGAAGTCGATCATCGGAACAAACATTAGGCTCAGACGGCGAGCGGCGCCCGGTGGCGACGGCGTGAGGACTGCTAGGGGACGGTCACCGACGTGGCCGTGCAGAGGTTGCCCGAGGCGGCCTTGGGGACGAAGCCGGCCGCCAGCATCGTGTCCACCACCTCCTGGCCGTAGTCCCGCACCGCGAGTGGGTCCTCGACGCCGCCGCCGGGGGTGCCGGGGGGCTCGCTGTGGAGGGCCTGGGGCTTGCAGATCCAGCCGTTCTCGCCCACGAACCCGACCGTCGCCGGGGTGGCGAGGGCGCCCCCGCCCGACAGGCGGTAGACGTTGTAGACGTCCCGGCTGAACGGGAACGTGCCGTTGCGCACCGTGTCCAGCGTGGGAGCGACGCCGTTGACCGCCACCAGCTGCGACGTGGCCGCCCGGGCGGGATCGCTCAGGTGGGCCCCGACCGCGAACGGGACGATGGCGTCGGAGAAGCCGCCCAGCGCCTCGATGGGCCGGACGTCGTTGGGATGCACGACGTGGGCCAGGTTCGGGACGCAGGTGAGCGAGTTGCCGCCGACGAAGCCGTCCCACGACGAGCGGGTCCCCGAGCCCGGGAACAGGCCCCAGACCTCGATGGGGGCGTTGGCCCCGCCCACCTGGCTCCAGTTGGTGATGGTGCAGTCGACGTAGATGTCGTTGAGCTGCGCCTGGGTGAGGCTCGCCACCCCGGCGGCGGGCGAGCCCGGGGTGCCGCGCCAGTCGACCGGCGCCACGGCGTCGCGGGCGAAGGCCACGAACCGCAGCACCAGCCCCGACTGCGTGCAGCCGTCGCTGGACGGCCCCGCCGACGAGCGGGCGAAGTCCACCAGCGGGACGCCCGGCGGCGGCTGCGAGCACAGCGTGAGCCGCCCGTTGACCGAGCCCACCGGGAACCGGCTGACGATCGCGTCGTGGTCGTAGTTCTCGGTCTTGAGCACCCCGGACTGCGGGGCGGCCTGGCAGGTGGCGCCGTCGGGGAAGACCTGGTTGCAGCCCTGCGCCTCGTTGTAGGCGTCGCCCAGGGCCAGCATCAGCGAGTAGGTGGTGTCCGAGCCGGTGCCGACGACGTAGTCCGCGCGGTCGTTGGAGAACGGCACGGCGGGATCGGCCCCCGCGGGCGCGCCGAAGGCGAGCGCCGCCAGGGCGCTCGCCCCGACCACCACCGGCAGGGAAGGGACCCGGCGCCGTTGCCGGGCCCCCTCTGCCTGGGGTGTCAGGGGACGGTGATGTCGGAGAAGGTGCACAGGTTGCCGGAGGCGAACTTGGGCACGAAACCGGCCGCACTGATCGTGTTGACGACCAGCTGGCCGTAATCCTTGGTGGCGAGGGGATCCTCGATGCCGCCGCCGGGCGTGCCCGGAGGCTCGCTGTGGAGCGCCTGCGGCTTGCAGATCCAGCCGTTCTCACCGATGAAGCCCACCGTGGCCGGCGAGGCGACCGGGCCGGGGCCGGACTGGCGGTAGACGTTGTAGACGTCCCGGCTGAACGGGAAGGTGCCGTTCTGGATGTTGGCCGGCGTCGGCGACACGCCGTTGACGTCCATCAGCTCCGAGTCACCGGCCCGGGCCGGGTCGGTGTTGTGGAGCCCCACCGCGAACGGGAAGATCGCGTCGTTGAAGCCGCCCAGGGCCTCGATGGGTGCCACGTTGTTCTCGAAGATGATGTGCGCCGCGTTGGGCACGCAGTTCGTCGAGTTGCCGCCCACGAAGCCGTCCCAGGACGACCGGGTGCCGGATCCGGGCTGGATGCTCCAGACCTCGATGGCCCCGTTGGCGCCACCGACCTGGTTCCAGTTGGTGATGGTGCAGTCGACGAAGATGTCGTTCAGCTGTGCCTGGGTCAGGCTGACCACGCCGGCCGCGGGCGAGCCGGCGGTGGACCGCCAGTTGACCGGAGCGATGGCGTCCTTGGCATAGGCCACGAACCGCAGCACCAGGCCCGAGTCGGTGCAACCACTGGTGGACGGCCCCGACGAGGAGCGGCCGAAGTTCACGAACGGCACCGTGCCGGGCCGCGGGGTCGTCTGATCGCAGAGCGTGATGCGCCCGTTGCCCGAGCCGACCGGGAACCGGTTCACGACGACCTCGTGGTCGTAGTTCTCGCTCTTGATGACACCGGTCTGGGGCGGGGCGACGCAGTTCGTCCCGTTGGGGAAGATCTGGTTGCAGCCCTGCGACGAGTTGAACGCGTTGCCGAGCTCGACCATGAGCTCGTAGGTCGTGTCGGAGCCCGTCCCGTAGACGTAATCGGCTACGTCGTTGGAGAACGGAACGGCCGGATCGGCGCTCGCCGTGCCGTTGAGGGAGCCGACGCTGAACGCCAGTCCCACGGCACACGCGAAGGCCGTCACCTTGGTGCGGATACGCACTATGTTGCCTCCATCGTTGCACGTCACGACGCCCCCACGACGCCGCCGGACATTTCTTAAAGGCCCCAGGTGAACGCCACCTCCGCCATCAGGTGAACAGTGGCTGATCGTTAAGGATTGTTTACGAAATACCGGTCAGATCGACGGCCACATCGAGGTCTTTGCAGCGCTGGAGCATCGTGCCGAGGGACGGCACGAGGTCGGCCGTCAGCTGGCGCGAGAGCTCCATCGTCTGGTCGATGGTGAGATCCTCGAAGCCGTCCACGTTGCCGGTGATGCCTTCGAAGAACGAGTTGCCCGCGTCCCGCAGCTGCCGGTCGTCCACCACCTGGACCTCGACGTCGAGCGCGGACAGGCCGGCCATGACCGCGGTGCTGCGCCCGGCCTTCAGGTCGTCGACGACCTGCTGGAGCCGGGTGCACGCCTGCTTGTCGGCCGCAGTGGCGGGGTCCTGCCCGCAGGCGACCGCCAGCAGCGCGCCGGCCAGGGCGGCGGCGGCCGCCCGCGGGACGATCACGAATCCGTGTCCGCCACGTCGGGCTGGCCGAACGTGCCCGGATCGGTGGCGAGCGTGCCGTGGTAGTTCGGGTCGCTCACCAGCTCCCACTGGCGCGTGACGGTGGTGGTGGCCCGCCAGCGCTCCTCACCGCCGTCGGGGATCGGGCCCACCTCGGTGCGACCGTCGTCCAGTGCGCCGTTGGTGAAGCGCAGCGTCTGGGGGGCGCCGGTCTTGTTGCGGACGACGATGTCGACCTGGACGTTGGCCACCAGCACCGGGTCGGCCGGGCCGTCCTCGTCGAGGACCAGCTCGTTGCCGAACGTGAAGCCGGCGTCCGACGCCGGGGAGGACCCGGCGGCCGCCTGGTCCTCGGTCGCGGCATCGTCGGGGCCCTTGTCGCCACAGGCCGCCAGCAGCAGGGCGCCGAGGGCGAGAGCGAGCGCGGCGCGTCGCGGGAGCCTCATGGGCGCCAAGCATGCTGGAGATGGGTGAATCGCTGACACCTGCCGTACCTACGGAAGGTGAATTGCGGGGGAACGAATAACGTTTAACCGGACCGCCACGCCCGCTCCATCTTCGGGACCCGTTGGGTCAATGACCCGATGCTTGGGTGCGGGCCATGGTTGCCACGGTCCACAACCAGAACCTCCCCCTGACATCGGCTCCGCCGGTCGGGCGTCGCCTGCGCCGAGCGACCAAGACGGTCGACGCCATCGGCGCGGCCGGTGGCTGGTGGCTCGGCGCCTCCCTGCTGGCCGCCCACGACCCCGCCCTCACGTTCTCCCCGCTCCTCCCCCATCTGGCCGTCGTCGTCGCGCTGACCCTGGCCGTCGCCTCCGGCCTGCGCCTCTACCGGCCCACGGTGGCCACCGGGCACCTGATCGAGACCGTCACCGTGTGGCGGGCGACGCTCATCGCCGGGGCGCTCGCCGTTCTCGTCTTCGCGGCCACCGGCGACGGCGCCGCCGGCTCCGGCCGCTACGGGGCCTGGGCCCTCGTGGCCGTGCCCCTCACGTTCAGCCTGGCCGTGGCCGAGCGGGGCGCGCTGCGGGTCGTGCTGCGGCGGCTCCACCACCAGGGGCGCTTCGTGCGCGAGCTGGTCCTGGTGGGCGCCAACGCCGAGGCCGGCGACCTGGCCGAGCTGTTCGCCACCGCCCGCCGCGACGGCTTCCGGCTCGTGGGCGTGGCCGGCGGGAAGGGCGGCAACGCCGGCGGCCTCGCCGACCTGCCCTGGCTGGGCCCGATCGACGAGCTGGCGGACATCGTGCGGGCGCGGGACCTGGCCGGCGCGGTCATCGCGGTCACCGGGGTCACGCCCGGCGAGCTCAACCGCCTCACCCGGGTGCTGCTCGACGACCGGCGCCTCGTGCTCATCTCCAGCGGGCTGCGGGGCTTCGACCACCGGCGGATCCGCTCGCAGGTGATCGCCCGCGAGGCCCTGTTCTGCGTCGAGCACCACAGCCTGAGCCCGGCCGGCGCCGCGGCCAAGCGGGCCCTGGACCTGGCGGTGGCCAGCGTGCTGCTGGCCTTGAGCGCCCCGCTGTTCGCGCTGACGGCACTGGCCATCCTGGCCAGCGACGGGCGGCCGGTGCTGTTCCGCCAGCAGCGGGTCGGCATCGGGGGCCGGACCTTCACCTGCCTCAAGTTCCGCACCATGGTGCGCGACGCCGAGGCGCGCCTGGTCGACCTGCGGGCGCGCAACGAGCGGGAGTGGCCGCTGTTCAAGCTGGCCGACGACCCCCGGGTGACCCGGATCGGCCGGGTGCTGCGGGCCACCAGCCTGGACGAGCTCCCCCAGCTGCTGTGCGTGCTCGCCGGCTCCATGAGCCTGGTCGGGCCGCGGCCTGCGCTGCCGTCGGAGGTCGAGCAGTTCGACTCCGACCTGCGCCGGCGCATCGACGTGAAGCCCGGCGTCACCGGCCTGTGGCAGATCGAGTCCCGCGACGACGAGTCCATCTCCGCCTACCGCCGGCTCGACCTGCACTACGTCGACAACTGGTCGGTGTGGATGGATGTCGCCGTCCTCGGGGCCACGGTCGGCGCCGTCGTGTCGCGGGCGGTCCGGGTGCTGGGCCCCCGGCGGGACGCGAAGGCACCGCCCGCCCGGCCCCTGCGCATCGCGATGATCGGCCAGCGGGGCGTGCCCGCCACCTTCGGCGGGATCGAGCACCACGTCGAGCAGCTCGGGCGGCGACTGGCGGCCCGCGGCCACGAGGTCACCGTCTACTGCCGGCCCAACTACGTGCCCGAGCGGCGCGAGGAGTGGCTCGGCATGCGGGTGGTGCGCCTGCCCACCGTGTCCAGCAAGCACCTCGACGCCATCGTCCACAGCGCGCTGGCGACCGTGCACGCCATGGCGACCGGCCACGACATCCTCCACTTCCACGCGCTGGGACCGGGACTGTGCTCGGCGCTGCCCCGGGCGCTGCGCCGGGGCCGGGTGGTCCAGACCATCCACGGCTTCGACAACCAGCGGGACAAGTGGGGCCTGGGTGCCCGCGTGGTGCTGGGCGTGGGCGCCAGAATGAGCCGGCGGGTGCCCCACGCCGTGGTCGGCGTCTCCCACCTGCTCGCCGCCCACTACGCCCAGGCCGCGCCGGGGCGCGGCGTCTACGTCCCCAACGGCGTGGACCGGCCGGCGCCCGCGCCCGCGGCCCTGGTGCGCAAGCGGGGCCTGGAGCCCGGCCGTTACGCCCTTTTCGTCGGCCGGCTCGTGCCCGAGAAGGCGCCCGACGCACTCGTGCGGGCCTTCCGGCAGGTGCCGACCGACGCCCGCCTGGTCATCGCGGGCGGGTCGAGCTTCTCCGACGATTACGTGGCCGCGCTGGAGCGGCTGGCCGGCGAGGACGACCGCGTCCTGCTCACCGGCTACCTGTACGGGGAGGACCTGGCCGCCCTGTACCAGCACGCCGGCGTGTTCGTGCTGCCCTCCGTGCTCGAGGGCCTGCCGCTCACGCTGCTGGAGGCCGCGTCCTTCGGCGTCCCGATCGTCGCCAGCGACATCCCGCCCCACCGCGAGGTGCTGGCGGCCGACGGGCCGGGACGCCGGCTGGTGCCGGTGGGCGACGAGGCCGCGCTGGCCGGCGCGGTCGCCGACCTGCTGCTGCGGGGCGATGCCGCCCAGCGGGCCGCGGCCGCCCAGACGGCCGCCTCGGTGTTGGCCCGCTACGACTGGGACGCCGCGGCCCGCGCCCTCGAGGTGGTCTACGGCCGGGTGCTGAGCGGCTGCGCCCCAGGCGCCACCCCGCCCTATCAACCCGCCGATCCGGCCCCCACCGACCGCTCGGCCCCGACGCCCGAGCCGTTGTTGGCGTGGGCGCCCGGCGACGGGCGTGCCTGACCGCTGACGAGCTCGACCAGGGCCAGCAGCAGGGCGGCGATGATCGTGCCGAGGACCAGGGCGGTGACCGCGGCCTTGAGCACCGCCGGGCGCCGGGGCACCCGCGTGGGGCCGGTCGGCTCGCCCAGGCCGGCGACCGCGGCGTCGAGCTGGTTCTGGCTCACCACCACCTGCTGGGCGGCGGTGGCCCGGGCCGTGCGCGCCGCGGCCAGCTCGTCGTCGAGCACGTCGGCCTGGGCCACGGCCGGCGCCAGTGCCGACTCCTCGGCCTCCAGGGCGGCGATCGGGGCGTCGAGCGCCTCGGCCTGGCCGGCCTCACCCGCGGCCATGTGCTCCTCGCGGGTCACGCGCAGCTGGCTCAGCTCGGACTGCACGGCCTCGTAGCGCTCACGGGGCAGCGGGTGGCCGGCCTGGGTCGCCACCGCGTCGAGCTGGCCGGTCAGGTCGGCGATCTGGGCGTCCGCCGCGGCCACCTCGCCCTCGGCCACCCGGCGGTCGCCGCCGAGCAGCAGGTCGAGCGCCTTGGACGTGGCGGCGTTGACGTCGTCGACCACGCCGGCGCGGGACGAGCTCTCGACCCGCACGGTCACGAGGCCGGACAGGCCCAGCTGGCGGGCCGTCAGGGTGCCGTCCACGGTCTTGCGCACCGCGCTGGTCCCGATCAGCTCGCGGAAGTCGGTCATGGCCTGGAGCCGGCTCGACGCGGCCTCGCCCGCGGAGGGCACCGCCACGACCAGCTGGGCTCGGTAGGTGGGCCCGCCGCGGAAGGCGAGTCCGGCCATGACCACCGCGGCCACCAGGGGGACGGCGGCAAGGGCGGCGATGAGCCGCCGGCGGCGGGACACGAACGCAGCGATCTCCAAGATGGACCTCCGTTGGTCAGCAGTGGGCGTAGAGGGCTTCGAGCGAGGCGAGGTGGCGGGTGGGGGTGAACTCCTCCGCCACCCGGCGGCGGGCGTTGCGGCCGAGGCGGCCGGCGCGGTCGGGATCGGTGACGGCGGCGACGAGCGCGCCGGCCAGCCGCCCGGGGTCGCCCGGCGGCACCAGCCAGCCGGTCTCGCCCGGCCGGACCAGCTCGGGCAGGCCGCCGAGGTCGGTGGCCACCACGGGGACACCGACGGCGAACGCTTCGAGCACGCTCATCGGCTGGTTCTCGTGCCAGCGCGACGGGACCGCCGCCACCGCCGCGCCCGCCAGGGCGGCGAGGACGTCGGCACGGCCCTGCCGGCCGTGGAAGCGGATCCGCTCCGGAGCGACCGCCTCGGCCCGGGACTGCAACGCGGCCCGCTCGGGCCCGTCGCCGTAGACGTCGAGCTCGACCGCAGGGCCGGACCGGGCCACGGCCTCGATGAGCACGTCGACCGCCTTCTCCCGGGACAGGCGGCCCGCGAACACCACACCGCGGCCGGGGCCGGAGCGGGCCGGCAGCCCCGCAAGGTCGACGAAGTGGGGCACGACCTCCAGCCGGTCCGGGTAGACGCCCGCGGCCCGCAGCCGGCCGGCCAGGAAGCGGCTGGGGCTCACGAAGCAGCCCACCGGGTCCCACAACCCGAGCCGGCGGTGCAGCCACGACTCGCCCGCCACCGCCGCGCTCGCCGCCAGCGATCCGCCTTTGCAGCGGCGCCGCACCGCCTGGCCGAACCCGCCCTCGACGCAGGCCTCGCACACCGTCTCGCCCGCCAGGAACTGGTACGACGGGCAGGCCAGCTTGTAGTCGTGCAGGGTCATGACCATCGGCACCCGGCAGGCGGCCAGCCCGGCCACGACCGACGGTGAGAGCTGGTGGTACACGTTGTGGAGGTGGGCCACGTCGGGCTTGAAGTCCCGCACCGCGCCCTCGATCCCCCGTCGGGCCGTGCTCGACCACACCATGCGGCCGAGGCCCCGGGCCTTGCCGACCACGCCCGCGGGCATGGGATCGAGCTCGACGTGGGGCGGGAAGAACCGCTGCAACTCGACATGGGTGTTCTCCGGGTGGTCCATGCCGAAGAACGCCACCTCGTGGCCCTGGGCCCGCTGGCGGTCGGCCAGGTCCTCCATGTAGGCCTCGGCCCCGCCCCGGCGGTACAGGAACTTGTTGACGTGGAGGATCCTCACGGCCGATCCACCTCGCCTACGTCGCTCCCCGCGGCCAGCGCCGCGGCCGCCGCGCCCAGCGGCGCCCACAGGTACCAGAGCACGACGACCTGTGAGACGAGGTTGGAGGACGCACTCAGCCACAGGAACCCGGCCACGCATCCGGTGGCGGCCACGCCCATGGCCCGCCCGAGCGCGGTGGGCGCCCGCCGGGTGGCCCGCCATGCCACCCAGCCCATGGCGCCCAGCAGGGCGCCGTAGGCGGCCAGGCCCACGAGGCCGGTCTCCACGTACACCCGCAGGAAGTCGTTGTGGGGCGGCACGGCTGTGGTCAGCCGGGCCGACACGCCCGTCAGACCGATCCCGGTCACCGGGTTGTCGGCCAGGTCGAGCACCTGGCCCCAGTAGTCGAGCCGCCAGGTCAGCGAGTTGCCCGCGGTGCCGCTCAGGTGGCGCTGGTCCTCGAGGTCGGTGAGCCGGTGGCTGACCGAGGGGACCAGGACGATCACCGCCACCACCAGGACGGCGAGCCGCGCCAGCAGCCGCCGGTCCACCTGGGCGGCTACCACCACGACGCCGATCGCGGCCCCGACCCAGGCACCGCGGGCGTAGGTGGCCAGCAGCCCCGCCCCGCACGCCACCGCGGCCGCGGTGTACAGCCGGGCGCTGCGCCCGGGCAGCGCCACCCGCACCGCCAGGAACGTCACCAGCAGCAGCCCGAGGTAGGCGGCGAACGGGTTCGGGTGGTTGAACGTGCCTGTGAAGCGCTCCACGTCGCCGCGCACCGCGGCCCGGTTGCCGGTCAGGTACTGCGACGCCAGCACGGCCAGCGGCACCAGGACCGAGGCGACCATGGCGGCCAGCAGCCGGCGGCGCGCCGCGTCGCTGCGCACGACCTGCTCGACCATCACCAGCAGCATCACCGCGCCGGCGATGCGCACGAGGTCGATCGCTCCCCGCACGGGCGCCACCGAGCCGGGCAGGCTCAGGGCCGCAGCCGCGGTGAAGGCCAGCGCGGCCCACGTCACGGGGCTGGGCCGGTGCAGGCGGTCGCGGTTCACGAGGAGCCACGCCAGCCCGGCCGCGATGAACAGCCCGCCGAGCACGGTCGCCGGCTCCAGGGCCCGGCTGTTCGCCCCGCCGAGAGCGTCGAGCGAGGAGCGCACCACCAGCGCGCCGAGCAGGAACGCCTCGAAGTTGAACAGTGCGGCCGCCACGGCCACGACGCCGGCCACCAGCACCACCGGCGCCAGCACCAGCCGGACCGGCGCGTCAGGTGACGCCAGCGCGGCGGCCGCCAGGGTCGCCACCAGTCCCCCGGCCGCGACACCCGCCGCGGTGCGCCAGCCGGTGGCGGCCTCCGCCGGGACCGGGCGGGCCTGGACCTCGGCCGTCAACCGGCCTCCACGAGGATGTGGGACGCCCGTCGCCACAGGCCGTCGAGGGCGGCGCCGAGCTCGTCGCAGCGCCGCCGGATCTCGGGGTGCAGGTCGATCCGCACCGGGCGGGACGGCCGCACCGGCCCCGGGTCGAGCGCGCCGGGGTCCACGCCCAGGAAGCGCCCGAGCACCGCCGCGCCTTGCTCGGGATCGGCCACGAAGGCGTCGTAGGAGAACACCGTCACCCGCGGCCGGGTGTCGAGGCCCAGGTCGAAGAGCAGCTTGTTGCGGACGTACCAGAACATCGCCGCGGCGGCGGGGGCGTCGCCGTCGTCCCAGGGGAGCTCCCGGATGAGCGCGATGTCGTCGTCCGAGAGGCCCTGGGTCTGCCACATGCCCTCGTGACGGCCGGCGACCACGGCCCGCATGACCTCGAGGTTGGCCGGACCGAAGCGGGACAGGGCCGAGCGCACCCGGCCGTCCACCGACCGGTACGCCCAGATGATGCGCGACGGCTGGGCCGAGAACGCCGGTCCCCAGAAGTCGAGCGCCCGGGCGGAGTCGCACAACGGCTTGAGCACCACCAGCGGATGGCGGTCGCGGCGGATGAGCCGGCGGACGTCCTCGTCGGCCCGCAGCCGGTAGTCGACGAAGGCCCGGCGGTGGTTCTCACTGAACACCGCCATCTCGGGCACGCCCTGGAGCGTGCGCGTCAGCAGGTTGGTCCCCGAGCGCTGCACGCCCAGCACCCACACGGGCGCGGCCTGGCCGGGCCCGACCCCGTGGCGCCGGCACCACACCGCATCGTCGACCGCGGCCCGCAGCCGCTGGCCCGGGTGGAGGTCCTTCTCCTCGACCATGCGGGCCAGCCCGTCCGAGCGGATCCACGCCACCTGGCGGCACACCCGCCCCAGCCACTCTCCCGACACCGGCGGTCCCCCATAGCCGAAGGTGTGGCGGACCGGCAGCGTCACCAGCCCGCTGAGCCGGCGGGCGCCGGCGGTCATGTGCTCGCGCCACGCGTCGTCCAGGTCGAGGCGCACCACGCCGGTCTGGTCCCGGTCCGGGTTGCCGCCGATGGCGTGCACCGCCTCCAGCACGGCGGTGTGGTCGTCGAGCAGCGGCAGCTCGCCTGCGAGGCCCAGCCACTCCGCCAGCGACGCCAGGACCCGGCGGGGCGAGCGGATCAGGTCCTCGTAGCGGACCAGCCGGTAGCGCTCGGGATCGCGCCCGAAGGCGCTGCGGGTGGCCGCGTTGCGCAGCAGCCAGTGGGCCGAGCTGCGCACCGGTCCCAGCGTGACCATGCGGGACCGGGCCCCGCCGTCGTCGATGGGCTTCGAGCGGCTCCACGAGTGGGCGGTGGCCCGCGGGTCGCGCACCAGGTGGATGACCCGCAGATCGACCCCCGGAGTGGCGGCGACCAGCCAGGCGCCGCCCGGAGCCTTGGACGTGTCCACGACCACCCGGGCGCCCGACACCCGCTGGATGGCGCGGTAGACGGCGACGAGCTGGCCGCCGTAGCAGTCGAGGCCGCGGGTCACGATCGGTCCGGCCGTGCCGGGCGCCAGCAGCGCGGCGGTGGTGGTGGGCGCGGAGGCGCGGGCCTCGCCGGCCACCGAGCGCGCCAGCCGCTCGGGTTGGGAGGTCAGCCCGGCCTCGGCCAGCACGGCCGACCAGAGCGGGCACCCGGGGACCAGCGCGCCGCACCCGCACCGGCGGGACTCGAGGATCCCGCGGGTCCACAGGTAGCGCAGCTCACCCACGCCCACGGCGCCGTCGAGCTGTCCGAGCAGGCTGCCGAGCAGCGTGCTGCCACTACGGCCGAAGCCCGCCACGTAGGCGACGCGCACCGCGGACGGCGTGCCGTTCGTCTTGGCCTCCTCGCTCACGGAATCGTCCTCCCGCCCTCCGGTCGAACTCTCGCAGTCGGAGACATCCACCCGCGGACGCGCACCTGAAATCTGGACGTCGGCCCGGTGAACAACTGTTCCCGCGTCTTCCGTGCGCGGAGGGTCGCGGAAACGATGTCCCCGCCATGACCGACGACCCCGCCTTCCTCCTCGGTGCGCCACGGTCCGGGACCAGCCTCGTCTACAAGCTCTTGTGCCTGCACCCGCGGGCGGCGTGGCTGTCCAACTACGTCCGGCGGGCGCCTGCCGTGCCGTGGCTGGGCGTGCTCAACCGCTTGGCCGCAGTGAACCCCGAGCGTCGCCGCGCTGTCTGGTTCGGGCCAGGTGGCGGCGACGCCTACGCCTACGGGCGCCCCCGATCGGCGTCCGAGCGCCTGTTCCCCCAGCCGGTCGAGGGTGAGCCGGTGTTCGCCCACCACGGCATCTCCGACGACCCGGCGGTGGCTCCGCCGCCCGGGGCCGTCGCCGGCCTGGCGCGCACGTTCGAGCAGGTGCGCCGGTCCGCCGGTGGGCGGCTGCTGGTGAACAAGCGGATCGCCAACAACGGGCGGGTGGGCATGCTGGCCGACGCGTTTCCCGGTGCCCGCTTCGTGCGGATCACCCGGGACGGCCGGGCCGTGGCGGCCTCGCTGGCGGTGGTCGACTGGTGGCGGTCGTCGCCCGTGTGGTGGTACGGCGGCACGCCCGAGCGCTGGGCCGCGACAGGCGGCGATCCCCTGGCGCTGTGCGCCGAGCACTGGGTGCGGGAGGTCGGCCGGCTGGAGCGGCAGGTGGCCGACCACGGCGTCGAGGTGCTGGACGTCCGCTACGAGGACGTGGTGGCCGAACCGGTCGCGGTGCTGGCTGCGCTGGCCGAGCACGTGGGTCTCGGCCCCGAGGACAGGCGCTGGCGAGACGAGCTGGGGACCGTGCGCTTCCCGGACCGCACCGACGGCTGGCGGAGCCGGCTGAACCGGGCGGAGGTGGACCTGATCGAGGAGATCCAGGGCCCGACCCTCGCGCGGCTGGGGTACCGGTGATGCGGACGCTCGCACCCCCGCCACGGACCGCCGCGCCCCCGGTCCGCTACACGTTCGTGGGCGGCACCGGGCGCTGCGGGTCGAGCCTGGTCCAGGAGCTGCTGGCCTGCCATCCGGGCGTGGGCTTCGTGTCGAACCTGGACGACCTCTCGCCGCTGCGCTCGCTCGGCAGCTCCAACAACGCCATCTTCGCCCGGGTGCCCCAGGCGTGGCGGCGCAAGGGCCGGATCCGCTTCGCCCCATCCGAGGGCTGGCGGTCCCTGGCCCGTGAGGTCAGCCCGCTCGTGTGCGAGCCCGGCCGTGACCTCACCGCCGCGGACGTCACCCCGTGGCTGGCCAACCGCTTCCGGGCCTACTTCGAGGATCGGGCCGCGGCCCAGCACAAGCCCGCGTTCATGCACAAGTTCACCGGCTGGCCCCGCTACGGCTTCGTGGAAGCGGTGCTGCCCGGCAGCCGCTTCGTCCACCTGGTGCGCGACGGCCGGGCGGTCGTGAGCTCGTGGCTGCAGATGCCCTGGTGGCGGGGCCATCTGGGACCGGCCGGCTGGCACTTCGGGACGCTGCCGCCCGCCTACGCCGAGGAGTGGGCCGCGTCGGGCGAGTCCTACGTGATCCTGGCCGCGCTGGCCTGGAAGCTGTTGCTGGACGCGTTCGACGACGCCTCGGCCAAGCTGGCGCCCGACCAGCACCTGGTGATCCGGTACGAGGACCTGATCGCCGATCCGCATGCCACGCTCGACCGCCTGCGGGCCTTCGCCGGGCTCGACGGCTCGCCGGCGCTCGACCGGGCGGTGGCGGCGGCCCGGCTGACCCCCGAGCGGCGGGCGGCATGGCGGGACCAGCTCACCCCGGAGCAGGTCGCGCTCCTCGACCGCTCGCTGGCCGCGCACCTGGCCCGCTACGGCTACCCGACGTGAAGCGGGTCCACTGGGGCTTCTTCGACCAGGTCCTGTCCAGCGCCACCAACTTCGCCCTGTCGGTGGCGGTGGCGCGCCAGGTCGACCCCCGGGCGTTCGGCGCGTTCGGCGTGGCGCTGACCGCCTACATCCTGGCCACAGGGCTGTCCCGGGCGGTCGTGTCCGAGCCGCTGCTGGTGGGCTTCAGCGCCGCGCCGGACCACATCCGGCGCCAGGGGTTCGCCGACGCGACGGGCACCTCGCTGGTCCTCGGCGTGGTGGGCGGCGCGGTGTGCCTCGCCGGTGCGTGGGCCGTGGGCGGCCCGGTCTTCGCCCCTATGGTCGCCCTGGGGGTCATGCTGCCCCTGCTGCTGCTCCAGGACGCCTGGCGCTACGCGTTCCTGGCCGGCGGGCGACCCAAGGCCGCGGCGGTCAACGACGGCGTGTGGGCGGTCGCCCAGGTCGTCACGATCGCGGTGTGCGTGGTGGCGGGGAGCCGCAGCGCGGGCCCGTACGTGCTGGCGTGGGCCGCGGCCGCGGCGGTGGCCGCGCTGTACGGCATCCGCCAGGCGGGCGTGGTGCCCCGCATCTCCCGCACGGCCGCCTGGCTGCGGGCCCAGCGGGAGCAGGCCCCGCGCTACTCGGCCGAGTTCGTGGCCCGGGCCGGCGCCCAGCAGGCGGCCACCGTGGCGGTCGGCGCGGTGGCGGGCCTGGCCGCGCTGGGCGGCATCCGGGCCGCCCAGGCCCTGCTGGAACCGCTGCGGGTGTTCCTGCTGGCCGCCCCGCTCGTGTTCATCCCCGAGGCGGTGCGCCTCCGGGAAGAGGATCCCGCCCGGGTCCTCGGCCTCGTGCGCCGGGTGTCGTTCGGCCTGGCGGGCCTGGCCCTGCTGGCCGGCGTCGTGTCCCTGGCCCTGCCCGACTCGCTGGGCCGCGCCCTGGTCGGCCAGAGCTGGGAGCTGGCCCGCCCCGCGCTGCTCCCCCAGGCCGTGCTCATGGCCACCATCGGGATCAACGCCGGCGCCCTGGCCGGGCTGCGGGCCCTGTCCGACCCCCGGCGCAGCCTGCGGGCCCGGCTCAGCGTGGTCCCGCTGTCGATCCTGGGCGGCGTGGGCGGAGCCCTGCTCACCGGCACCGCCGCGGGCGCTCTGTGGGGCCTGGCCGCGGGCAACGCCGCGGGCGCGGCCATCTGGTGGGTCCTGTTCAAGCGCTCGCTGGACGAGTTCGAGTCAGGCCGGCGCCTGGTCGCGCCGCTCCCGGACCTCGTAGTGCTGGGAGCGGGCGTCGAAGCGGGCCAGCACGGCCCGGGCGGCCGGGGGGACGACGGAGGCCTCGTAGTCCTGCCCCGCGAAATCCCGCACCGCATCCAGCGAGTCGAACCACATCTCGGTGACGAACTCGACCTCGTCGCCGACATCCCGGCGCAGCATCTGGATGGCCCGGAACCCGGGGATGGCCCGTGACTCGATCCCGGTGAAGATCTCGTCCCGCAGCAAGTTCTCGTAGGTGTCGGCGTTCGCCGGCGTCGTGTACCCGTGCCAGATCCGGCTGATCATGGGCCGAGGCTACGGGCGAGCACGTCGAGGGGCCGCGCGGAGCGGACCAGGACCGGGGTGGTGCCGACGTCCAGCGACGACGTCCACGGGACCGGTGCGCCGGTGGGATCGGTGGCCGTGGCGCCGGGGGGTGGGGCCGGGAGCGTGCGGTTCCAGACGATCGCGACGGAGCCGTCGGGGCGGTCGATGCCGAGGCCGGTGTCGCCCAGCGCGGTGAACTTGCGGGCGCCGGTGGTGAGGGTCGTCATGGTCTCGAACGCGGTGGCGGCCGGGCGGGCCTGGCCCGACGGCTCGTAGAGGCCGCGCCAGATCTCGGCGGGCTGGCGGCCGCCCACTGTGTAGAAGACCGGCAGGTAGACCACGCGGTCGACCCCCTCGGCCAGCAGCTCGGCCACGAGGCGGACGGTCTCGGCCGCGTGCTCCGCGGGGTCGTAGTCGGCGCCCGGCCAGTAGACGCCGGCCTCCCACGCCTCGATGGCGAAGCCGTCGGGCAGGCGGGCGCGGAGATCGGCCAGGGCGGTGGGCAGCACGTCGACCGGCTCGTACCAGTGGAGCTGCCAGCGGTCGATCACACCGTCCTGTGCCAGCCGGACCGTCACGTCGAGCGCCTCCTGTACCCGCCGGCCCAGGTCGCCGTGCGCGGCGGCCGTCACCGCGCCGGCCGTGTCACCCGGGGGGAAGCGCTGGCTGCCGGGGACGCCGCGGCGGTACGAGCCCTCGTACAGGTCGGCGGCGCCGGCGGGGTCGCCCTCCTCCAACTGGTCGGCCGCGAACGTGACGCCGTAGACGGTCCCGGACAGGCCCGAGTCATAGACCACCGCGTCGGGGTCGGCGTCGCGGACCACGCCCGCGACCCGGGTGGCGAAGGCCTCGTAGTCCGCGGGGGCCGGGGACCACGAGTTGCGGGCGTCGATCTCGTTCTCTATGGCCCAGCGGTGAACGCCCTGGGCCGCATAGCGGCTGACGGCCTCGGTCACGAAGGCGTCGTAGGCGTCGGGGTCTGCGGGCAGCGACGACGGGTCGTCGAGCGGAGAGCCGTCGTCGGCGCCGCCGGTGAGGGCGCACGTGCCGGTGCGCAGCTTGATCATCGGCTCGTAGCCGAGGTCGGCGGCCTGGCGGACCTGCCCGTCGTAGACGGACCAGTCCGGACCGGGGCGGCCGTCGTCGCGCTCGGCGTAGCACCACACGACCTCCAGGAACGTGGAGCCGCCCCGCAGCCGCTCGATCCCCGCCAGGATCGAGGGCGAGTCCCGGTACCGGTACCAGTTCCACTTGGCGCCCAGCGGATGCCCGCCCACCGCCTCCCGCGGCTCCTCGCGCCGTTCGACGTCCGGCTTCCCGCCGGAGCACGCAGCCGCCACGAGGACGGCCGCGGCGAGGGCGGCGAGCCACCTCATCCGTTCGGGTTCGGGCGCCCCCACGCCTCGGCCACCGTGGCGGGATCCGTGACGGTCACGCCCGCGGGGATCATGTCCAGCTCGGCCTGGAAGTCGTCGAAGCAGTACAGCTCCCGGCGGTTGGTCCAGTGCCGGTCGGGGTTGGGATCGGTGCAGTCCCACTGGAAGTCGCCGGTCGTCCGCGACCCCTCCACGAACCGGTAGAACTGCACGATCCGCCACTCACCGGCGTGCGGGGCCAGGTTGGAGGCCAGATAGGACGGCGGCCGGTAGGCGTCGGCCGAGTCGATCACGCCGTCGCCGGTCTGGTCGACGGCCGGGCAGCCCGCGGTCACGTCCACGCAGTTGCCGCCGTCGCCCGGCGTGGCGTTGGCGAACCACGGCGCGGCGACCTCGGATTGCCGGTTCGGCGCGAAGGCATAGCGCCGCCCGAAGGCGAAGCAGGTGGATATCAGGTCCTGCTGCAGCGCGGTCGAGTAGCGGTTGTTGGGATACCCGAAGAGGCCCCAGGCCCGGGCGTGGCCGTGGGCCTCCAGCACCGGCAGAGTGGCGCAGCTCTCCGCCTGCTGCTGCTCCGGCGTCATCGTCAACATGTTCTCGTGGGTGGCACCGGTCGACACCATGGTCCAGCCCCGCTGGTCCCGCAGCTGGGCGAGGTCGGACCAGCTGGCCAGCTCGTAGTTGCCCTGGCACCGCCGCGTCGTCTCCTGGGTGCGACCGGTGACGACCGCGCCGGTGGCGGCCAGGCCGCGGGCGGCCAGCGCGTCGGCCACCCGGTCCAGGCTCACGTAGCCCGCGACCGGCTGGCAGTTCTCGTTGCCTGTCCACATCATCCGGGCCATGAGGATCGTCAGGTAGGCGGGCGGGGGCGGGCCGGTCACGTCGAACGTGTTGTAGGCCCGGGTGGTGTCGAGCCCACCCGCGGTGTCGATCACGTTGAGCTGCACGGCGTACTGGCCCGCCGCGGGAGCGGTCCACGCGAAGGTCCAGGCCGTGCCGGTGGCACCCGGCGCCGCCAGCGTGGCGTCGTGGCGCTGGAACGCGCCCCAGGTGCCGTCGCCGCGCCACCACTGCCCGGTGGCGCGGTTCTTGATCGCCACCTGAACCTGGGAGACGCCCTCCGGCGCGGTGGCCGTCCCCGCCATCGCCACCGCGGGATCCGAGAGGGAGGCGCCGTCGACCGGAGCGCTGATGACGCCGTCGGGCTCGGGGGCCACGACCGCGAAGGTCACCGCCGCCGGGGTCGGATCGGGCGCGCCCAGGCCGTCGGTCACCTCCGCCTCGACCCGGAACGAGCCGGCGCCGGGCGCGGGCCAGTCGTAGCTCCAGCCGGTGCTGAGCGCGCCCGGGTGGTCCAGGGTGGCCGGCACGACCGCGCGGGCGGTGCCCCAGGTGCCGTCACCCTGCCACCAGCGGCCGGTGCCCTGGTCCTGGAGGGCGACGCCCACGCCGGTCACGCCGGCGGCAGCGCCCGCCACGCCGGTGATGGTCACGGGTGATCCCGTGGCAGTGCCCCCGGGGGCGGGGAAGGAGATGGCCCCGTCCGGCGGGCCGGCGTCCAGCGTGAACAGCTGCCACGCCGGGCTGGGATCGGGCAGGCCGCCCTCGTCGACCGCCCGGACCTGCACGGCGTAGGAGCCCGGCCCCGGCGCCACCCAGTCGTACGACCAGGCGGTGTCGGGCCCGGACGGCAGCTCCACGGTGGCGGCCTGGCGCTCGAACGGGCCCCAGGTGCCGTCGCTGTGCCACCACAGGCCGGTGGTCCGGTCCTTGACGGCGATGCCGACCTCGGCCACGCCCTCGGGCGCGGTGGCCCGGCCCCGCATGGCCACGATGGTGCCCACGACCGCCTCGCCCGGCCCCGGCGCGGACACGGTGGCGTCGGGTGGCGGCAGCAGCGACCAGAACGTGGTCTGGACCGGCGCCGTGTTGGTGGCGCCCTCGGCGTCGGTCACGGTCAGCACGATGGCGTAGTGGCCCGGATCGGGGCGGTCGAACACGAAGGACCAGGCGGTGGAGGGTGCGCCCTGGGCTTCGAGGTCGACGGGGAGCGCCGCCGGCTGGTCCGCCCAGGTGCCGTCGGGCTGGTACCACTGCCCGGTGTCGGTGTCCTGGATCGTGACCGAGGCCGCGCTCACGCCCGCGTGCGCCTGGGCGACGCCGGCCACGTCCACCACCGGGGCGCTGACCTCCTCCTCGCGGGCGGGGCTGACGATCGAGCCCGAGGGCACGGCGTCGACCACGCTGAAGGGCACGACGGCGGGCGTCGGGTCCTGGCGGCCGCCCGCCCCGGTGGCCGTCACCTGGAGCAGGTAGGCGCCGGGCGCCGCCCCGGTCCAGTCGAACGTCCAGCCGGTCGGGCCCAGGCCCGCGGGCACGCGGGTGTAGGCGCCGAACGAGCCGTCGGGCTGCAGCCACTGGCGCGTGGTGCGGTCCTGCAGGGCGATGTCGACCGCGGTCACGCCCGGCCCCGGGGTCCCCGACAGCGGCACCAGCGGTGCCACCGCGACCTCGTCGCGCTGGGGCGTGGCGATGGTGGCGTCGGCCGGAGCGGGCGCGTTGTAGGACAGCTCGACCACGCGGTTGTTCAGGCCGTCGCTCACGTACACCTGGCCCGAGGGCCCGAAGGCGATGTCACCCGGATAGTCGATCGTCCCGGCGCCGGTGGTGGAGCCGTCGTGGAGGGCCACGGTGGTGCCGAGCGTCGGGTCGAGCACGACGAGGCGGTCGTTCTTGGAGTCCGCCACCCAGACGTTGCCGTCCGGCCCGACCGTGACGCCCCGGGGCTCGGCGTAGGGACCGGCCGGGTCGGTGAAGCGGGTCCACGTGCCGTCGGGGTCGCGCCGCTGCACTGACTGGTTGAACGAGTCGGTGGCCCAGATGGTGCCGTCGGGCTCGACCGCGATGTCGGACAGCTCGTTGAAGAAGCCGGGGCCGTTCTGGCGGGTGCCCGACCGGCCGTAGGCCTCGATGGGCGTGCCCCGGCCGTCGTTGCCGACGGCGTAGCGCACGACGCGGTCGTTCTGGGAGTCGGCCACCAGCATGGTCCCGTCCGGGGCGAACTCGACGCCCACCGGGAACTCGAACTGGTCGAGCGCCGAGCCCCGGGTGCCGAAGCGGGTGACGAAGTCGCCGTCGGGCCCGAACACCACGATCTCGTGGCCTTCGCGGTTGGCCACGAACGCCCGCCCGGTGGACGGCTCGATGGCCACGTCCCAGGGGAAGTTGAGCGACCCGGGCTCGGTGGCCGTGCCCCGGAAGCCGAACGTGAGGTTGCCGGTGCCGTCCGGGTTCACCCGCATGGCGCGCATGTTCCAGTGGTCGATCACGTACAGCCGGCCCAGCTGGTCGACGGTGAGGCCCCGCGGGAAGTTCACGCCGGTGGCCGTCGGCGGCGTGCCCAGCAGGCGCCGGCCCGGGGTGCCGTCGGGCGCGAACTCCTTGACCGAGTAGTCCCACTCGTCGGCCACCACGATCGTCCCGTCCGGCGCCAGGGTCACGCCCCGGGGATCGGTGAAGACGTCGGGCCCGCCGATCTGGCCGGTGGAGATGCCCTGGTCGGTGAACACGTTCACCCGCTCGCCGCCCGCGTCGGTCACGTAGACCAGCCCCGCGGGCGAGACCACGATGCCCCGCGGATCGCCCGAGAACTGGCCGGGGCCGAGGCCCTGGCGCCCGAAGCGGCGCACCTCGGCTCCCTCGGGCGTGAACACCACGACCTGGCGCTGGCGGGCGTTGACCACGAACAGCTGGCCGGTGGCCGGGCTGATGTCGACCTGGCGCGGGTGGTCCAGCACCCCGTTGCCCGCGAACTGGCGCAGGTACAGCCCGGACCGGCTGAACACCTGGATGCGGTTGGTGTCGTCCACCACGTAGACGACCTCGGCCGGGTCGCCGAGGGACGGCGCGCCGGGGCCCACCGCGATGCCGTACGGCCGGGTCAGCTGGCCGTTGCCGGTGCCGGTGGTGCCGAACGTGCTCATCACGTCCAGGTCGCCGTCGAGGTGCACGATCTGGTTGCGGCCGGTGTCGGCCACCCACACGTCGCCGCCGGAGTCGACCTCCAGCGCCCGGGCCGCGCCCAGGTCGAAGCCGCCGGCGGCGTCGATGCGGTCGACCACCTGGCCGGTGGCCCGATCGAGGGCCATGACCTGGAAGTTGCCGGGGTCCACGATGTAGTAGCGGTCGGCGGTGGACTCCACGTCGACCGGGTAGGCGTCGGCCGCGCCGTTGCCGATGATGTCGCGCACGTAGCGGAGCTCGGGGTTGACCGGCGGGGGCGGGTCGCCGGGGAAGGCGAAGCGGACGATGCGGTCGTGGTGGGTGTCGGCCACGTACAGCCGGCTGGCCTCGTCCACGTAGAGCGCGGCCGGGCCGTCGAAGTCGTGGCGGAGCAGGCCGGTCACGTTCCCGGTGGCGTCGAGCACCCGCACCTGGTCGTTGCCGGTCTCGGCCACGTAGATGCGGCCGTTGCGGTCAGCGGCCACGCCCTCGGCGCCGGACAGCCCGCGGGTCACCACGCCGCCCCACGTGATCGAGGTGGCGCGGGGATCGGCGTGCAGCCGGACGACCCGGCCGTTGCCGGTGTCGGCCACCAGGACGTCGTTCGTCAGCGGGTCGACGGTGACGCCCCGCGGCTCCCGGAACTGGCCGTCGCCCGTGCCCTCGGTCCCGAACGCGGCGATGGGCGTGCGGGTGGCGACGTCGTAGGCCACCACCCGCTCGTTGCGGGTGTCGGCCACCCAGGCCGTGCGGTCACTGGTCCGCATCGTGATCGCGTGCGGCCAGTCGAGCTGGTTGACGGCGGTGCCGAAGCCGCCGATGCGGGCCAGGCCGGTGCAGTCCCGGCGCAGCACCTGGAGGCGGTTCTGCTTGGTGTCGGCGATCCACACCTCGCCGCTCACCGGGTCCACGGCCAGGCCCCGGGGCCAGTTGAAGCCGCCGATCTCGGCGAAGCCCCGCTCGCCGCACGCGCCGAGCAGCTCGCCGGTCTCGGCGTCGAGGCGCTCGAAGCGCTGGTTCACGGTGTCGACGGCCAGCAGCTCGCCGCCGTCGACGGCCATGCCCCGGACCTGGTTGAACACCGCGGTCGACTCCAGCGGCGGCACGTGGTCGCCGATCTGCTGGGCGAAGTCCCACCCGGTGGCCGTCCGGTCGAAGCGGACCATGCGGGCACCCCACAGGTCTGCGCCCCACACGTCCCCGTCGGCCGCCACCGCCACCCGCCGCAGGGCGGTGAACGTGCCCGGCGTGGTGAAGTCCCCGGTGCTGCCGAGCGTGGCCACGTGGGTGCCGGCCTTGGTGAACACCTGCACCCTGTTGTTGTTGGAGTCGGCGACGTAGACCCGCTCCTCGCCGCTCGCCGGGTCGGTGCGCACGGTGACGCCGTAGGGGTTGCGGAACTGGCCGTCGGCCTCGCCCCGGCTGCCGAACGTGCCCAGGCAGGCACCGGCCACCGACATCTTCAGGATGTTGTTGTTGGTGTAGTTGGCGATGTAGAGGTTGTTGGCCGAGTCGGCGGCGACGTCGCGCACTTCGCTGAAGGCGCAGCCGGCCGTCTGGCCGATGATGCGCACCTGGGTGCCGGTGAGATTGAAGACCCGCACCTTCTTCTTGGCGCCGTCGGCCACGTAGACGCGGTCGTTGGCGACGGACAGGCCGATGGCGGCGCCGATCCGGTCGCCATCGGGACCGAGGAAGTCGAAGCGGAACGAGCCCATGGCGTCGAACACCGCGACGCGGCTGGTGCCGCCGTCGGCCACATAGATGTTGCCGGTGGCAGGATCGACCGCCACGTCCCGCGGGTGCTCCAGCTCGCCCAGGCCGCTGTCGCGCTGGCCCGCGGTCCACATCAGCGTGCCCGCGGCGTCGTAGCGCTTGAGCAGGCCGTTGCCGGTGTCCGCCACGATCAGGCCGCCGTCCGGCATCGCCTCCGCGCCCGAGGGGTAGATGTCGGCGTGGCCCGGCCCGCCGATGGTGTCCACGAAGTCGGGGACAGAGCCCTCCGAGGGGAGGTCGCGCAGCGTGAAGCGGCTGATGCGCTCGTTGCCCTCCTCCGCCACGTAGAGGTCGCCGTCGGGGCCCACGTCGAGCCCGTCGGGCTGGCGCATCTGGCCCAGCTGGTCGCCGAGGCCGCCGGCCCGGCCGAGCACGCTGCCGTCGGGGGCGAACACCTTGATCTCGTGGGTGGAGGTGGAGGCCACGTAGATGCGGTCGCCGTCCACCTCGACGTCGAACGGCTTCAGCAGGCGGGCCGGACCAGCGTCGCCCGTGCCGACCTTGCCGAGGAACGTCCCGTCCACGGTCAGGTGCTGGACGTCGTTGCGGTTGGAGTCCGCCACCCACAGCGTGCCGTCGGCGGCGAAGGCCACGCCGCGCGGGAACAGGAACTTGCCGTCGGTCGTGCCGCTCCCGCCGAACGCGCGCACGAAGCTGCCGTCGGGGGCGAGGATCTCCATGCGGTCGTTGTTGGTGTCGGTGACGGCGATGGTGCCGTCGGGCGCGACGTCGATGCCGTGCGGGTTGCGGTACTGGTTGTCCCCGCTGCCCAGCTCGCCCACCGTCCAGATGTGCTCGCCGACGTTCGTGTACCGCTTGATCTGGTGGTTGTCGGTGTCCGCCACCAGCACGTCCTGGGTGGACGGGTCGATGGCCAGCA
>Ga0114129_10002177_pt1 | contig 26968 bp, 23 predicted proteins | sample RhiMetdeltSRZDD1_FD_80071 | JGI IMG/M metagenome (GOLD analysis project Ga0114129, IMG submission 80071) | Populus rhizosphere microbial communities from Tennessee, USA - Rhizosphere MetaG P. deltoides SRZDD1 (version 2) (version 2) | ecosystem: Host-associated > Plants > Roots > Rhizosphere >...
TCGTCCGCTCTTTCAGCTCGCGGATCACGTTCTGGATGCGGTCCTCGAACATCCCTCGAAGCATCGTTCCCGCAACCATAGAATTCATCTGCAGGTTGACGACCTGGCAGTCGCGCAGGCGCACCGGCACGCTCTCGGGCTCGAACTCGATCCGGCGCGCGAGCCCTTCGACGATCGCGGTCTTGCCGACGCCGGGCTCGCCGATGAGCATCACGGAGTTCGCGCGCTCGCGATGGCAGAGGATCTCGAGGACCTGCTGAATCTCCTTGTCGCGCCCGAACACGGGCGGCACCTTGTCCTGCCGCGCGAGCAGGTTCAGGTTCGTCGCGAAATGCTTGAGGAACGGCGGGAGCTCGAAGCGCTTCTTCAGCCGCTCCTCGCGCAGCTCCATGTCGCGCATGCGCGTGTTGAGCCGGCTGACGAGAACCTCCGGCTCGACGCCATGCCGCCGAAGAATGGACACAGGCACACCTTGCGTTTCCTCGAACACAGCTGAGAACAGATCTGCAGCTTCGATCGTCTGCCGGCCGGCGCGGCTGGCGTGGTGCAGCCCCAGCTTGAAGACGAGCTTCGTCGCAGGCGAGACGCGGAGATCGCGCCCGGCGAACGACGGCATCATGTGCAGGTGTTCTTCAATCGCCTGGAGGATGGTGTGGGGGTTCAGCTCGATGTCCCGCATCACCTCGGCGAACATGTCCCATTCGACCTGTGCGAACGCGAGAAAAATGTGTTCATTGGTAAGCAGCGCATGCTCGCGTCGTCGGGCCTCTTCGACAGCGCGGTCGACGATCCGTTGCGCCGTTTCTCCAATTTTGCTAGGTGAGATGTCGAGATCGTCAACGTGCACCGTCTGCCTCCGTCCTGAGAGGGTAGACAGCAATACGTACGCCAGCGCGGACTGTGGCCGAGAGGCCACAGGTTGAGCTGTCAGCGCGAGAGCTGCAGCAAGGCGCGGACGCGATCTTCCGTCGGCGGGTGCGTGCTGAACAAACCGAGCAACCCCTGCGCAGAAAAGGGCTTGATGATGAACATGTGCGCAGTGGCCGGATTGGCGTCCATCGGGACTATCCGCGAGGCCGCTTCGATCTTCTTCAGCGCGCTCACGAGGCCCTGCGGGCTGCCGGCGATGGCCGCGCCGCCGGCGTCGGCGTCGTACTCGCGCGATCGCGAGATCGCGGCCTGAATCAGCATCGCGGCAATCGGCGCCAGGATGACCGTGGCGATCAGCGCGATCGGGTTCGCGCCGCGCCGGTCGTCGTCGCGTCCGCCGCCCCAGAACAGCGCGAACCGCGAAATTGTCATGATGGCCGCGGCCAAGGTCGCCGCAATCGAGCTGGTCAGGATGTCGCGGTGCTTGACGTGAGCGAGCTCGTGCGCCAGGACGCCTTCGAGCTCCTGCTCGTTCAGCACGCGCAGGATGCCCTCGGTCGCCGCGACCGCGGCGTGCTCCGGATTACGTCCCGTGGCGAACGCATTCGGCGATTCGTCGGGGATCACGTACACGCGCGGCATCGGGAGGCCGGCGCGCTGGGCGAGCCGGCGAACAACCTCGTACAGCGGATGACCGGGGCCCACCTCGGTCGCGCGATACATGCTGAGGACGATCTTGTCCGAGAACCAGTAGGAGCCGAAGTTCATCACCGCGGCGAACATCAGCCCGACGAGCATCCCCTGACCGCCGCCCAGCATCTCGCCGATCATTAGAAAGAGCCCGCTCATGATGCCGAGCAGGATCGTGGTTTTCAGGACGTTGGACATACGACCTCAGAGTTCGCTGGGTTCGCCAGGTTCACTACGTTCACTTCTCTATGTTCACTATGTTCGCTAAGTTCTGAAGGGGCTCTCCGTACCTCACATCGATAGTATCAGACCCGCGACGAGCGCAGCGCGATCGGCGAGCGACACGATGTCGACGTGTTCGTGGAGGGCGTGCGCGCCGTCGCCGATCGCACCCAGCCCGTCAAGCGTTGGGACGCCGAGCGCCGCGGTGAAGTTTCCGTCGGAGCCGCCGCCGGTTCCGCCCTCGGCCAGGTCGTAGCCGAGCTCGCGCGCGACGGAGCGTGCCTGATCGTAAAGACGCGCGACGCCGGCGGTCCGTTCCAGGGGTGGCCGGTCGAAGCCGCCGGATACCTCCAGACGCGTTCGCGCGTCGCGCGGCGTCTGGCGACGGATGATCCCGTCGAACATGTTCATCTGGTTGCGTGAGTCGGCGCGAACGTCGATGACGGCGCGCGCCTCGTCCGCGACCACGTTCGGGCGCGAGCCGCCAGCGACGATGCCGATGTTGACGGAGCCGCCGCCGGTCTGCCCGGGCAGCCGGGACAGGCGGCAGATCTGGTGCGCGAGCTCGTGAATGGCGCTCGCGCCCTTCTCCGGCTCGATGCCGGCGTGCGCGGCGATGCCGTGGACCGTCAGCTCGTATTGACCGCAGCCCTTGCGCGACGTCTTGACCGCGCCGCCGGGCAGCGACGGTTCGAGCACGAGCACCGCGTCGCTGCGGCGCGCTTCGTCTTCAATCGCCGCGCGCGAGGTCGCGCTGCCGACTTCCTCGTCGCTCGTCCAGAGCATGACGAGGCGATGGCGGATCGACGCACCGGTTTCGAGCAGCGCGCGGGCCGCCAGCATGGCGATGCCGATGCCCGCCTTCATGTCGAACACGCCAGGGCCGTGCAGCCGGCCGTCGCGCCGCACGAGCGGCATCCGCTCGAGTTGGCCGACGGCCCAGACCGTGTCGAAGTGGCCGAGCATCAGCACCTGCGACGTACCGCAGCCCAGCTCCGCCAGGAGATGATCGCCGCGGTCGGCGCGCGACAGCCGCGTGACGCGGCCGCCGATCGCCTCGAGCCGCCGCGCCAGTTCGGCGCCGCAGCGATCGACCGCCGCCTTGTCGACCGTCGGCGACTCGAGCCGCACGAGCGCCTCGATCGTGTCGAGCAGCCAGCTCTGCTCCGACCGACAGAAATCGCGCAGGCTTATAATCGAGCTCACGGAGCGTTAAGTAAGATCACGACGAGATCAGAGATCACAGGGTTAAATGAACCACAGAGACACAGAGCCACAGAGCGCCTCGATTCGACGGGCGGCGCGGAGATCATCCGGTTTCCGCTGTGTCTGTGTGGCTCTGTGGTTGATTATTCTCAGTGGTCTCTCGTCTCAACTCAGTGTCCTGAGCGCACAGCAGCCACCCGCGCCGCAGCCTTTCCCGCGTTCCGGCCAGACGACCCGACCCGCGCCGCCGCCGACCCAGCCCGCACCGTCAGCACCGGCGCCGGCACCGGCCGCATCCCCTGCCACGCGACAACCGGGGTCCGCGCCCACGGAAGCGATGCTCGGCGTCCCGATTTATCCGGGCGCGCAGTTCATCGCGTCCTACGACGCGGGCCGCGGACAGCGGTACTACATTTTCGGATCGGCCGCGTCGTTTGTCGATCTGGTGCAGTACTACCGGACGGTGCTCAAGCAGCGTGGCGAGCTGGTCTACGAAGTCCCGGCGACCCACGAATTCGACGTCGGCAAGTACAACGAAGACACGATGGCGTTTCCGCCGGGCGTGACGATCAAGGACTACCAGTCAGACGTGTCGCCCGGCTATCCGAACCCGAAGCCGGGCGTCCAGCCCGAACGCTTTCCGACGCTGATTCAGATCGTGCCGGCCGTCACACGGTAATTGGCGAGTTCGTGAATCGGTGAGTTCGTGAATTCACCAAGTCACCAATTCACGAATTCGCCAACTCTCGATCGCTGACGTAGATTTCCCCCTTTTTCCTGAACTCCACCGACATCTCTTTCATCCCGGCGTTCGCGTACTCGCGCACCTGCTGCGTCAGCTCCATCGAGCAGAACTTCGGGCCGCACATCGAGCAGAAGTGGGCGAGCTTCGCGCCCTCCGCCGGCAGCGTTTCGTCGTGGAACGCGCGCGCAGTCACCGGATCGAGCGCCAGGTTGAACTGATCCTCCCAGCGGAACTCGAAGCGCGCCTTCGAGAGCGCATCGTCCCACTCGCGCGCGCGCGGGTGACCCTTCGCGAGGTCCGCCGCGTGGGCGGCGATCTTGTACGCAATCACGCCCGCCTTCACATCGTCCTTGTTCGGCAGGCCGAGGTGCTCTTTCGGCGTGACGTAGCAGAGCATGGCGGTCCCGTACCAGCCGATCATCGCGGCGCCGATCGCGGAGGTGATGTGGTCGTAGCCGGGCGCGATATCGGTCGTGAGCGGGCCGAGCGTGTAGAACGGCGCCTCGTCGCACCATTCCAGCTGCTTCTCCATGTTCTCCTTGATGAGATGCATCGGAATGTGGCCGGGGCCCTCGTTCATCACCTGCACGTCGTACTCCCACGCGATGCGCGTCAGCTCGCCCTGCGTCTGCAGCTCGGCGAACTGCGCTTCATCGTTCGCGTCGGCGATCGAACCGGGCCGGAGACCGTCGCCGAGCGAGAACGAGACGTCGTACGCCGCCATGATCTCGCAGATCTCACGGAAGTGCGTGTATGTGAAGTTCTCCTGGTGATGGGCGAGGCACCACTTCGCCATAATCGAGCCGCCGCGCGAGACGATGCCGGTGACGCGGCGGGCCGTCATCGGGATGTAGCGAAGCAGCACGCCGGCGTGCACGGTGAAGTAGTCGACGCCCTGCTCGCACTGCTCGACGAGCGTGTCGCGATAGACCTCCCACGTCAGATCTTCCGGCCGGCCGCCGACCTTTTCGAGCGCCTGGTAGATCGGGACGGTGCCGATCGGCACCGCGCTGTTGCGGATGATCCACTCGCGGGTCTCGTGGATGTTCCTGCCGGTCGAGAGATCCATCACGGTGTCGGCGCCCCAGAGCGTCGCCCACCGCAGCTTCTCGACCTCCTCCTCGATGGATGACGACACGGCGGAGTTGCCGATGTTCGCGTTGATCTTCACGAGGAAGTTCCGGCCGATGATCATCGGCTCGAGCTCGAGGTGCCGGATGTTCGCCGGGATGATCGCGCGGCCGCGGGCCACTTCATCGCGCACGAATTCAGCCGGCAACCCTTCGCGGATTGCGATGAACTCCATCTCGGGCGTGATCTCGCCCTTCCGCGCGAAATGCAGCTGCGTCACGCACGACCTGGAGCGCGAGGGCTCTGGCCGAGCGTCCGATCCGTCGAGCCGAACGGCCACCCACGGCTCGCGCAGCTTCGGCAAACCGGCGGCGACGTCGTGGCCCTGCGGCCCGCTCGTGTCGTAGACACGGATCACGCTCTGTCCTTTTTCCAGCGCGATCTCGCGCATCGGCACGCGCACGCCGTGCCGGCCGTCGACGAACACTTTCTGTGACTGGGGAAAGGCTGTAGTGAAGGCTGACATGTCCGCACTCCCTCCGTCCGCCTTCGCCGCTGCGCGGCTACGGCGAGACCAGGTTCCAAGGGTGTGGTCTCAATCCCACAATTCGGGATACCCCTGGCGGTTCGAAGTCGACTATAGCACGCGGCACCTCGCTTGCACCGTCGGCCGATCTGCCGACAGCCGCGACTTATGCGCTCGCCTTCATCGGATACGTCGTCGTCACCGTCGTTCTGCTGCATCCGGTGGTGCTGAACGTCGCGACCGCGGTGCCGCACGACCTCGGCGATCCGTTGCTCAGCGCGACACTTCTGTGGTGGAACGCCCACACCGTCCCGCTGACTGACCGCTGGTGGGACGGCTTCGCGTTCTATCCGGCGCGCGGCTTCCTGGCGTACTCCGATCACCGCCTCGGTGAAAGCCTGCTCGCGACGCCTCTTCAGTGGCTCGGCGCCGGGCCGGTGACGTCATACAACGTGACCCTGCTCGCCACTTTTCCGCTGTGCGCCGTCGCGACGCACGCGCTCGCTCATACGCTGACGCGCCGGCACGACGCGGCGGCGATCTGCGGTCTGGCGTACGGCTTCAATCCGTACCGCGTCGCCCACCTGCAGCACCTGGAGCTGCTCGCCGCCTTCGGCATGCCGGTCGCGCTCTTGGCGCTGCACCGGTTCGCCGACACGCGTCGAGCTCGCTGGCTGACGATCCTCACCATCGCCCTCGTGATTCAGGGACTGTGCACGAGCTACTACCTGGTGTTTTTCCTTGTGCTGCTCGCGTTGTGGGTCGTCTGGTTCTTACGGCCGTTCACCATTCGCACGGCGGCAGCTGTGGCGATCGCGACGCTGGCCGCGGCCGGCGCGCTCGCGCCGATCGCGATCGGCTATCTCCGGATCCATCGGTTCTTCGGCTTTACCCGCTCGTTCACCGACATGATTACGCTCAGCGGCCGTCTCGTGTCGCTGGTGACGGCCTCGCCGCTGTCATGGCTGTGGGGATGGATGGCCAGACCCGAGCTGCCGGAGGGCGAGCTGTTTCCCGGACTCGCGATCGTCGCGATCGTCGTCGCCGGCGGCGCCGTCGCGCTCCGCTCGCAGCAGGTCGAGCACGACGTGCTGGACCGGATCGCCGTTGTGCCGTCTGCGGCGGCCATCCTCGTCGCCGCGGTCGCGGGGTGCGAGCTGATCCTCCGGCCGTGGCAGGCGCACATCGCCGGCATCAATGTTTCGTCGGCATCGTTCCCCAAAACGATGTCGCTCGCGGTCGGCGCGGGTATTTCCGGCGTCGCGTTGTCGTCACGCGCGCGCGACGCGTGGGCGCGGCGCTCGCCGCTCGCGTTCTACGCGCTGGCGACCCTCGTGATGTGGCTGTGCGCGTTCGGTCCGAAGCCGGCCGTGTACCACACGCAGTTTCTGTACGAGCCGCCGTACGCGTGGCTGATGCGCATCCCGATCTTCGGTTCGATTCGCGTGCCGGCCCGGTTCGGGATGCTCGCGATGCTGACGTTGTCGGTTTGCGGCGCGCTCGCCTTCGCGCGCGTGCGGCTCGACGGATCCAGGCGCAGGACGGTGCTCGCCCTGGCGTTGTCCGGCATCGTGATGGACGGCTGGATCCGGGATGTTCCGATGCCGGCGCTTCCAGATGTATGGCCCCCGGCGCGCGCCGACGGGTTCGCCGCCGTCGTCGAGCTGCCGCTTGGCGATCCGTTCGACGACACCGCGGCCATGTACCGCGTGATGCATCACGGCCGTCCGGTGGTGAACGGGGCGAGCGGCTTCGACCCGACGCACTACTTCACGTTGAAAACCGCCGTGCAGGAACGCGATCCGGCGGCGCTCGACGCGGTCGCGCGCGGCGGCCCGCTGCTGATCGTTGTCGACAAGCGCGTCGATGCTGCCGGAGAGTGGCGGGCCTACGCGTCCACGCTGCCCCGCGTCACGGCGCTCGGTGAGGACGATCGCCGTGCGTACTACGGAATGGTCCGCTCCGAGCCGCCCGCTCCAGTCTGTCGTGGACCGCGGTTGCCGCTCGCGGCGATTTCCGATCAGACGCGATCGCTCGATCCGCGAACGTTCACGGATGGCGACGCGCTGACACGATGGGAAACCAACGGCGCCCAGCGAATAGGCGAGATGCTGACGATCGATCTCGGACGTGTCGCGAGGCCGTGCGCCGTGACGATCGGTGTTGGTGAGTTTCGAAGGAACTATGCCCGGCTCCTGATGGTGGACACGTCCGCCGACGGTGCGCAATGGACTGCGGCGGCCGCGATCAGAACGGCGTCGCTCACCGTCCAGGCGGCGCTCGACGATCCGAAGACGGTCGCGTACAGCGTTTCCCTCCCCTCGGCGCCCGCGCGCTTCATCAGGCTCCGAATCGGAGAGGCGGCCGGCGATGCGTGGGGCGTCGGCGAGATCAGCGTGGTCGGTCCGCCAGCGGAATGACGAACTTCTCGGCGGTATGTGTCGCGGAGAGACTCACGACTTTGACGTCGACGAGGCCCGCGGCTTTCCCGGCCACCATGACCGCGGTCTCGGAAATCTCCGGACGCCCCTTCGGACGGATCACCCAGATGGCGCCGTTCGGCTTGATCGATCCTTTCAGCTTCTCCAGGCGCGCGAGCTGCGCCTCCTTGGTGACACCGTAGAAGATCGCGTCGCTGTCCTTCGCCGCGCGGCCGATCCAGAGCTTCGCGACCGCGTGTTCGAGCTCGGCGACGAATTCCTCGTCGTCGACGCCGAGCGCCGACGCGCACCAGTCCGGCTTCACACCGAGCTTCTGCAGGCGTGAGGGCGGGTTCCGGATCTTGTCGGCCCATTTGGGCGCCGCGGTCCCGAGGTCGAGCGACGCCTTGCCCTCGGGGTACGAGATGTCGAGCGTGCCGTCGTGCGCCGAGATCTTCGTCATCGACTTGAACGGGATCGACAGCCGCAGATCGCCGCCGCGAAATTGAAGCGTGTCGGTCTCGAGACGCGCGGTGCCCGTCGCGCGCTTCCTGCCGACGTGAGCCGTGCACCGGGCTTCACGTCCCATGATTCCGGGTCTCCTTCAGGAGCGCCGCGCGCTTGCCCGGCGCGAATCGCTCGATGGCATACCTGAGCGTCGTGCGCGGGATCGCGGGGCCGTTCGCGCGGAGATAGCGCTCGAGCCGAGCGGAATCGGCTTTTCCGGCTTCGCGCAGCGCCCATCCGACCGCTTTCTGAATCAGGTCCTCTCGATCCGCGTGGAGGCGGCCGGCGACTTCGTACAGCAGATCGAGCTTCTGGCCTCGCCGCGCGAGCGGGATGAGGCCGACGATCGACGCACGCCGCACCCACATGTTCCGGTCCGTCGACCAGCCGCGCATTTCGTCGGCGACGTCGACATGCTCGACCAGCAGCGGACCGATCAGCGCGCCGCAGATCGCATCGGTCGTGGCCCAGTTCGCCGACTGATTCTTCGCAAGCCATCGCTTCCAGCGCGGCAGCAGCGCCGGCGTGAACGTCCTCCGGTATCGCGCGACGACTTCGATGCCGACGGACTTCACCTCGAGGTAGCGATCCCTCATCAGGACGTCGGCGAAGGCCATCGCCTCGCGGACGTCCCACGTCTCGCGATGATCCTCGTGAATCGATCGCGCCAGCCCGCGCATCGTCTTCGTGCCGACGTTGTAGAAGCCAAGGTCGTTGGCACCGCGGAAGTACCGGCTGGCGTCGAACTCGCCGGACGCCCGCGCCATTCCTTTCAGAGCGCGCACCGCGTGGCGCGCGGCGCCCCTTACGTCAGCTTTCGCAGGATGAAGCATTTCAGGTAGTACGTCTCCGGCACGCCGAGCAGCACTGGATGATCGCGGCCCTGCATCCGCTTTTCGACGACCGTCACGTGCACCTGCGCGTCAGTCGCCGCGTCGTAGACGATCTCGGCGAACAACGCTTCGTTGACGTGATACGAGCAGCTGCACGTGATCAGCGTACCGCCCGGATTCAGGAGCTTGAGCGCGCGGAGGTTGATTTCCTTGTAGCCGGCGCGCGCGTTGGACACGGCGCTCTTCGTCTTCGCGAACGCCGGCGGGTCGAGAACGATCGTGTCGAACCGCTCGCCGCGACGCTCGAGACCGCGCAGCTCGTCGAAGACGTTCCCCACGCGAGCGTCGACGGCGACGCCGTTGCGCGCCGCATTCTGTCTGACGTGAGCGATCGCGTCCTCAGAGATGTCGATCGCGATCGTCTCGTCGCAGCGGCGCCCGAGCGCGAGTGCGAATCCGCCGTTGTACGTGAAGCAGTCGAGCAGCCGGCCGCGCGCGTACTGCTCCGCGGCCGTCCGGTTTTCCCGCTGATCGAGGAACAACCCGGTTTTCTGGCCGCGCCTGAGATCGACGTCGTACTCGATGCCCGATTCACGCACGAGCACGGTGTCGGGAACGGTCCCGCTCAACACCTCGACGCGTTGATCGAGTCCCTCCAGCGTGCGCGACCGCGGATCGTTGCGGGCGAGGATTCCCGCCGGCTTCAGGCGATCGGAGAGAACGGCGACGACCTCGGGTATCAGACGATCCATCGCCTGCGACATCGCCTGTACGACAAGGTAATCGCCGTACCGATCGACGACGAGCGACGGCAGGAGATCCGCCTCGCCGTGGACGAGCCGATACGCGGTCGCGTCGATCGCGAGCGACTCGCGAAATGCGATCGCCGCTTCGAGCCGCCGCCGCACGAGCGCCGCATCGGCCATCTGCTCGCCGTACGCCAGCACGCGCAGCGTGATCTGCGATCGATCGCTGAACAGCGCCGATCCGAGCGTACGTCCGCGCGGGCTGCGCACCTGCACGATGTCACCGGCCGATGCGCGCACGTCCGCGACGTCGGTGCGATAGATCCACGGATGACCGCTTCGCAGCCGCTCTTCGCCGCGCGTCGAGACGACGACAGTGGGAACCATGACGAGCCCTACATAGTACAATTGTCCGCCGTGCGAGTCGCGATTGGCGCGGATCACGCCGGGTTCGCGCTGAAGGAGCATCTCAAGCAGACGCTGGCGCGGCTCGGACACGCGGTCGAGGATCACGGCACGCACAGCGACGCGGCCGTCGACTATCCGCCGATCTGCTTCACGGTCGGCCGCGCCGTCGTGGATGGCCGCGCCGATCGCGGCATCGTGCTCGGCGGCAGCGGACAGGGCGAGCAGATCGCCGCCAACAAAGTCCGAGGCGTGCGAGCGGCGCTCTGCAACGATCTCTATACCGCTCGCCTGTCACGCGAGCACAACGACGCGAACGTCCTCTCGATGGGCGGCCGCATCGTCGCCTTCGGGCTGGCGGACGAGATTCTGACCGTCTGGCTCTCGACGGCGTTCGCCGGCGGCCGTCATCAGCGGCGCATCGATCAGATCACCGAGGCCGAAAGGCACTCGTAGCCCGGGACGGCTCATGGCCATACAAACCACTCCCGCGACGTGGCGCTCCCTCGCCGAAACGGATCCCGAAGTCGCCGGCGCGATCCGCGACGAGATTCACCGACAGAACAGCGGGCTCGAGCTGATCGCGTCCGAGAATTTCGTCAGCCGCGCCGTGCTCGAAGCCGCCGGCTCCGTGATGACGAACAAGTACGCCGAGGGCTATCCCGGCAAGCGCTACTACGGCGGCTGCGAGTTCGTCGACGTGGCGGAGCGCGCCGCCATCGCGCGCGCGAAGGCGCTGTTCGGCGCGGACCACGCGAACGTTCAGCCGCACTCCGGCGCGCAGGCGAACATGGCGGTGTACCTGACGCTGCTGAAGCCGGGCGACACCGTCCTCGGGATGAACCTCGCGCACGGCGGCCACCTCACGCACGGGCACCCGCTGAATTTTTCGGGACGGTTGTTCAAAATCGTGCCGTACGGCGTGCGCAAGGACGACGAGCGCCTCGACTACGACGAGCTCGATCGTCTCGCCGACGAGCACAAGCCGAAGATGATCATGGTCGGCGCGAGCGCGTATCCGCGCGTCATCGACTTCCCGCGGATCAAGAAAGCCGGCGACCGGATCGGCGCCCGGGTCGTCACCGACATGGCGCACATCGCTGGCCTCGTCGCCGCCGGCGTGCATCCGACGCCAATCCCGCACTCCGATTTCGTCACGACGACGACGCACAAGACGCTGAGAGGACCGCGCGGCGGGCTCGTGCTGTGCCGCGAGGAGTACGCGAAGGATCTCGATCGCACGGTCTTCCCCGGCGTGCAGGGGGGCCCGCTGATGCACATCATCGCGGCGAAAGCAGTGTGCTTCAAGGAAGCGGCCGAGCCGGCGTTCGGCGAGTATCAGCGGCAGATCGTCGCCAACGCCGCGCGCCTCGCACGCGCGCTCTCCGCGTCCGGCTTCCGGCTGGTCAGCGGCGGGACCGACAACCATCTGATGCTCGTCGACGTGTTTTCGAAGGGCATCACCGGCAAGGTCGCCGAGGCGGCGCTCGGCAAGGCCGGCATCACGGTCAACAAGAATGCGATCCCGTTCGATCAGAACCCGCCGATGGTCGCGAGCGGCATTCGCGTCGGCACTCCGGCCGTCACGACGCGCGGGATGCGTGAACCCGAGATGGACACGATTGCCGAGCTGATCACACGAGCGCTCGCCGCGCCCGACGACGAGCGCGCGCTTGGCATGATCCGCGTCGAAGTCGAGGCGTTGTGCCGGAAGTTCCCGCTGTATCCCGAATAGCGCCCCAGGCGGTCACCGGCAGCTTCGTCGGTGTCGGAGGCGTCGGGGACGTTGACGCGGTCTTCGCGCAGGACGGCCCGCTGGCGCGCGCGATGCCCGCCTTCGAGCCGCGCGACGGTCAGGTTGCGATGGCGCGCGCCGTTGCCGAGGTCTTCGCCCGCGGCGGCATTCTCCTCGCCGAAGCAGGCACCGGGACCGGCAAGACGCTGGCCTATCTCGTTCCCGCCATCCTGAGCCGCGAGCGCGTGCTGGTCTCGACCGGCACCAAGAACCTCCAGGAACAGATCTTCTTCAAGGACATCCCGGCGCTGCGCGACGCGCTCGGCATCCCGTTCACCGCGGCGTGCATGAAGGGCCGCGCGAACTACCTGTGCCTCCACAAGCTCGATCAGTTGAGCGATCCCCCCGGCGACGGTCCGGCGGCGCACGACATCTTCCTCCCGATGATTCGCGACTGGTCTGCGCGCACGCAGACGGGCGATCGCGCGGAGCTCACCGACCTGCCGGAGGATCTGCCGTTCTGGACCGAGGTGGCCGCCACGGCCGAAACCTGTCTCGGCACCGAATGCCGCCGCTATGACGACTGCTTCGTCACCCGTATGCGCCAGCAGGCCGCCGCCTCCGACGTCGTCATCGTCAATCACCACCTGCTGTGCGCGGACGCCGCCGTCAGACAGAGCGCGTACGGCGAGGTGATTCCGTCGTGTACGCGCGCGATCGTCGATGAGGCGCACCAGCTCGAGGACGTCGCGACGCAGTACTTCGGCGTCGGCATGAGCACGTACCGGCTCGACGAGCTCGCGCGCGACGTCGAAAAGCTGATTGCGGCCGGCGCCGTCGACGACCCGAAGACCCGGATCGACGTCGAGAAAGCGATCGAGCGCCTGCGCGAGCGGGCCCGCCGGTTCTTCAGCGATCTCGCCTTCGCGCATCGCCCTTCGAGAGCCTCAGGGCGGCCTGAGCTTGTCGAAGGCCGCGGCGACGGGCGCCGGCTGGAGCGCGAAGGCTTTAGCCGAGCGCTCCGGAGCGAGGAACGCACGCGCGCGACGGTCGATTCGCTGGTCGACGTCCATGACGCCGGCGCGCATTTGAGCGGAGCGTTGGAGATCGTCGCGACAACGCTCGCCACGGTCCGCCTGAAGGCAGACACTGCTGACGACACAGACACCACTGGCGACACGGTCCGCCTGGAGGCGGACAATACGGACGATGACGTCGCCGCCCTGGTCCGCCGCGCCGGCGAGATTCGCGACGACCTGCGCTTTCTGATGAAGGCCGGCGACGCGGACTTCGTCTACTTCGTCGAGTTCCGCGGACGCGGCGTCTTCTTCCGTGCATCGCCAATCGACGTCTCCGCGATCCTGCGCAAGGTGCTCTTCGAGAGGATGACGACGACCGTGCTGACGTCGGCGACGCTGACGGTCGACGGCACGTTCGAGTACGTCCGCAGCCGGCTCGGCATCTCGCACGCCGACGAGATCCGCCTCGAATCCGAATTCGATTTCTCGCGCCAGGCCATCCTCTATCTGCCGCGGCGCATGCCGGATCCCCGGTCCGATGACTTCTTCCTCGCCGCCGGCAAGGAAGTCGTCGAGATTCTGAAGCTTACGGAAGGCCGCGCGTTCGTGCTGTTCACCAGCTACACGGCGATGCGCGCCGTCCAGTCGCTGGCGGAGATAGCGTTGAGTTATCCGATCCTCGCGCAGGGCACCGCGCCGCGATCGCAGCTCCTTCAGCAGTTTCGCGCGACGCCGCACGCGGTGCTGTTCGCCACTTCGAGTTTCTGGCAGGGTGTCGACGTTGTCGGCGAGGCGCTGAGCTGCGTCATCATCGACAAGCTGCCGTTCGCGTCGCCGGCCGATCCGATCACGGCGGCGCGGATCGACGCCATCCGCGCGCGCGGCGGCGATCCGTTCGCCGACTATCAGGTGCCGCTGGCGGTCCTCACACTGCAGCAGGGTCTCGGCCGGCTCATCCGGCATCGGCGCGATCGCGGCCTGCTGGCCGTCCTCGATCCGCGCCTCCGCACGAAGGGGTACGGCCGGCGCTTCGTCGCCTCTTTGCCGCCCGCGCCGGTCGTGCACGACCTCGCACAGGTGAGCGCGTTTTTTTCCCGATAGCGGGCCATCCAAAACCGCGAAACCCGCGTCTATGATTTCAACGATGCGCCCGGGCTTCCCCGCCCTGCTCTGTTGCGGCGTCGCGACGGCTGCCCTGGCCCAGCCGCCCGCGTCCCCGGGCGGCGCGCGCCTTCGCATCCACGGCTCGGTCGAGCCGGTTCGCAGCCAGCCCGTGTTCGTTCCGCGCCTGAGCGGCACCGGCCTGAACTCTGTCGTGATCACGCATCTCGCGAAGCCCGGCACGCGCGTGAAGAAGGGCGACCTCCTCGTCGAGTTCGACAGCCAGGCGCAGATCAAGACCGCGCACGATCGGGAAGCGGAGTACCGCGGGTTCGTCGAGCAGATCAACAAGACGAAGGCCGACCAGGCGGCGGCGCGCGCGCACGACGAGATGGCCTTGAAGCAGGCCGAGAACGCCGTGAAGGCCGCCGGGATCGACGTGTCGACGAACGAGGTCCGCACGCGGATCGACGCCGAGAAGAACGACCTGGCGCTGGAAGAAGCGCGCGCGCAGCTGCTGCAGCTTCGCAAGACGTCGGACCTCCGGCGGCGGGCCGAGGCGGCGGCGCTCCGCATCCTCGAGATCCAGCGCGATCGCGCGCGCAACGCGTGGCAGCACGCCGAGGAGAACACGCGGAAGATGCGTATCGTCTCCCCGCTGGACGGCCTCGTCGTCCTGAAAACGACCTGGAAGAGCGGGACGTTCGGCGAGGTTCAGGAAGGCGAGGACGCTCGGCCCGGGACGCCGATCATGGAAGTCGTCGACGCGTCGGCCATGCGCGTGCGCGCCCGGATCAATCAGGCCGATATCGACCGCGTGAAAGTCGGACAGCCGGCAACGATCACGCTCGACTCGTACCCGGAGCACAGCTTCCGCGGCCGCCTGCAGCAGCTTTCTCCGATCGCTGCCACCAGTCCGCTCTCGTCACGCGTGCGAACGTTTCTCGCGATCTTCTCGATCGAGGGCAGCGATCCGCACCTCGTGCCCGATCTCGCCGCCGCCGTGGATCTCGAACAGTGACGCGGCGCACCATTGTTTTCCGGGCTGTCGTCCTCATCGCGCTCGCGGCGGCCTCGGTCGCTGCCGTGGCGCGTCTGCGGCGCACCGGCACGTCGACGACGCTGCCGACCGCGGTTGCGGCGCGAACGACGTTCGTCGACTACCTGCAGCTGCGCGGCGACATCCGGCCGGTGAAGTCGACCGTCCTCGCCGCGCCGATGTCCGGCGGTTCCGATCTTCTGATTCTCAGGCTCGCGCGCAACGGATCGACGGTCGAAGCCGGCGACGTCGTCGTGCAGTTCGACACGACGACGCAGCAGCGGACGCTGGAACAGAAACGGTCGGAGCTGAAGCAGGCCGAGTCCGAGATCGAGAAGGCGCTCGTCGAGCAGCGCCGGCGCGCGCAGACGGCGGTCACCGCGCTCGAGCAGGCGCGATCGGCGGAACGGCGCGCGACGCTCGATCTCGAGGGCGCCGACCTGCGGCCGCGGGTGGAAGCGGAGCATTTCGCGATCAAGCACGCCGACGCGGAGGCGATCGTTCGCGAGGCCGAGCGCAAGGTCGAAGCGGAGCGCGCGTCCACGGCCGCCGACGTCGCGAGCGCGCGGCAGAAGCGCGACAAGGCGAAGTTCGATGTCGACGAAACCGAGCGCACGATGGCCGGCATGACGCTGCGCGCGCCGATTCGAGGGCCGGTGACGATCATGCCGAACCGCCGCGCGGCCCAGGCGTTTCAGCAGTCGGCGCCGGAGTTCCGCACGGGCGATCGCGCGTTCTTCGGCGCCCAGATCGCCGAGCTGCCCGACCTCTCGAGCATCCAGATGGCGTGCCGCGTCGACGAGGTGGATCGCGCGCGCGTTCAGCCGGGCCGCCCCACGCTGGTTCGCGTCGACGCGCTGCCGGATCGCGAGCTGAAGGGCGCCGTCAAGGACATCTCGATGATGGCGCGGCCGGACTTCACCGCGTTCCCGCCGACGCGCAATTTCGATCTCACCGTCAGCGTGACCGACAACGATACACGGCTGCGATCCGGCATGAGCGCGACGGCGCGCGTCGAGCTGGAACGCCTGAACAACGTCGTGGTCGTGCCGTCGGCCGCGGTGTTTCAGCGCGGCGGGTCGCCGGTGGTCTACGTCGCAACGAAAGGCGACATCGAGATGCGAGCGGTGAAGGTGCTGCGCCGTGGGCGCGATCAGATCGCGATAGCGAGCGGACTCCGCGAGGGCGAACGGGTCACGCTGAAGGAACCGGAGGACGCGTCGCGATGAGCCGCGCGCGGGCGTACGTGGTGTCCGCCTTCAGGCGGACCGTTCCGATGGCCGCAATAGTCGTTGTCGCGGTCGCGGCGGCGGTGCTCGTCTGGACGCGCGTCGTGCCGTCGGCCGCGCCGCGGATTCCGACCGGCCGCGTGCAGAAGGGCCAGGTCCAGCTCAAGGTCTACACGACCGGCGAGCTGCGCGCCGCGCGATCGACGCAGGTGGTCGCGCCGCCGGTCGGCGGGCAGATGCAGATCGTCAGCATCGCGCAGTCCGGTCAGTGGCTGACCGAAGACGAGCCGGTCGTCGAATTCGACCCGGCCGAACAGGAGTTCCAACTCGAACAGAGCCGGTTCGATCTGGCATCGGCCGAGCAGGAGCTGACCAAGGCGGACGCCGAAGCGGCGGTGCAGGCGGCCGATGACGAGGTCGCGCTGCTGCACGCGCGATTCGACGTGCGCCGCGCCGAGCTCGCCGCGAGCGGCAACGAGTTGATCAGCGAGGTGGAAGCCAGGAAGAACCTGCTGCTGCTCGAGGAAGCGAAGCAGAAGCTGGCGCAGCTCGAGAAGGACGTCCAGAGCCATCGCGAGACGGCGCGCGCCTCGACGGACGTGCTGCGCGAGAAGCGGAACAAGGCGCAGCTGTCTGTGCAGGTCGCCCAGCGCAACATCGACAACCTGATCGTGCGCGCCCCGTTCGACGGCTTCATTGTCGTTCGCGAGAACTGGAATGCCTTCGGCGGTCCGATCTTTCCGGGCATGCCGATTCCGGAATTTCGATCGGGAGATACGACGTTCAGCGGCGCGACGCTCGCGGATGTCGTGGACACGTCGCGCCTCGAGGTCACCGCGAAGGTTCCGGAAGGCGATCGCGCCAACGTGAACGCGGGTCAGCCGACGGAAGTGTCGGTCGACGCGCTGCCGGGCGTGACGCTGCACGGGAAAGTGCGCGCGATCAGCAACGTCGCCGCGCGCAGCCAGTTCTTCAGCACCGACGTGGTCCGTCAGTTCGACGTGCTGTTCGACATCTCCGGGTTGACGGAGCGCGTGCGACCCGGCATCACCGCGCAGATCGCGATCGGCGGCGCCACGCTGAACGACGCGCTCTACGTGCCGCGCCAGGCGATCTTCGACACCGGCGGGCGGACGGTCGTGTACGTGCGCTCCGCCAACGGGTTCGACGCGCGCGAAGTTCGCGTGCGCGCCCGAACCGAGAGCCTCGCGATCGTCGAGAACATCGAGCCGGGCCTCGAGATTGCGCTCGTCGATCCGCGATCGCCGTCGGGATCGCGAGCGCGGCCGGGCACCGCCGCCCCGTCGGCTCCGGCGCCGGCGCCGGCCGGCCAGAGGGCGTCGCGGTGAAGGGCTTCGGCGCGTGGGTGCCCGATCTGCAGCGGAGCGTCGACAACCTGCTGCTGAACAAGGTCCGCTCGCTGCTCACGATGCTCGGGATGATCTTCGGCGTGGCGGCGGTGCTGTCCATGCTCTCGATCGGCGCCGGCGCGCAGCAGCGCGTGATGGCGTTCATCGAGGATCTCGGCGTCCACAATCTGATCGTCGAATCGAAAGAGACGACCGACCGCCAGGCCTGGGCCAGAATCCGGCAGCAGTCGCCCGGGCTCACGTTCCAGGACGTCCGCGCGATGCAGGCCACGGTCGGCGGCGTCGAGGCGGTGACGCCGCGCAAGCGATTCACGCCCAACAAGCTCGTGCCGAAGCCGCAGAGCGGCGACACGCCGGTCGTGTACGGCGTGCAGCCGAACTATCTCGCGATCGGCGGCCTGCGCGTCACGAGCGGTCGGTTCTTCACCGACGCGGAGGCCGCGCATGCGGAGCCGGTCTGCGTCCTCGGCGAGGCGGCGCGGACGGCGCTCTTCGGGCTCGACGATCCGCTCGGCCGCTTCGTGAAGGTCAACGATCAATGGTTCCGCGTGATTGGCGCGGCGGGTCCGCAGGCGGCCGCGCAGAGCGACGTCGCCGGGCTGCCCGCGCAGGATCGCAACAACCTGATCTACGTCCCGACCGGCGCGGCGATCTTCCGGCTGGAGGACAATTACAGCGGGATGCGCGACGAGATCGATGGCGTGTACCTACGGCTGAAGCCGGACGTCGACGTGACGACGACCGCGGCGACGATTCGCAGCATCCTGAGCACGTCGCACCGCGGCGCCGACGACTACACGCTGGTCGTTCCCGCGGAGCTCCTCGCCGAGCAGCAGCGCACCAAGCGCATCTTCGACATCGTGATGGTGGCGCTCGCGTCGATCTCCCTGCTCGTCGGCGGCATCGGCATCATGAACATCATGCTGGCGAGCGTGCTGGAACGCACGCGCGAGATCGGGATCCGGCGCGCGATCGGCGCGCGGCAGAACGACATCATCCGGCAGTTCGTGATGGAAACGACGCTGATCGCCGTCGCCGGCGGGACGCTCGGCCTCGTCCTCGGCGTCGCCATGTCCCGCCTGATCGCCAGCTTCGCCGGCTGGTCAACGATTGTCACCGGCGGGTCGCTGCTGCTCGCGTTCTCGGTCTCCGTCCTGATCGGTCTGGTGTTCGGCGTCTACCCGGCGCGGAAGGCCGCCCGCCTCGATCCGATTCAGGCTCTACATTATGAGTAGAGCCCCTGCTGTAAACTAGTGCCGTTCGTGCACTCGTGATCGTTTTTCAGGAGGGAAATCCATGGTCCGCCGATTGAACGGCCGGCTGTTGTGGTTGGCGGGCGCCGCGCTGGTCGCACTGGCCCTTGCGCAGCCTGCAGCCGCGCAGTCCACCGGCATGGTCAAGGGCGTCGTCAAGGACGCTCAGGGCCAGCCCGTAGACGGCGCGAAAGTCAGCATCGACATGACGGAAGGCGTGAACCGTCATTTCGAGACGAAGTCGAACAAGAAGGGCGAGTTCGTCCAGATCGGATTGCCGCCCGGCAACTATACCGTCACCGCCGAGAAAGAAAAACTCGCCGCGCCGCCGGCTCCGGCGCGCGTCAGCATCGGCAGGCCGGCGGAGGTGACGCTGATGCTCGGCGCCGGCGGCGCCGTGTCGAAGGAAGCGGCGGCGAAAAACGCGGAGCTGAAGAAAGCGTTCGAGGAAGGGATCGCGGCGAGCCAGGCGAACGACTACGACAAGGCGATCGCGAGCTTCAGCCACGCCGCCGAGATCAGCCCGACCTGCTTCGACTGCCAGTACAACATCGGCTACATGTACTCGCAGAAGAAGGAGTACGACAAGGCCGAGGCCGCGTACAAGAAGGCGATCGAGATGAAGGCCGATTACGCGGAGGCCTACAACGGTCTGGCGAACATCTACAACCTCCAGCGCAAGTTCGATCTCGCCGCCGAAGCGAGCAAGAAGGCAATGGAGATCGGCGGCGGCGGCGCCGCGGCTGGAGCCGCCGGCGGCGGCAACGCGGACGCGCTGTACAACCAGGGCGTCATTCTCTGGAACGCGGGCAAGATTCCCGACGCGAAGAAAGCGTTCGAGGCCGCCGTCGCCGCAAGGCCGGAGCACGCCGAAGCGCACTATCAGCTCGGCATGGCGCTGGTGAACGAAGGCAACCTGAGCGCCGCGTCCGGCGAGTTCGAGACGTATCTGAAGCTTGCGCCGAACGGACCGAACGCCGCAACCGCGAAGGGGATCCTCGCCACGATCAAGAAGTGAATCACCTCGCGCTCCGCGACCGGCTGGCGGAGGTCCGCGCACGCATCACGCGGGCTGCCAGCCGGGCGGGCCGCGACCCCGCCAGCGTACGACTCGTCGCCGTCTCCAAAACCTTTTCCGCCGACCACGTCCGCGCCGCGGCTGACGCCGGTCAGATCGACTTCGGCGAGAACAAGGTCCAGGAAGCGCTGCCAAAGATGGACGCGACGGCGGATCTGCCGATCCGCTGGCACCTCGTCGGCCACCTTCAATCGAACAAGGCGAAAAAGGCCGCCGGCCGCTTCGACACGATCCAGTCGGTGGACGGCATCGAGCTGCTGATAAAGATCGACGAAGCGGCGGCCGCCGTGGGCCGGCAGGTCGAGATTCTCATTCAGGCGGATCTGGCCGGCGAAGCCACGAAACACGGCGCTGGTGAACGGGAACTGCTGCCGCTGTTCGCGGCAGCCCGATCCACGAAACATCTGCGCGTCACCGGGCTGATGCTGCTGCCGCCGCTGGTCGACAATCCGGACGACGCGCGGCGGCATTTTCGCGCGCTCGAGGCGGTCCGCGAGCGCCTCCTGGCCAGTGGGGTCGACCCGGCAATGCTGGCCGAGCTCTCGATGGGCATGAGCCACGATTTCGAAGTGGCCGTCGAGGAGGGGGCGACCATCGTTCGCGTCGGGACCGCCATCTTCGGCGCGCGCGGGCAGGCCTGATTTCTTTCTCATTCTTGCTCACCTGGGCCCTGTCGAGCGCCCTCCGACCGGCCGATAAGCCGTGGGGAGAAAATACGCGCATGAATGTCAGTCCTTTGGACCTGCGACAGCAGCGCTTCAACACGACGCTGCGCGGCTACGACAAGATCGAGGTCACGTCGTTTCTGGTCGCCGTCGCGGACGACTACGAGCAGGCGCTGCGCGAGACCGACCGCATGCGGCAGGACGTCCAGCGGATGGAAGCGCTGCTCGCCGAGCATCGCGAGGCCGAAAAGAACCTGACCACGACGCTTATGGCCGCGCAGCGGCTGGCCGACGACATCAAAGCGAACGCCGAAGCCGAGGCGCGGCGGATCACCCACAGCGCGGAAGACGAAGCGGCGCGGATCATCCGAGAAGCCGAGGCCCGCACGGCGCTGGTGCTCGAGAAGACGCAGTTGCGGCTCGAGGACGTCCAGCGCGAAATCGACGGCCTGAAGCTGAAGCGCCGCGACGCCGAAACCGCCGTGGAGGCGACCATTCAGGCGCTGCGCAACACGCTCGAGTTCGTCCGCGAGCAGGGCAGCCGGGACGCCGACGAAAAGACGGTTCTACGGAAGGTTATCGGGTAAATTTCAGATTTCAGATTTCAGATTTCAGATTCATTTCCCAAATCAATCTGAAATCTGAAATCATAAATCTGAAATTTTCCCGTGCTCGCCGACGTTCTTATTCACAACACCTCTGAAGTTCTGACCTGCGCGGGCCCCGCGCCGCGGATTGGCCGCGCGCAGGGCGACGCCGGGTCGCGGCCTCACGCTGTCGTCGCGGCCCAGGACGGCGTCGTCGTGTTCGTCGGCAGCGACGACGACTGGCGGCGCGAGGGCGCGCTCGCACCCGGCGCGCAGACAATCGATGCGCGCGGCAGCGCCGTCGTTCCCGGCTTCGTCGATCCGCACACGCACGTGATTTTCGCCGGCGATCGCCGCGACGAGCTGCGGCGGCGCCTGCAGGGCGCGACCTACGGCGAGATCGCCGCGGCCGGCGGCGGCATCGTCAGCACCGTTCGAGCAACCCGCGACGCGCCGTCCGAAACCCTGACCCGCGATACGCGCCGCCGGCTCGACGAGATGCTCCGGTGCGGCACGACGACCTGCGAGGCAAAGAGCGGCTACGGCCTGACGACGGAGTCGGAGCTGAAGCTGCTGAGGGTGCTCCGGGATCTCGCCGCATGTCATCCGATCGAGATCTCGCCGACGTTCATGGGCGCACACGAAATCCCGACGGAGTTTCGCACGCGCCGGCGTGAATACGTCGACCTCGTCGTTCGCGAGATGATTCCCGCCGTCGCGCGCGAGCGGCTCGCCGAGTGGTGCGACGTCTTCTGTGAAACCGGTGTCTTCACACCCGACGAGTCGCGCGAGATTCTCGGCGCCGCGGCGGCCGCCGGCATGAAGCTGAGAGTTCACGCCGACGAGCTGGGCGCGAGCGGCGGATCGCAGGTCGCGGCGGCGTGCGGCGCACGCTCGGCGGATCACCTGATCTTCGTCGACGAGCGCGCCGCCGACGCGATGGCGGCGGCCGGCGTCGTCGCCACGCTGCTGCCGATTGCCGCGATGTATCTGAAGCTCGGACGGTTCGCGCCGGCCCGCATGCTGATCGACCACGGTGTCGCCGTTGCGCTGGCAACGGACGTGAATCCGGGAGGCGGCTTCTCGCCGTCCATGCCGTTCGCGATGACGCTGGCCTGCTTCGGGATGGGGCTGACGTTCGAGGAAGCGCTCGTCGGCGCCACGATCAACGCCGCCTATTCGATCGACCGCCACGAGCGCGTCGGCAGCCTCGAGCCGGGCAAGCAGCTCGACGCGGTCATCGTCGACGGTCCGGCGGTCGATCTGCTGCGCGTCGGCGCCGACCCGATCGCGGCGGTGATCAAGCGCGGCCGGATCGTGGCGAGCAAACCCGTTTGAGCGGCTGTACATGTGTTCTTCGTGACTTCGTGATAAGAAGGCGCTGAAAGAGATCACGCGATGCTTCTTGTCGACAGATCCGTTCGCGACCTCCTTGCGGCCTTCAGTTCCAGCGATCCAACGCCGGGCGGCGGCTCGGCATCGGCCCTTGCGTCGGCGGTCGGCGCGTCGCTGCTGATCATGGTCGCCGGCCTTCCGAAGACGCGCGACAACTCGGGCGACGACCGGCGCGCGCTGCAGGCGGCCGCGACGGCGCTGAGCGGATCGCAGCGCGCACTGACGGAGGCCATCGACGCCGACACGGCGGCGTACGATCGGGTCGTCGCCGCGTACAAGCTGCCGAAGTCGACGGAGGCCGAACAGGCGGCGCGAAGAGCGGCGGTTCAGGACGCGCTTCGGGCCGCGACCGACGTGCCGCTCGGCGTGATGCGCGCGAGCGTCGAGGCGCTCGGGCAGGCCGCGGTCGTCGGCGCGCGCGGCAATCCTTCGGCCGCCAGCGACGTCGACGTGGCGAGGGCGCTCCTGTTGGCCGGCGCCGCCGGCGCGCGACGAAACGTGGAGACCAATCTGGAGAGCGTGAAGGATCAGGCGTACGCCGAGCGCGTGCGCGGCGCGGTCACTTCCCTGTCATCGGCGCTTCGCTGAACGTGTCGGTGTGCACCGTGAACGTCCACGGCCGGGTGAACCCGGGAGCCAGATCGATCGGCTTCGAGTACGAGCAGTCGACGATCGTGTGGAACATCTCACGCCGGACCGTCACATCGTCTTCGCCGATCGGCAAGTCGTAGTCCTGCGCGAGCGCCACCACGCGCGCCTTCAGCTGGTCAGTCGTTTTATCGTTGCCGAACTGCGTGGTCTGCGCCACGGCGTCCTTGAATTTGTAGTACGACGCGTACGCGGTCATCAGGTGCCATGCCGCGTTTGCCACGAGCGCCACGATGGCCAGCTTGATGAGGAGCTTGATCACAGGCGGATTCGATCAGTGAATCTGCCGCAGCATTCGATCCCACCGCGTTCGCGTGAAGAAGTGCACGAACACCGAGGCGAGCCCGCGCGCGGTCGCGCCGGGACCGTTGTCCTGATAATCCTCACGCCCCGCTTCGTACGACCAGTAGATGACCAGCGCCTTCCCTTTCACGAGGTCGCGCGGCAGGAACCCCCAGTACCGGCTGTCCTGCGAGTTGTCGCGGTTGTCGCCCATCATGAAGTACTGGTCCGCCGGCACCGTCACGGGACCGTACCGCTCGCGCACGTCGTACGACGTCACCTCCGACAGCTCTGACGAGGTGGCCGGCTGCTGGAGGATGTGGACGTACGGCTCGTCGAGCGGCTTGCCGTTGATGTAGATCTTCTTCTCGCGCACCTCGAGCGTCTCGCCCGGCAGACCGATGACCCGCTTGATGAAATCGCGCTCGGGCTCTTCGGGGTACTTGAACACCATCACATCGCCGCGCTTGATCGTGCCGATCGGCAGCAGCGCGCGCTCGAGCGGCGATGCCGTCGGCGCGAAGACGAACTTGTTCACGAGCAGGTGATCGCCAATCAGGAGGTTGTTCTCCATCGACCCGGTCGGAATCTTGAACGCCTGCACGACGAACGTCCGGATGAACAGCGCGAGGATCACCGCGATGACGATCGACTCGAAATACTCGCGCAGCGTGGACTTCTTGAAGCCTTCAGCCATCAGCTCTCAGCCATCAGCCCATTCAGCTCTCAGACTCGGTTCCCATCTTCAGAACGGCCAGGAATGCCTCCTGCGGAATCTCGACCTTGCCGACGCGCTTCATCCGCTTCTTGCCTTCCTTCTGCTTCTCGAGCAGCTTGCGCTTGCGTGTGATGTCGCCGCCGTAGCACTTCGCGAGCACGTTCTTCCGCATCGCCTTGACCGACTCGCGGGCGATGATGCGGCCGCCGATCGCCGCCTGAATCGCCACCTCGAACATCTGCCGCGGGATCAGCTCGCGCATCTTCGACGCGAGCGCGCGTCCCCGCTCGTACGCCATGTCGCGGTGCACGATCACCGACAGCGCATCCACCGGGTCGCCGTTGACGAGGATGTCGAGCTTCACCAGCGGCGACGGCCAGTAGCCCGTCACATGATAATCGAGCGACGCGTAGCCCCGCGACAGCGTCTTCAGCTTGTCGTAGAAATCGAGGACGACCTCGTTGAACGGCAGCTCGTACGTGATCAGGACTCGGTCGGCCGTCACGTACTCGAGCTTCTTCTGCACCCCGCGCTTGTCCTGACAGAGCTGCAGAATTCCGCCGACGTGCTCGGCCGGCGTCAGGATCATCGCCGTAATGACCGGTTCTTCGATTTTGGCGATGCGTCCGGCATCGGGCAGCTTCGCCGGGCTGTCGATCTCGTGGACCACTCCATCGGTCGTCGTCACGCGATAGAGGACGCCCGGCGCGGTGGTAACGAGGTCCATGTCGAACTCGCGCTCGAGACGTTCCTGAACGATCTCCATATGGAGCAGCCCGAGGAACCCGCAGCGGAACCCGAAGCCGAGCGCCACCGACGTCTCCGGTTCATAAAAAAATGATGCGTCGTTCAGCCGCAGCTTCTCGAGCGCGTCGCGCAGCTCGGGGTACTCATGACCCTCCACCGGGTACAGCCCGGCAAAGACCATCGGCTTCAGCTCCTTGAACCCGGGGAACGGCTCGTTCGTCGGCCGCGCGGCGTCCGTGATCGTGTCGCCGATCTTGGCGTCGCTGATCTTCTTGATGTTGGCGACGAGGAATCCGACCTCGCCGGCGCCGAGCTCCTGCGCCTCGACCGGCTTCGGCGTGAAAATGCCGACCTGCAGCGACTCGTAGTCCTGGCCTTCCGCCATCAGCCGAATCTTCATCCCCGGCTTCAGCGTACCGTCGATCACGCGGACGACGATTACGACGCCGCGGTACGGGTCGTACCAGGAGTCGAAGATCAGCGCCTTCAGCGGCGCGGACGCGTCGCCGGCCGGGGGCGGCAGCCGTGCGACGATCGCCTCGAGGATCTCGGGGACGCCCGTGCCCACCTTCGCGCTGGCGAGCATCGCGTGGTCGCCGTCGAGGCCGACGATGTCGGAGATCTGGCGCCGCGCCTCCTCCGGCTGCGCGCCCGGCAGATCGATCTTGTTGATGACCGGGATAATCTCGAGGTTGTTGTCGACGGCAAGGTACGCATTGGCCAGCGTCTGTGCTTCGACGCCCTGCGACGCGTCGACGAGGAGCAGCGCACCCTCGCACGCGGCGAGCGACCGCGTCACCTCGTACGAGAAGTCCACGTGGCCGGGCGTGTCGATCAGGTTGAGCACGTACGACTGGCCGTCCTTCGCCGTGTAGTTCAACCGGACCGGATGCGCCTTGATGGTGATGCCGCGCTCGCGCTCGAGATCCATCGCGTCGAGCACCTGGGCCTCCATCTCGCGCGCCTGCAGCGCGCCGGTCAGCTCCAGGAATCGATCCGCCAGCGTCGACTTGCCGTGATCGATGTGGGCGATGACGGAGAAGTTTCGAATGAAACGCGGGTCCATTTATCAGGTGCCGGGTGCTGGGTGCTGGGTGCCGGGTGCTGGCCAGGTGCCGGGTGCTCGGTGCCAGGTGCCGCGAACTACCTGGACGAACGTCGCGTACAACGGCACCTGGCACCCGGCACCTGGCACGGCACCCAGCACGGCACCTGGCACCCAGCACCCAGCACCCGGCACCTTGTACGGCAGCCTCATCGGCTCTCGATCGGCACGTAGCGCTGCGGGTACGGAGGTCCGACGTACTCGGCGCGCGGACGAATCAGGCGGTTGTTCGCGTACTGCTCCAGCACGTGAGCGGTCCAGCCCGAGATGCGGCTCACGGCGAAGATCGGCGTGAAGAGATCGATGGGGATGCCAAGCGCGTGGTACGTCGACGCCGAATAGAAGTCGACGTTCGCGTTCAGCTTCTTCTCCGCCTTGACGACCGCCTCGATCCGCTGCGACATCTCATACCAGATTGGCTGGCCGGCTTTCGCCGTCAGCTCCTTCGACATCTGCCGCAGGTGCGTCGCCCGCGGGTCCTCGGTGTGATACACGCGGTGGCCGAAGCCCGGAATCTTTTCCTTGCGCGCGAGCTTCGCGCGCACGACTTCCTCGGCCTTCTCGAGCGTCGCCGACGGCCCGATCTCGAGCAGCATGCGCATCACATCGGCGTTCGCGCCCCCGTGCAGCGGTCCCTTGAGCGTCCCGATCGCCGCGACGATGGCCGAGTGGACGTCGGTGAGCGTCGCGGCGGCCACGCGGCCGGCGAACGTCGAGGCGTTCAGCTCGTGATCCGCGTGGAGGATGAGCGCGACA
>Ga0114129_10002178_pt1 | contig 26967 bp, 22 predicted proteins | sample RhiMetdeltSRZDD1_FD_80071 | JGI IMG/M metagenome (GOLD analysis project Ga0114129, IMG submission 80071) | Populus rhizosphere microbial communities from Tennessee, USA - Rhizosphere MetaG P. deltoides SRZDD1 (version 2) (version 2) | ecosystem: Host-associated > Plants > Roots > Rhizosphere >...
CTTGACTTCGTTCTCACCGGACGAAACCAGGAGCACGTCGCCGAGCGTCACGCTAGCGCCGACCGTCCCCTCGAGCCGCTCGAGGCGGACGACGTCGCCCTTCTCGACCCGATACTGCTTGCCTCCTGCCAAGATGATCGCGTACACGCCTCTCCTCCTTCCGGCCCAGTCCACGAAACCCCGATTTTAGACGTGGGTTCAGCGTTAGGTCAAGCCGCCGGAGGATCCGGAGGAGCGGGATGCCCACGCACGGGGGGCTCAACCGACTTACCGGACGTACCTGGAAACGAAAGACGGGCTGGAAAACGGGAACGAACGGCTGGACGGCCAAGTTCCGGGCCGGCTGGAACTCTTGCTTAAGGGGGGCTTAATCGCCCCCCTCGCCCCCCATCAGAAGTCATACCCAATCCAGAAGTTGAAGTCCCAGCCGCTGCTGGTGGTCGCGAAGTCCGAGTACTTCGTCCAGTCGAAGTGCATCGGATAGCCCAGGAAGAAGAGTTGCAGGCCGAAGCCCCACGACGCCCGACCGTCCTGCAGGCGCCAGCCGGTGACCGGCGTCCCGTAGATCGGATCCTCGACGTAGGAATACCCGGGCTCGCGGGTCGAAAACGAGTACTGCTGGCCCTTGAACCGTGCGCCTCCGATCCCGAAGAACATCGTCCCCCGCAGTGGTCCGATTATCCCGATCGGCGTCGCGGCGAGGTGAATGAGAGGCGCGCGGAACTCGGCGTTCGCGAAGAAGCCCTGGTTGCCCGCAAAGCTCAGGTAGGGAAAGCCTCTTAGCTCCATGTTGCCGCCGAAGTAGAAGTAGTCCGGGTTTTCGCCGGTCGAGTAGAAACCGCGTCCGCGGAAGGCGAGCACGGCGCTCGTGCCGCCGAGCCTCAAGTACTTGCGCAGGTCGGCGTCGACGGTCGTTCGCTGGAGGAAGCCGCCGACGCGGGGCGCCGCCGTCACGCCGAGCGCGAAGGTGCTTCCTGACAGAGGACCGAACTGCGCGAAGCGGGTCGTCTCCTGGACGATCCGCAGCGAGACCGGCGCCTGCCAGCCGTTGTTGATGAAGCACGGCAGGCCGCGGATCGCCTGCTGCTGGCAGATCAGCTGCTGGACCTCCTGGTCGCCGTAGCGCTCTTCGACCTTGGCGACGCCGACCCCGAGCTCGATGCGGCGGAAGGTGTCGAGCGGGTACTCCGCGAACAGCTGTCCGCCGGTGAAGCGCTGGGTCGCGATCGCGAGATCGCGCGGATCCTGGCCGTAATACCCGGGGTAGTACGAGTTGTACGGGTAGAAGAAGAAGGTCTGGTCGAAGAAGTTCAGCCCGTAGTGCAGCCGGCTCGCGAGGTTGGTGTAGCGGCCGTCGTAGATGCGGTACGAAGACACCGACAGCACCGTGAAGGTGAAGAGCTGGTCGCCCAGCACGTCGGTGAGTGCTATCGATGTGCCGCCGTAAAAGTTGCCGCTCGAGGTGACGCCCACGTTGATCGGCGGTCGGCCCTCGAGGTACAGCCCCTCGAAGATCCGCTTGCGGCGCTTGTTCTCCGGCACCACCTCGTGCGGCACGTCGGGCTGGAAATCGACGAGGCCCTCGGCGGCGGCCTGCACCTCCTGGTCGACTTCCTTGATCGGCTCGGTCGTGTCGCGCGTGTGCAGCTTGAACTCACCCTTGTAGTAGGTGATGAAGGCGAGGCGGTCGCCGCGCGGGGTCTTGAGCGGCGCCGGCGCCATCGTGCCGCCGAACACGTCGGTGTACTGCTGAATTGCGCCCGTGCGCAGGTCGAGGCTGCGCAGATTCGGAATGTCGTCGTCCTCGTCCGAGGCGTAGTAGATCTTGGTCCCGTCGCTCGAGAAGATCGGCGCCGTGTCGTCGAAGGGGCCGAAGCTGAGCTGGGTCTTGCGCGCTGGGTCCGCGAGCGTAAACGCGTACAACTTGTTGTTGCCGCTGATGCGCCGCTCGTAGACGACCAGCTTGCCGTCGGGCGAGACCTGGGGGTTGTTGTCAGCGTACTCGTCCTTCGTCAGGTTCTGCACCGAACCCGAATCCATGTCCAGGCGGTAGATGTCGGACACCCCGTCCCGCAGCGCCGAGAACACGACGCTCTTGCCGTCGGCCAGCAGGCACGGCGCCTGGGTCTCGTCGAGCGGCACCGGCACCTTCTTCTTGACGCTGCCGTCGAGTGCCGAGATCAGGAAGAAGCTGCGGCCCTTGCCGGTGCGCCCGAAAAAACCCACGTTGTCGCCGCTCGGATCGAAGCCGAGCGTGCGGCCGGCGACGAACTCGGTATTGATCGCCAGGCTCTCCCAGTCGCTGTCGAAGCCGCTCGTCAGGTTTTCGATCACGTTGCCGTCTTTGGTCGAGATCAGCACGACGTCGGCCTCGCCGTCCGACCGGTTGGCGGTGATCACGGCCGCGAGCTCACCTGACGGGCTCGGCGCGAAGCCGAACGCCTGTGTGAAGTTCGTCTTCTCGGGATTCGGCGAGAGATCGCGCCCGAAGTCGTCGGGCCGCTGGCGGTCGCGGAACGGCTTGAAGCGCTCCTTCAGCCATTTGTCGAAGGACGCGTCGAATTCTTCAGGGGTCGTACGGAACGCCTGCTTGTAAAGTTCCTCGGGCCCGCCGCCGAGCAACCCCTTGCGCAAGGTGTACAGGAATTGGCGGACGCCTTCCTTGCCGTAGCGCGACTCGATGAATTCGAAGCAGGCGTGGCCCATGTTGTACACGAGCCGGCCGGAGAGCGCCTCGAACTGCACCTTCGACAGCTTCGGCACCTTGTCGGTGAGCGCCGCGTCGCGGATCATCATCAGGTCGAGCGGCTCCCAGATGCCGCGGAAGTAGTCGGCGAGGCCCTCGTCCACCCACAGCGGGATCGCCTGCTGCGAGATGCCGTAGCCGATGCCGCGCGGGATCAGGTCGAAGGCAAACGCGTGCGTCAGCTCGTGGGTGATCAGGCCCTGGAGCTGGTCCGGCGGCTCGTCGATCGGGATCACCATCCGGTTGAGCAGCGGCTCCGTGAAAGCGGCGACGCCCTCAGGGATGAACGCCGGGAACAGGTTCGTCTGCTCGAACTCGGAATGGGTCTTGTAGAAGATCACCGGGATCGACTTCGGCATCTCGTGCTTCAGGCCCGTCGAGACCTTCAGGTAGGCGCTCTCGAGGTAGGCGGTGAGCCGCGCCAGGTGCTGCTCGAACTCCGGATAGTAGTAGACCTCGAAGTGCGCGCTCTTGTAGATGCGCCACGAGAAGTTGTCGTACTTGATCTTGTTCTTGCCGTAGTAAGGCACGAACTGGGCCGAGGCTGGTGCGGCGACGAGCAGGCACGCGAAGGCCGGCAGCAGGAGCGGGCGGAGTCGTCTGAGCATGGGTTCCTCTAGCGGAGCAGCACCCGCGTCCCGCGGATCCTCTGCGGGGTGAGCACCCCGAGGAAGTTCGGCAGCAGGCGGTCCATCAGCTCGAAGTACGACGAGAGCGGCGAGATGCGCTGGTCCTCGGCGTAGAGCACCTCCTCCGAGAAGCGCTCCTTGTGCAGCAGTTCGCCGGTCTTGGAGTCGATGAAGTAGAAGTCGGCGGAGAGCATGTAGCCCTTGCGCTCCATGAAGCGGCTGCCACGCACGAGCGACGGCTGGCCGGTCGAGGTGCGCACCACGCGCTCGTCAGGCTGGAAGCCCGAGCGGTTCTGGCTCTCGAAGTCGAGCTTGCCCGCGACGATCAGCGGCTGCTGGTACTCCTCGCCCATCTTGCGCCAGAACTCCGGGTCCTGCAGCAGGCGATCCGCCTCGAGTCGGAACTGGACCTTCTCGTCGCTCGAGTAGCTGCCGCCCTCGCCGATCTTCTCGAGCGTCGTCTCGAGCGCCGACTGCAGCGGCGGCCGGTCGGGTTCGAGCACCTGCAGCTGCGTGTTCGAGCGCAGCTGGTTCTGCAGCAGACGCGAGGTTTCGGCGGAGAGGTCCACGTCGGAGTCCTCGAGGTCGGTCACGAAGCCGGCGATCAGGATGCGCCGGAAGCCCGAGACGTCGAGCTTCGACTGCAACGGGGTGTCGACGGGCACCTCGAGCATGGAGGAACATCCCGCTGCGACGAGCGCGGCGGCGATGGTGAGACGGCCGGTGGTCCTCATGGCTCAGGGCCTCTTCTTCTTGTTCTTGCGGTTTCGCTTGTCGTCGGCTTCGCGGAACAGGTCGTAGTTCTGCTGGATGTAGGCGTCGCCGGGCTTCCGCTCGAGGGCCTTCTCGTAGGCCTTGCGCGCCCCGGCGAAGTCGCCCATCTGCTCGAGCGCAACGGCGAGGTTGTTGAGCGCGGAGGCATTCTCGGGTTCGGCCTTCACGGCCCGCTCGAAACGGAAGCGCGCTTCCTGCCACAATCCCTTTTGGGCCACCTTCAGGCCGAAGTCGATCTGGCGGTCCGCGGATTCCTCCGCCGCGAGCGTCGCGCCGGATCCGAGAAAGAGGAGCAGCACTAACGTCCGCATCACGGGGCCTCCTCCGGGGGGCAGTCCTGTGTGTGGATCGTATAGGCGGGCCGCGGTGAAGTGCAAGGAGGCTCGAGCCGCAATTACCTCTGTGCACGCCTTTTGACGAACCGGGCGCACGCGGAATGGACCCGCCCTGACCGCCGCTCCGCCCAGAATCAAAGCCTCTCCCGAGAACCAGGGAGAGCCTCGCATGCAGACGACCTTCGACCTCCTCACGCTCGCACTCGTGCCCGGGCTTTCCCTGCGCGCGGTACCTGAGCTTGTCGCGCGCGGCCCGCTTGCGTCGACGCTTGCGCGTGCGTCGGACCACGCCGACCTCGTGGGCGCCCCTGGCGTGCGCGCCTTGCGAAGCGGCGCGCCGCAGCGCGCGGCCGAAGCCGAGACGCGCGCGGCGCGACGTCTCGGGATCGAGATCGTCGGCTGCGACGAAGGCCGCTATCCCCAGTGGCTACGGCGCACGCACACGCCGCCGCTTGTACTCTGGGTGAAAGGAGCGCTGCTCCCGGAGGAAGGAGAGCGCTCGGTCGCCGTCGTCGGCTCACGCGCGGCGAGCCCTCTCGGACTCGCGTTTGCGCGCCGCCTCGCGGAAGAGCTCGCGTCCGCTGGCCTCGTGGTCGTTTCCGGCATGGCGCGAGGAATCGACTCGGCGGCACACTGCGGCGCTCTCGCCGCCCGCGGGCGCACCGTGGCCGTCCTGGGCTCAGGGCTCGATCGTCTCTACCCGCCCGAGAACGCAGCTCTCGCGGCTCGGATCCAGGCGACCGGAGCCGTCGTCAGCGAGTATCCGCTCGGAACCAGGCCGTGGAAGGCCAACTTTCCACGCCGCAACCGCGTGATCGCCGGCTGGTCGCGGGCGGTCGTCGTGGTCGAAGCCGGCTCGCGTAGCGGAGCCTTGTCCACCGCGCGCGCGGCGCTCGACGAGGGGCGGGATGTGCTGGCGGTGCCCGGGCACCCTTCTGAGCCCCAGGCGGAGGGCGCCAATCGGCTGCTCCAGGACGGTGCGGCGCTGGTGCGCGGGGCGGCGGACGTGCTCGCCGAGCTCGGCCTCACGCGCCCGCAAGGTTGCGAGCCTGCTCCCGACGACGACGTGCTGCGGGCGATGACCAGGGACGTTCCCGCGTGCGTCGACGAGATCCAGGAGCGCTCGGGCCTCGCGCTGCCTCTACTCCTGGCGCGCCTGTCCGAGCTCGAGCTCGACGGTGCTATCGAGCGGCTGCCGGGAGCGCTCTACGTGAGGGCCCGCTCCGGCGCCGGCTATACTCGAGCGGGATGACTCCGCGCGTGACGATCGTCGGGGGAGGCCTCGCCGGCTGCGAGGCCGCCTGGCAGCTCGCCCGCCGCGGCGTCGGCGTCGATCTCTACGAGATGCGCCCGGTGCGGCAGACGCCGGTGCACCAGACGGGCGACCTCGCCGAGCTCGTCTGCTCCAACAGCTTGCGCGGCAATGCGCTCGACCAGGCGGCGGGGCTGCTCAAGGAGGAAATGCGACGGCTCGGCTCGCTGGTGGTGCGGACGGCGGACGCGGTCAGGGTGCCGGCCGGCAGCGCGCTCGCGGTCGACCGCGGCCTCTTTGCCAGCCGCATGACGCAAGCGATCGCGGCGTTGCCGCTCGTCAGACTCGTGCGCGAAGAGGTGCCGCGGATCCCGGACGACCCGCTGACGATCGTGGCCACGGGGCCGCTCACGTCGGAGCCGCTCGCCGACGCGGTCGCGGCCTTCGTCGGGCGCGCGTACCTGCACTTCTTCGACGCGGTGAGCCCGGTGATCGAGGCCGATTCGATCGATTTCGACCGGGCGTTTCGCGCCTCGCGCTACGACAAGGGCGGCGACGACTACCTGAACTGCCCGATGGACGAAGCGGAGTATCGCGCTTTCCACGCGGCGCTCACGGGCGCCGAGTGCGCGAGCGTTCACGACTTCGAGAAGGAGCTCTTCTTCGAGGGCTGCCTTCCCGTCGAGGTGATCGCCTCGCGCGGTACCGACACCTTGCGTTTCGGACCGATGAAGCCCGTCGGGCTCAGGAATCCGCAGAGCGGCCAGCGCCCGTACGCCGTCGTGCAGTTGCGCCAGGACAACCTGGCGGCGAGCCACTGGTCGATGGTCGGCTTCCAGACCCAGCTCAAGTGGGGCGAGCAAAAGCGCGTGTTCCAGATGATTCCGGGCCTCGGGCGCGCGGAGTTCGTCCGCTTCGGGATGATCCACCGCAACACGTACGTGAACGCGCCGCTCACGCTCGAGCCCACGTTCGAGACGCGAAAGCGCAAGGGCCTCTTCTTTGCGGGACAGATGTCGGGAGTCGAGGGCTACGTCGAGTCGGCGGCGTCGGGGCTCGTCGCCGGCATGGGCGCCTGCTATCGCGCCCTCGGCAAGGAGCCGCTCGCGTTGCCCGAGGACACGGCACTCGGTGCCCTGGGCCGCTACATCGCGAAGAGCGACCCGGAGCACTACCAGCCGACGAACATCGCCTTCGGCCTGCTGCCGGAGCTGCCCATGCGCGTGAAGGACAAGGCGCGCAAGCGGATGGCGCTCGCGCAGCGCGCGCTTGCGAGCCTGGAGCAGTTCCGCGCGCAGCTGGCCGCTGAGATCGCGCTGCCGGAGAGCGAGGAGGGCGTGGCAAGCGCGGCCGCAGGAGCGGAGCTTCCAAGAAACGAAGGAACGAAGCCGGACCATGCACGAAGCGAAAGCGCGACGATTGCCAGGCATCCCGGGACCGACCTTTCGGGGGGCTGAGCGCCCCCCGTGCCCCCGCTAGCGTATGCGCGAAGCGGTTGCGGCGTTCCTGCGTCACCTCGAGCGCGAGCGAAATGCCTCGCCCCACACCTTGCGCGCCTACGGCGAAGACCTCGCGCAATTTCGCGGCTACCTGGAACGCGAGCTCGGCGGCTCGCCGCGGCCCCGGGACGTCGATCACTTGCTGCTGCGCGGCTTTCTCGCCGAGCTACACCAGCGCGGGCTCAGCAAGGCGTCGTCGGCCCGCAAGCTCGCCGGGCTCAGGAGCTTCTTCCGCTACCTGTGCCGCGAAGGGCGCCTCGCCGCGAACCCGGCGCGCACGCTCCAGACGCCGCGACAGGAGAAGCGCATCCCGGCGGTGCTCGACGAAGCCCAGGCCGCCTCGCTCATCGAGCTGCCCGGCGCGGGCGCCGCTGCGGTGCGTGGCCGAGCGATCCTCGAGCTGCTCTACGCGACCGGCATCCGCTGCGCCGAGGCCGTGGCGCTCGACGTGCACGAGCTCGACCTGGGCGCCCGCATGGCTCGCGTCCTCGGCAAGGGGCGCAAGGAACGCATCGTTCTCTTCGGAAGCCGTGCCGAAGCCGCGCTAAAGGCGTGGCTCCTGGAGCGCGGTAAGCTGCGACCCCGGACGGACGCGCTCTTCTTGAACGCGCGCGGCGGCAGGCTCAGTGGCCGCAGCGTGCGCGCGCTCGTCGCGCACAGAGTCAAGCAGGTGGCGCTCGCCCGACGCTGCAGCCCGCATACGCTGCGCCACAGCTTCGCCACACATTTGCTGCTCCGCGGGGCTGACCTCCGCGCGATCCAGGAGCTGCTCGGCCACGCGAGCCTCAGCACCACGCAGCGCTACACCCACGTGGACACGCGCCACCTGATCGAGGTCTACAAGAAGGCGCATCCGCGGGCATGACGCGGGGGGTTTGGGGGGGCGGGATGCCCCCCTCCTGCCGGTCCAGGTCGTCTGGTCGTCTTTGTCCGTTGTCCGTTCTGATGTCTCCTGCAAGGGATCCTCGTAGTGCGACGATGGGCCTGCGTTCCTTGTTAGGGGGGACCCCTCGCCCCCTGAGCCCCCAGGGCAGTCTTGGCCGGATGGGTGAGGCCTTTTGGTGGCTCATTTCGTCAGAATAGATAGCGGACCGCATGGGTCGAAGCGACGAGGAGCTGGTCGGGGCGTGCCGGGCAGGGGAGGCGTACGCCTTCGACGTGCTGGTCGGCCGCTGGGAGGACCGCATCCGCGGGGCGGCGTACCGCTTCCTGGGGTCCGAGGACGAGGCGCGGGATGTGGCCCAGGAGGCATTCCTCAAGGCCTATCGGGGCCTGGCGGGGTTCAAGCAGGAGGCGCGCTTCTCCTCGTGGCTCTACCAGATCGCGACCAACCTCTGTCGCGACCGGCTGCGGCGCCGCAAGACGCGCCCCCAGGTGAGCCTGGAGGCGCTTGAGGAGACGGGACCGGTGATCGTCGAGACGCGGCCCGGCGCCCACGAGCGGCTGCTCGAGCGCGACATGGCCGAGGTAGTGCGACGTGCGATCTTTACGCTGCCCGAGGAGCAGCGCGAGGTCGTGATCCTCAAGGAGTACCAGGAGCTGACGTTCCTCGAGATCGCACAGGTGCTCGACGTGCCGGTCTCGACCGTAAAGACAAGGCTCTACCGCGGGCTCGTCCAGCTGCGGCTGCGGCTCGAGACCGAGGGCGTGCGTGGTCCGGCGCCGGTGCCGGTGCCGGCGCCTTGAAGTCGGGTTTCACGAGCGGGGAGACGGACGAGATGGAGTGCGAAAGAGATCGGGACGAGGCCCTTCAGGGCGACAAGCTTGAGGTTCTTTACGGCGAAGCCGACCCCGCGGTCCGCGAACGCGTGGACGCGCACCTCGAGGCCTGCGCCGCTTGCCGCGAGGAGATCAAGGCGCTGCGCAGTCTGCGGCGCGACCTGGGGCACTGGCGCGTGCCAATCGCGCGACCCAGCTTCACGCCGCGCGGTTTCGTGGTACCGCGCTGGCTGGCGGCGGCCGCGATCGTGCTGCTGGCCTTCGGCGCGACGCTCGGCATCTCCGGCTACCTTTCGATTCGCCAAGCGCTCGCGTCCCAGGAGGCGCGCGCGTCTCTGCTCGAGCGCGAGCAACGCGAGTCGCTCAAGGCGATCCAGGCCTCGCTCGCGCGGGTACCGGTTTCTGCGGCCGACGCGCAAGCGCTCGTCGCCCGCTTCGAGGCAGGCCTCGACGAGCGGCTGAAGTCGAGCGAGCTGCAGCAAGCCGAGCGACTCGACCGGCGCTTCGTCTCCTGGCAGGAGCGCGCCGAGGTGCGTCGGCGCGTCGACATGGCGCAGGTGGCGGCGAGCCTCAGCTACCTCGATGGCCGCCACGGCGAGCAGCTCGCGCGCACCAACGAGCTGATGGGCTACGTACTCCAGGCGTCGCAGAAGAGGTGAAGCCGATGCGGTCGCACGCAGGCAGTCTCCTGGCGGGGGTCGCTCTTGCAGCGGTCGCCGCGTCCGTCTCCGCACAGGCGGCGAAAGCGACGGTCGCCCGCGAGAGCCTCGAAGTGCTGGAGGCGCAGCTCGACCGTGCCGTCGACCGCGTGAGCCTGCCGCACGCGGCGCGACTGCTCGGCCGGGGCGAGTCCGCGCGGGCCTACCGCCTGCCGGGATACGGAATCGTGCTGGTGTTGACGCCGCGCGCTTTGCCGGGCGAGTCGGGCCGCGTCTATTTTCTGAAGCGCGGCAGCCGAACCAAGGCAGGCAAGTACCGCATCGAGACGCCGCCGCCCGGCGCGCCCACAACGTTCGTGATGGACGTCGCGGACGACGAAGGCGTCGAGACGTTCGAGCGCCAGGTGCTCGTGCTGCAACACGAGACCGAAGCCGCCCGCCGTGCCGCCGAGGAGGACCTGGAGCGCATCGTGCACGACGTGCGAATTCGGATCGGCCCGCCCACGCCTCAGGCGCCGCCCGCACCGCCGGCACCGGCCCCGCCGAACGCACCAGAGGCCCCGCTGCCTGACGCGCCCGGGTCCCCGGCCCCGCCCACGGTCCCACCCCTGCCGGGCCCGCCACCCTGGAAGTACTGGTTCGAGGCGGGGACTCCGTCGGAAGCGCGCGCCCCCGAGACGGTGATCGCCGACGTCCGGGCTTCGCTGATCGAGACGCTCACGGCCCCGACCCGGGCGCTGGCCGGGCTGCCGGGGGACGAGCGCGTGAGCGTGGCGGTGGACTTCGTCGCGGGTGGGCTGTTCGCGGCGAATGCGCGCCCCGGACGGACGCTCGTCGTGAGCGTGCGTGCGCGCGACGTGGCGGCGCGGACACGCGGCTCGATCAGCGCCGAGGAGCTGCGCCGGCGCGTCGAGGTCAGCGAGTATTAGAGGGGGGGCGCTGCGCCGCGCCCCCCCTGTGACCCCCCCGCTTCGCTCACCGGAGTGAATCCGGTTCGCTACGCAGCCCGTATCAAGCCTGGGGCGCTGCGCCGCGCCTCAAGAGCACGAGCGTCAGGAGCGCGAGGGTGGCGTCGGTCGCGACGAAGAGCAGGTAGCTCGCGGGCGAGCCGTTCGCGAAGTGGTCGACGAGGAACACCACGGCCCCGAGGCCCTTGGCGAAGACACCCGCCCACCACAGGTAGCCGCGCCGCGCCGAGACGTCACGCGCGGCCCAGAAGTAGCCGCCCGCGAGCGTGAGTGTGAAGACGCCGTTGAGCCAGGCGTTGACCAGCGGCACCGGCGCCGGGGCGCCGAAAAGACGCGCGAGCTCGGGTGCCGCCGTGAGCATCGACACCCCGAGCAGCAGGTCGTAGACACCCGACACGAGCGCCAGGGTGCGCAGACTCATGGCGATATACTAGCCCCCCGTCCGCCGCGGATCGCCACCAGATGAGCCACTTCCGTCGTTTTCTAGGGCACGCCCCCCTGAGCGCCGCGCTCGTCGCGGCGAGCCTCGCCTGCGGGCATCGCGGCGACCCGCTGCCGCCCCTGCGCCACAGCCCGCCGGGTCTCGCGGAGTTCCGTCTCGCGCAGCGCGGTGATGCGCTCGAAGTTTCGCTGCTGACGCCGGCCGCCTCGGTCGACGGCATCGCCTACGAGCGCCTGACCGTCGAGATCCTCTTCGCCCAGGGAGAGAAGGATCTCGAGAAGGCGGGCGAGCGACGCGAGCTGCCGGCGGGCGCCCGGCAACGCGTGGTCCAGGAGCTTCCGCTTCCGGCGCCGGGGACGGTGGCTCGCGCGGCCGCACGTGCCATCGTGGGCCGCGAGAAGGGACCAAGGACCCTGACGATGGCGCTCATCGCGCAGGCTCCGATCGCCCCGCCGCGTGAGCTGCGTGCGCGTCTCGCGGCCGACGGTGTCCGTCTCGATTGGGTCGGGGAGCTGCCGAAGCCGGTGGCTGCCGCTGTGCAGCCACGCCGCGTCCCAGGCGCACCCGCACCGCCTTCGGCCTCGGGCCCACGCCCGACTCCGTCGCGGTCCCCCGAATCCGTGCCGCCGCCCGAAGCCGCGAAGCCCGAAGCCGCGAAGCCCGAGGGCCCGCAGGACCAGGCACGCGCGGGACGGGCCGTGCGCGTCGAGCCCAGAAAGGCCGGCTTCTACGTGTACCGCCGAGTCGGAACCGAAAGCTACCGCCTGCCCCTCGCCCAGGAGCCGCTCGAGGAGCCGAAGCTGACCGACAGCCAGGCGGCGCAGGGCGCAACGGCGTGCTACGTGGTGCGCGCGGCCGCCTCCGTCGACCCGCTCGTCGAGAGCGCAGCCTCGAACGAGGCCTGCCTCGAGGTGCGCGACATCCAGGCGCCCGCGGAACCCAAGGGCACGGCTGTGCTGCCGCGGGAGCGCGGCCTTGAAGTGCTCTGGACCCCGTCGCCCGAGGAAGACCTTGCCGGCTATCGCGTCTATCGAGAGGCGCCCGGCGAACCCAGAAAACGCGTGGCCGAGCTGGAGGCGGCGCGTTCCGCGTGGCTCGACGAAACCGCGCGGCCCGGCGTCGCCTATCAGTACGACGTCGTCGCTTTCGACCGCTCGGGAAACGAGAGCCCCAGGTCAAGGGCGGTGGAGGCGAGCCTGCCGTGAGGGCCAGGGTCGGCTCCGGGATATCATCAGCAAGGGCCCCCGCGGGCTAGCGCGGGCCCACTCGAAGAGGCAGGGAATCATGAAGATCTTTCTCGACACGGCCAGCCTGGCGGAGATCCGCGAGGCCGCGACGCTCGGCGTCGTGGACGGCATCACAACCAATCCGAGCTTGCTCGCCAAGGAGAAGGGCGATCCCGAGGAAATCCTGGTCGAGATCTGCAAGACCATCGACGGCCCGATCTCGGGCGAGGTGGTCGCGACCGACGCCGAGGGCATGCTGCGCGAGGGCCGCCAGCTCGCGTCGCTCCACAAGAACATCGTGGTCAAGTGTCCCTGCACCGCTGAAGGGCTGAAAGCGACGAAGCTGCTGACCGCGGAAGGCAAGCGCGTCAACATGACGCTCGTCTTCAGCGCGACGCAGGCACTACTCGCCGCCAAGGCCGGCGCGCGCTTCGTCTCGCCCTTCGTCGGGCGGCTCGACGATATCGCGACCCCGGGCATGGAGCTGGTCTCGGACATCATCCAGATCTTCGACCACTACGACTACGAGTGCGAGGTGCTCGCGGCGAGCTTGCGTAGCCCGCTGCATGTGCTGGAAGCGGCGCGCATGGGCGCCGACATCGGCACCATGCCGCCGAGTGTGTTTCAGTCGCTCTTGAAGCACCCGCTGACCGACATCGGTTTGAAGCGCTTCATCGACGATTGGGAGAAGGCCAAGCTGCAGATGACGGCCAAGGCCGGACGCTAGCCGCCATGCCGATCTACGAGTACGCCTGCGGCGGCTGCGGCAACCGTTTCGAGAAGCTCGTTCGCCGCTTCGCCGAGCAGGTGAGCTGCCCGGCGTGCGCGAGCGCCTCCGTCGACAAGCAGCTCTCGGTGTTCGCGGTGGGCGCGAGCCGCTCGACCGCGGTCACGAGCCCTTGTGTCGCACCCGAAGCCGGCTGCGGCGCCGGGGCCTGCGGCAGCGGCGCCTGCGGACTCCCGAACTAGCCCCCCCGGAATAGTCGATGAGCTCTCCGCTCGACGACCTGCGCGAGCGCACCCGCCGGGCAGAAGCCGGCGGCGGAGCGGAGCGATTCGAGCGCCAGCACCGCGACGGCAAGCTCACCGCGCGCGAGCGAGTCGAGCTCCTGCTCGACGAGGGCAGCTTCGAGGAGCTCGACCAGTTGGTCGAGCACCGCTGCCTCGACTTCGGCATGGCGGAGCAGAAGATTCCGGGCGACGGCGTCGTCTCCGGCTACGGACGCATCGACGGGCGCCTCGTCTACGTCTTCGCGCAGGACTTCACCGTCTTCGGCGGCAGCCTGTCCGAGACCAACGCGCGCAAGATCTGCAAGGTGATGGACCTCGCGACCAAGGTGGGGGCGCCCCTCGTCGGCCTCAACGATTCGGGCGGCGCGCGGATCCAGGAGGGCGTCGCCTCGCTCGCCGGCTACGCCGACATCTTTCTGCGCAACACGCTCGCCTCCGGCGTCGTGCCACAGATCTCCGCGATCATGGGCCCGTGCGCGGGCGGCGCCGTGTACAGCCCCGCGATCACCGACTTCAACGTGATGGTGAAGGACACCGCGTACATGTTCGTGACTGGCCCCGACGTGATCCGCACGGTCACTCACGAGGAGGTGACGAAGGAGGAGCTCGGCGGCGCCATGACGCACAACGCCCGCTCGGGCGTCGCGCACTTCGCCGTCGACGACGACCGCGCATGCCTGGCACTGATCCGCGAGCTTCTCTCCTATCTGCCCTCGAACAATCTCGAGGAGCCGCCCGTGCTGGCGACCGACGACCCGGCCGAGCGCGAGGACGAGGCGTTCGAGACCCTGGTGCCGGCCGACCCGACGCGGCCCTACGACATCAAGGAGCTGATTCGCGCGGTGGTGGACGACCGTCGCTTCCTGGAGGTGCACGAGCACTTCGCCCCGAACGTCGTCGTCGGTTTCGCGCGCTTCGCCTCGCATCCGGTCGGCGTCGTCGCGAATCAGCCGGCGGTACTGGCGGGCTGTCTCGACATCGATGCTTCGGTCAAGGCGGCGCGCTTCGTGCGCTTCTGTGACGCCTTCAACGTACCGCTCGTCACCTTCGAGGACGTGCCGGGCTTCCTGCCGGGGACCGGCCAGGAGTACGGCGGGATTATCCGCCACGGGGCGAAGCTACTCTACGCCTTCGCCGAGGCGACCGTGCCCAAGGTCACCGTGATCACGCGCAAGGCCTACGGCGGCGCCTACTGCGTGATGGCGAGCAAGCACATCCGCACCGACTTGAACTACGCCTGGCCGCAAGCCGAGATCGCGGTGATGGGCCCGGAGGGTGCCGTGGGCGTCCTCTATCGTCGCGAGCTTCAGGCCGCGGCGGATCCCGAGGCGCTGCGGAGCCAGAAGGTCGCCGAGTTCCGCGAGAAATTCGCGAATCCCTACGTCGCCGCGTTTCGCGGCTTCGTCGACGAGGTGATCGAGCCGCGCCAGACGCGACGCAAGATCATTGCCGGGCTCGAGATGGCGCGCGGCAAGCGCGACCGCAACCCCGCCAGGAAGCACGGGAACATCCCGCTGTGAGCCGGAGGGCCTTCTCGAAGCTGCTCGTCGCCAACCGCGGCGAGATCGCGGTGCGCGTGATCCGGGCCTGCCGCGAAATGGGCATCCGGAGCGTGGCGGTCTTCTCCGAGGCGGACGCGGACGCCCTCCACGTGCGGCTCGCGGACGAAGCGCTCCCGATCGGCCCCGCCGCATCGCGTGAGTCGTATCTCAGCATCGAGCGCGTGCTGGAAGCGGCGCGGACGAGCGGCGCCCAGGCGGTTCACCCGGGTTACGGCTTCCTGGCGGAGAACGCGGACTTCGCGCGCGCCTGCGAAGCGGCCGGGATCGTGTTCGTCGGTCCAGGCAGCGAAACGATCGCGCTCATGGGCGAGAAGACCTCGGCGCGGCGCGAGGCGGTAAACGCAGGCGTGCCGGTGGTGCCGGGGACGCTCCAGAAGGCGGCCGATTTCGACCAGATCGCGAGCGAGGCGGCGAAGCTCGGCTACCCGGTGATGCTGAAGGCGGCCGCCGGGGGCGGCGGCAAGGGACTGCGGCTCGTCGGCTCGGCGGACGAGCTCCAAGGCTCCCTGGAGCGGGCGCGCTCCGAAGCCCAGGGCGCGTTCGGCGACGACGCTGTCTACCTGGAGAAGGCAATCGAGCGCCCGCGCCACATCGAGATCCAGGTGCTGGCCGATCATCACGGCAACGCGGTCCACCTGTTCGAGCGCGAGTGCTCGATCCAGCGCCGGCACCAGAAGCTCGTCGAGGAGAGCCCCTCGCCCTTCCTTACGCCTGAGCTCCGCGAGCGCATGGGAAGCCTCGCGATGGCGCTGGTTCGGCGCGTGGGCTACGTGAACGCGGGCACGCTCGAGTTCCTGGTCGACAGCGAGCGAAAGCCGTACTTCCTCGAGATGAACACGCGGCTGCAGGTCGAGCACCCGGTCACCGAGATGGTCACCGGCGTGGATCTCGTCAAGCTGCAGATCCGCGTCGCGCAGGGCGAGGTGCTGCCATTCGCCCAGGCGGATCTCGCCCAGCGCGGGCACGCGATCGAATGCCGGGTGTACGCCGAGGACCCCGACGCCGGATTCCTGCCGAGCCCGGGCCGGATCAGCGCGCTGCGCGTGCCGGGCGGGCCTGGCGTGCGCGACGATTCGGGTGTCTACGAGGGCGCAGAGGTAAAGGTCCACTACGACTCGCTGGTCTCGAAGCTGGTCGTGTGGGCGGAAAGCCGCGCCGACGCGATCTCCAGGATGCGCCGCGCGATCTCGGAGTATCGGGTGCTCGGGATCCGCACCACCTTGCCGTTCTTCGACCGGGTGCTGCGCGATCCCGGCTTCGTCGCCGGCGACTTCGATACGTCGTTTGCCCAAAGCCTGCTCGCCCGCGCGGACGACCGGCCCGAGCGGCCGGCCGAAATCGCCGCGATCGCGGCGGCGATCGGGGCGTTCGAGGAGCGCCGCCGCTCGCGCCAGCACCCAAGCGCTCCCGCGCCCAGCGACTGGCGGAGCGCCGGTCGGCGCGAGGCACACAGCGCCCGGATCGGCAGCCGCGGATGATCTTCGACGCGACCGTGCTCGGCCGCACGCTCCGCGTCGAGGTGCGCGGGGGCGACGGTCGCTTCCAGGTGAGCCTCGACGGAGAAAAGCACGCGGTGAGGGTCAGCGCCGCCGCCCATGGCTTCACCCGCCTCCAGATCGGTGCGCACAGCTACGAGCTGGGGTTGGAGCGCGACGGAAGCGGCTACCGCGTGAGCTTCCCCGGCGACAGCCTGAACGTGGAGCTCGCCCCCGCCACGCGCGGCGGCGCCGCGCCGGCGCCTCGCGCCCACGGCCCAGCCCGGCTCACCGCACCGATGCCGGGCCGTGTCGTGCGCGTGCTGTCGCACGCAGGCGCGGACGTGATCGCCGGCCAGGGCCTGGTCGTGATCGAGGCCATGAAGATGGAGAACGAGCTCCGCGCGCCGCGCGGCGGGCGCTTGCTGGAGCTTCTGGTCCGGGAGGGCCAGGCGGTCGAGGCCGGCACGCTCCTGGCCGTGGTCGCCTAGGAGGCCGAGGTGTCCCGCCGGCGCAAGCTGCTGCTCGTCGCGCTCGTGCTGGGGGCGACCCTGCTCTACACGCTCTGGCGTGCGCCCCACTGGGGCGCGCAGCTCGTCGAGAGCACGCTCTCGGCCTATTTCAGACGCCCGGTCACCGTCGCCAGCCTCGGCGTCAGGCTCGCGACCGGGGAGCTGGAGATCACCGGCCTGCGCGTGGGCGGAATCACACCCGACGCGCCGCCCTTCCTCGAGATCGACTCGGTGCGCGTGAACCCGAGCGTCGCGCCCTGGCGCGGCGACCGCATCGTGCTGTCGCGCGTGCGCCTCCAGGGAATGCGGCTGCGCATCCAGGCCTTTCCCTCACCCCCGCTCGGTCCCGGGGGGGACGACATCCCCAAGCTCGGCAGCGGCGGCCGTGGCGGCGGCGGTCATGGACTGCTGGTCGCGGTCGAGCGCCTCGTGATCGTGGGCGGCGAGTTCATCCTGAACCACGAGCGCGTTCCGCTCGAACTCGACCTGCCGGAGTTTCGCGGCCGTCTGCTCGGCCGTCCGGACGGCGGCGTCGCCGGCCACCTCTCGTTCGAGCCCGGACGGCTGAAGATGGGCAACGCCCCGGAGCTCCAGCTCGGCACCGAGATCGACGTGATCGTGAGGCGCGGCGTCGTCGACGTTCAAGGGGCACGGGTGTTCGCCGAGAACATCAACCTGGCCTACCACGGCCGCATCCGCCTCGCCGGGCGGCCACAGGGCCAGCTGAGCCTCGACGGTCCGGTGGACCTCGCGGTGCTGGAGCGGCACGTGTTCCGCTCCGGGCTCGGCTTCGCGGGGACTGCGCGCTGGGGCGGGCTGCTCTCGATCGACGGCTCGCGGCTGCGCATCGAGGGACGCATGCAGGGCGAGGACGGCAGCTTCATGGGCGCGAGCGTGCCACGCTTCGCGACATGGCTCTCGTACGACGGCACCAGCGGGCTGGTGATGCGCGAGCTCGACGTGGAGGCGCTCGGCGGGAACGCGCTGCTCTCGGTCGACGTTCCACCCACCGCCACCCACCGCCCGGTCTGGATCCGCGGCCGCATGGACGCTGCCGACGGCGAGGGAACCTTGCGGATGCTGTTCGGCTGGGGCGAGCTCGGCATCGGAACCACCGCGACCGGCGAGGTGGACGTGAGCTGGCCCAAGGGCCAGACCCGCAATCTGACCGGGCGGCTGGCATTGGCATTCGCCGAGCGCCCCGATGGCCGCCTGCCGCTCGCCGGGCGTCTCGACTGGCGCGCCGAGGCCGGACTGCAGCGTTACGAGCTTCTCGAGCTCACCGGCCAGGGTCTCGCCGCGCGGGTGAGCGGCGAGGTAGATGCAGAGGAGCGTGCCCGGCTCGAGCTCGCGTTCGAAACCGAGGATCTTGCGGCTACCGACACGGCACTCGTGCGGATCCGCCGGGCGCTCGGCAACCCCGAGGCGCAAGCGGCGGGCTTCTCGGGTGCCGGCCGCTTCCGCGGCCGCTGGGGCGGCACTCTCGACTGGCCGGTCTTCGACGGACGCTTCGAAGGCAGCGAGCTCGGCTACGGCGGTGTTCAATGGGGTGAGGCCGCGTGGACCGGGAGCTTCGACACCGCCGCCGAGGCCGTGACGTCGCGCCCGCTCCGCTTGCGCAAGGCCGGCGCCGAGCTCGTCTGGGAGGGGCGCACCGAGGTCGGCTGGCTTGGTCAGAAGGACGCACTCGCGGGGCGCGCGCAGGCGACGGCGTGGCCCGCCGAAGACCTGGTGCGCTTCATGGAGTGGAACGTGGCGGCGAGCGGGCGGCTGACGGGCGCCGCGAACGTGCGCGGCCGCCGCAGCGCGCCCGAGGGCGACGCGCAGGGCACGGCTCACGGCGGCCGCTACTATGGCGTCGCCTACGACGAGGCGACGATCGAGTCCCGCTGGCGAGCACAGCAAGCCGAGGTGACGCGCGGCGAGCTGCGACTCGGTGGCGGCCTGGTCCGCTTCGCCGGCAGCGTGAGCGACGACGGCGTCTACGACGCCACGGGCGAGATCGAAGCCGTCGACGTAGCCGTGTTCGTGCCAGCACCCGGTCCGACCGCGGGCCTGGGCGGCCGCATCTCCGGTCACATGCTGCTGCAGGGTACGCTCACGCGTCCCCGGCTCGCGGCCAAGCTCAGCTCGCCGCGGCTCTTCTTCGGTGACGAGGGCATCGGTGCGCTCGAGGCCCAGCTCACCGGGGCCGGCGACGGACGCGTGCTGGTGGACGGGCGCTGCCGCTCCGGGCGCCTGGATCTGACGCTCGTGGGCTCCGCCTTCGCGAGCGCCCCCTACCAAGCGGACCTGCGGCTCGCGCTGCACTCCACCAGCGTCGATCCCTTCCTGCGCGCGCTGCGGCCGCAGCTGCCGCAGGGGCTCGCGCTCGTCGCCTCCGGCGCGGCGCGGATCGAGGGCCCGCTCGCGCGGCCCGCGGAGCTGCGCGCGGAGGCGATCCTTCCCGAGCTCGAGCTGCTGATGGCCGACTTTCCCGTGCGCGCGCGCGAGCCGATGTCGCTGCGGCTCGCGGCGGGCCGGCTCGAACTCGGCCGCTTGCACCTCGGCGGCGAAGGGACCGACCTGAGCGTCGACGGCGCCTTGGACCTGGTTGGCGACGGGCCGCTTGCGCTCACGGCGCGCGGCAGCGCCGACCTGCGCGTGCTCGCGGCGGTGACGCGTCGCTTCCGCGGAACCGGCGACGCCCGGCTCGCGGTTTCGGTCTCCGGCAGCCGCGCGGCGCCGGTGGTGCGCGGCACGCTCGACCTCGAGGGAGCGGGCCTGCGCCTGCGCGGCTTCCCGCACGGCGTCGAGGGGCTGCGAGGACGAGTGCGCTTCAGCGAGCGCTCGGCCGAGCTCGAGGGCGTGAAGGGGAGCCTCGCCGGTGGTCCGCTCACGCTCGCGGGCCAGCTCGCCTACCGCGCTGGCCAGCTCAGCTCCTACGACGTTCGCGCGACCGGGCGCGGGCTCGCGCTGCGCTATCCGGAAGGGCTGCGCAGCCTGCTCGACGCGGAGCTGCGGCTGTTCGGCGACGCCCAGCAGCAATGGGTCACTGGCACGATCGACGTGCGCCAGGCGCTCTACACGAAGCGCTACGACGTCGCCTCGGAGCTGCTGGCGCTGCGCCGGGCGCTGCCCGCGACGACCGCGGCGATCGCCACGGGAGCGCGGCTCGACCTGCGGATGCAGGCGCCGGGCACCTTGCGCATCGACAACAACCTCGCGACACTGCAGGCACGCGCGGACCTCGCGCTCTCGGGTACCAGCGACGCCCCGCTCGTCACCGGGCGGGCCGAGATCGAGCGCGGCCGCCTCTACTTCCAGGGCCGCACCTATGTGATCCAGCGGGGCGCGCTCGACTTCGTCAACCCGCAGCGCCTCGACCCGCTCTTCGACATCGAGGCCTTCACCCGGATCCGCTCCTACCAGGTCACCTTGCGCGTCTCGGGCACACTCGAGCGCGTCACGCCGACCTTGACATCCGACCCGCCGCTGTCGTCACTGCAGATCCTGGCGCTGCTCGCGGGCCAGGAGGAGTCCGCGGTCGCAAGCCTGACCCAGACCCAGGCGCGTCAGGACCAGGCGGCCCTCGCCGTCGCCGGCGCGGCGACGCTCGCCGCGGGCCGGCTGTCCGAGTCGATGGGGCTCGAGCGCGAGGCGGAGCGACTCTTCGGCCTGAATCGCTTCTCGATCGACCCGTCGCTGTTGCGCGGCGCCACCACCCGCACCGCGCGTGTCACGGTAGGCAAAAGGCTCACTCCCGATCTGAACGTGCTCTACTCGCAGGACCTGCGCGGGACCGAAGAGCGGATTCTCGCGGTCGAGTACGCGCTCACCGACCGCTTCTCGCTGCTCTTGACGCGCACCGATCCGGGCACCGCCAAGACCGGCACGGAGAAGGGCTGGGCATTCGACGTCCGGCTCCGCCAGTCGCGCTGATGCTGGCGCCGGCACTCGCCGCGATCGCGCTCGGCTTCGCAGCCGCGGAGAGCGAGTACGTACGCAGCGTGCGCGTGGTGGCCGACGACGAGGTGCGCCTCACCGCGTTCGTGGGGCTGGTGCCGGGGCGGCCGCTCGACCCCGAGGCGGTGCGGCGCGCGGTGGAGCTGATGTTCGCTACCGGACGCTTCGAGGACGTGCGTGTCGAGCTCGTGCGCGAGCCCGACGAGCCCGGCGTCGACGTCGTGTTCCGGCCGGTCCCGGCGCCGCTGCTCGTGGCGGTGCGGATCGAAGGCGATCGCGTGATCTCCAAAGGCGCGATCGCGCGCCTGACGCGACTGCGTCCCGGCGATCCGCTCTGGCCAGCGCGACTCGAACGCGCCGGGCGGGACGTGGCCCTGGCGCTGGCGCGCCGCGGTCGCCTCGAGGCCCTCGTCGAAGCCGAGGCCCGGCGCGTGGCGCGCGGCGCAGACGCCGTGTTCCGGATCCGCGCCGGCCCGCGCGTCCGCGTCTCGAGCATCCGCGTCGAGAGCGACGACCCTGCGGCGATAGCACCGCTCAGGGACCTGGCCCGCCCGCGTCTCGGCGAAAGCTATCAGAAGGAGAAGGCATTGGCGGCGCGCGACTCGATGCGCCGGCACCTGGTGGAGGCCGGCTTCTGGCGCGCGAGCGTGGAGCTCGTCGAGACCTACGACCCGGCACGCGGCCGAATGAGCGTCGTGTTCTGGGCCACACCCGGGCTGCGCACGCGGCTCGAGCTGCGCGGCGCCGAGCTCGAGGCACGGCTGGTCGATGAAGTCCGCACGATCGTGCGCGACGGCGGCGCATCGAGCGACAGCCTCGAGGCGGGTGCGGAGCGGATCGAGACACGGCTGCGCGCCCTCGGCCATCGGGACGCGCTCGTACACGCAAGCCTCGAGGCGCACGCCACCGACCAGGCAGCGGTCTACCAGGTGCTCGCGGGCGAAGCCGCACAGGTTGGCGCGGTCGAGCTGCGCGGCGCCGACCCCGCGCTGCTCGCCGGCGTGCGCACCCAGGTCGGCCGGCCGCTCGAGGATGCCGCGCTCACTGAGGACGCGCGCCTGGTCAGGACGCGGCTCGAGGCGCTCGGCCACTTCGAGGCTCAGGTCGACGCCGAGGTCGCGGACGGTGGCGGCGTGCTGCCGGTGGTGTTCGTCGCGCGCCCCGGCCCGCGCGCGCTGGTGCGGGAGGTGCGGCTCGAGAGCCCGCCGCTGCCGATCGCCTGGGACGACCGTGGCCCCGAGGAGCTCGCGCTGCGTGAGGGAATACCCTACCGGGTCACGGATCTCGCTCGCAGCCGCGAGACGCTGCTCTCGGCCTGGCGGCGGGCGGGGCACCTCGAGGCCAAGGTCACGAGCGAAGTCGTGTTCTCAGAAGCGCGCGACGAGGCGCGCGTCAGCCTGATGCTGGAACCGGGCCAACGCACGATCGTCGAGCACGTCGTGCTCGCGGGTCTGGACCGCACGCGCGACGCCACCGTCGAGCGCGAGATGCGGCTCAGACCCGGCGACGCGTTCTCGTTCGAGCGAGTGCTCGAGAGCCAGCGCCGGCTGCTGAGCCTCGGAATCTTCGAGCGGGTCCAGATCTCCGAGCTCGACCCCGGCCGCGAGCGTCGGCGCGACGTGGTGGTGAGCGTGCAGGAAGCGCCGCGCACCAGCTGGTCGTGGGGCATCGGCTACTCCGAGCAGGATCGTCTGCGCGGCAGCGTCGAGCTCACGCGCCGCAACCTGGGTGGCCTCGGGCGGACAGCCTCCGCTTTCGCGCGTGGCAGCTTCCGCGGCAGCCGCTTCCTGCTCAACCTGCGCGAGCCATGGCTGTTCGGAAGAAAGCTCGACTCGTTCCTGACGGCGTTCCGGGAGGAGGAGGACCGCACCAGCTTCGACTACTACCGGGTGGGGGGCATCGTGCAGACCGGCCGCGCGCTCGACGCGCGCACCAGCGTGATCCTTCGCTATCTGTACCAGGACACGAACGTCTACAACATCGAGGGGTCACTCGACGAGATCGACCGGCAGTACCGCACCTATACCACTTCGGGCCCCTCCGCCTCGGTCGTGTTCGACACGCGCGACGACCCGCTCGAGCCGCGGCGTGGGATCTTCCTGGGCGCGGACCTGCAGCTGTCGCTCGCCGCGCTCGGTGGCGAGAGCTACCTGCGCAGCTTCTTCCAGGCCGTGCGCGTCAGCCGGCTGCGCGCCGACCTGGTGTTCGTGCTCTCGGGGCGCCTCGGCCTCGCCGCGCCCTTCGCCGACGCGGCGCCGCTCCTGCCGCTGCCCGAGCGCTTCTTCGCTGGGGGCGACTACGGGCCGCGCGGCTTTCGCGTGGACAGCGTCGGTCCGAGCGTCGTCGGGACCGGCGGTAAGAGCTATCCGACCGGAGGCAACGCCTTGCTCCTGGGCGGCGCCGAGGTGCGTTACAACCTGAGCCGTTCCTTCCAGCTCGCGAGCTTCCTCGACACCGGCAGCGTCTACCTCGAGACCCGCGACGTCACGCTCTCGGAGCTCCGCTGGAGCGCCGGCCTGGGGCTGCGCTACCGAACGCCGATCGGCCCGATCCGGCTCGACTGGGGCTACGTGCTCGACCACGAGCCGGGCGAGGCACGCTCGCGCTTCCACCTGTCGATTGGGCATGCCTTCTAGCGTGGCTCCGCCCTGGCGCGTAGCGGAGCCACGCTCTTTGTCTGTTTCCGTTCTCCGGAGGTTCCACCGGTCCTCGCCGCATCTGTCTGTTTCCGTTCTCCGGACGTCCCGCCGGTCCTCGCCCCATCTGTCCGTTTCCGTTGTCCGGACGGCGCAACAGTCCTTGCCTCCGTTCTTCTGTCTGGCCATGTGGCTGATCCTCGCCGTTCCACCGCTCGCGCTCGCCCAGCCACGGCCGAGCGTCACGACCATCGAGCGCGTCGTAGCGGTGGTCGACGGGCGCCCGCTGCTGCTCTCGGACCTGCGCGCCATGGAGCGCGTGCGCGGCCTTCAAGAAGAGGCGGCGCTCGAGGCGCTCGTGGACGAGCGGCTGATGTACCGCGAGGCGTTGCGCCTGCCGCAGGCGGAGGTGCTCGCCGAGGAGGAGCAGCGGGCGAGCCAGGAGCTCCTCGAGCGCCGGCCCGAGCTCGAGGCCGCGGTGTCCGCCGCCGACCTGCGGCGGCTGGTCGCGCGCCAGATCGCGATCCTCAAGTACGTCGAGTTCCGCTTCCGCCCGCAGCTGCGCGTGAGCGACCAGGAGGTGCGCGCCGCCTTCGAGGCCGACCCGTCGCTCGGCGACTCCTGGGAGGCGGCCAAGCAGGCGGTCCGCGAACGACTCGAGCGACGGGCGCTCGACGAGCGGGTCGAGGCCTGGGTGCGCGAGCTGCGCGCCCGCGCCGACGTGCGTTACGTGGGGCGCAAGGCGCCGGCCGAGACGTCGTAGCGGCCGCGCGCAGCGGCCAGCCGGATGCGCAAGAGGTCGACGAATGCGGTCGCGCCGCCACCGAGACCCACCCGCGTGGCCACGTCGTTGCGCCACACCACGGGTAACTCGGCGATGCGCAGGCCCCTGCGTCGCGCGACATAGAGCGCCTCCACGGCGAACGAGAAGCCGGCGAGCCGACATGCGGCGAACGCCGGTGCCGCCGCCGCGGCGCTCCACAGCTTGAAGCCGCACTGCGTGTCGTGGAGGCCCGGCAGCAGCAATGCCTGCACCAGCTGGTTGAAGAGCCGCCCCATCGCTTCGCGGTAGAGCGGCTGGCGCACTTCGATCCGCGCTCCCGCGACCGCTCGCGAGCCGATGACGACGTCGAAGCCGCGCTCGAGCTCGGCCTCGAGCCGGGCGAGCTCCTCGATCGGCGTCGACAGGTCGGCGTCGGTCATCAAGCGCCGCTCTCCGCTGACGGCCAGCATGCCGGCGCGCACCGCGTGGCCCTTGCCGCGGTTCGTCGCGTGGCGCAGGACCGCGACCGATCCCGGCGCCGCGCGCGCCACGTCGGCCGTGGCGTCGGTCGAGCCGTCGTCGACCACCAGCACGTCGTACGCTTCGCCCCGGGCGTCGAGATGGGCGCGGATGCGCGCGAGGGTCGCTGGGAGTCGCTGGGCCTCGTTGAAGGCTGGGATCACGATCGAGAGCCGCGGCTTTTTCACGGCGCGCTCTCGAAAAGCGCCGTCACGAGCGGCTCCGCGTCCCTGGGCGGCTCGGCGAGGCCCAGCTCGCGCGCCGTCCAGCGCAGCTCACCGAGGGCGGCACCCTTGAGGGTGCCCTCCTGCGCGGCGCGCGCCGCGATCTCCCGCCGCCCCGCCTCGGCGTGCGCTGCGACCTCTAGGATGAGCGCGCGCAGAGCCGTCGCAGCCTCCCCGCCTGTCTCCGTCCGGTCGAGCGGGAGGTGGACGACCGGCCGCCCGGGCAGGAGCGCCGCCGCGCGCTGCCGCAGCGACTCGTCGAACGCGACGAGCGCAAGGCTCGCGTCCAGCACCCGCTGGTTCATGGCGACGAGGGAGACGAGCGCCCCGCCCCGGCCGCCGAGCACCTGCCGGGCCACGAACTCGCCCTTGTCACCATGCGAGCGCCGTGCCTCGCGCCGATACGCGTCGGGGTCGCCCCTTCCCGCCGTCTCCGCGTAGACGAGCGCGTGGAGTCCCCAGTCCCCGAGCAGCACGATCCCCGGTCGGCTCGAGAGCGCGCGATACACGAAGCCGTGCGTCGGCGATCCCGCCACGTGGTAGAGGTCGAGCGTCGCCGGCGGCGGCGCTTTCGGCTCGGCGGACACGCGCACGAGCGTGAGCTCCGGGCCGAGGCCGGCTGACAATGCCGCCACCCAGCCCGCGTCCGGCGTCGGCGTCCAGAGCGCGACTTTCACTGGACGAGCTCGGTCAGGCGGTCGACCACGGTATCCCAGGTGATCGAAGCCACACGCCGCGAGGCGTCCTCGCCCATCTCGCGCAGGCGCGCCTCCGGCAGACGCCACAGCCGGTCGATCGCCTCGGCGAGTGCCGCGGGCTCGGGTGCGGCCACGAAGCCGTTCGCGCCGTCCTCGACGAACTCGAGCGGCCCTCCCGAGTCGAGCGCGGTCACGACGGGCTTCCTCGACAGGAAAGCCTCGAGCGTGACGTAGCCGAAGTCCTCGTCGTAAGGCGCGTAGAGCACGCCGCGACACGTCGCGTAGAGCGCCACGAGCTCCGCTTCCGGGACGAAGCCCAGGAAGTCCACGCGTGCTTCGATGCCGAGCTGCGCGGCGAGCCGCTCGAGGTCGCGTCGCAGCGGACCAGCTCCCGTCAGCTTGATCCGCACGTCCTTGGTGGTGAGCGCGAGCGCGCGCAGCAGCAGCTCCGGGCGCTTGGTCCGGTCCAGGCGGCCGGCCGAGAGCAGGAAGCCGCCGTACTCGTCGCAGCGGTAGCGGCCGAGCTGCTGCGGCGGCGGATAAAGCGGCGTCGCGTGGAGCCCGTTGAAGCGTGCGAGCCGGTCCGCCACTCGCTGCGAGATCGTGAACAGGCTGCGGCACTCGGCGAGCGCCGCGCCGTCCATGGTCCGGACCGTCTCGACGATCCGCATGTCCTCGGGCCCCGAGCCGAGCGGGCTGTGCTCGCTTCCCAGCAGATCGTAGGCCTCGCGGTATTGGTGGACCAGCCAGGCGACCTTGCGGTGGTGGCGCACCAGGTAGCTCGGGAACTTCGTGGGGATCACCAGGTCGACCGACTCGCCCGTGGCGTGGCGCAGCTCCAAGAGCCGCCAGGCGAGCGCCTGGCGCACCACCTCCGTAGGCGGATGGGCGTGAAACGGCAGGCTCACCACGTCGACCTTGAAGCCGCGAGCCGCGAGGGTCTTCACCAGCTCGCGCGTGAGGACCTCGGCGCCCCCGCTGACGAAGGGCGCCTGTGCGGCGCACACGAGTACGGACTTCATTTGTCGCGCTGCCGCAGGGCGTCCTCGAGCCCGGCAACACGCGCACGCAGGTCGCTCAACGCGTGCTCGAGCGCCGGTCGGCCGCGGTCGGCCTCGGCGAGCACGAGGTCGATGCGGCGCGCCAGGTCGTGGACATGGGCCACCAGCTCCTGGGCGAGCTGAAGATGGCGCTCGTCCACCTCGTCGAGCCTGCGTCCGGTGCCTCCCAGGATCGCGTCGTAATGGCGGTGAGTGGGCGCGAAGCGCTCGTCGAGATGGCGCAGCAGCGCGTTGTCGAGGCGTACCTGATCCGCGTTGAAGGTGCGCTGCGCCTCGAGCTGCGGCGTGAGGAAGCGCGCCAGCAGCCGGCTC
>Ga0114129_10002179_pt1 | contig 26947 bp, 31 predicted proteins | sample RhiMetdeltSRZDD1_FD_80071 | JGI IMG/M metagenome (GOLD analysis project Ga0114129, IMG submission 80071) | Populus rhizosphere microbial communities from Tennessee, USA - Rhizosphere MetaG P. deltoides SRZDD1 (version 2) (version 2) | ecosystem: Host-associated > Plants > Roots > Rhizosphere >...
GCTCAGCGCCGGCGGCCGCCGAATCGTCCGATGCTCTGCCGCAGCCGGGGGTCGAGTGCGTCGCGAATGCCCTCGCCGAGGAGGTTGTACGACAGCACGGTGAGCAGGATGGCGAGGCCGGGATAGACCGACAGCCACCACGCGAGCTCGATGACTTCCTTGCCGTCGTTGAGAATGTTTCCCCACGTCGCGTACGGCGGCCGTACGCCGAGGCCCAGGAACGACAGCCCGGACTCGGTGAGGATCGCGGCGGGGATACCGAGCGTCATCGCGACCAGCACCGGCGCCATCGCGTTCGGCAGGATGTGGCGCCAGATGATCCGCAGCGCGCTGGCGCCGATGGACTGCGACCAGATGACGAACTCGCGCTCTTTGAGGGCGAGAAACTCCGCGCGGACGAGCCGTGCCACGCCCATCCAGCCGGTGAGGCCGATCACCGCCATGATCGTCCAGATGGAGGGCTTCAGGAACGCGAGGACCGCGAGCAACAGGAAGAACCTCGGGAACACGAGCATGAGGTCGACCAGGCGCATCACCGCGCCGTCCACCGCGCCGCCGTGATAGCCCGCGGCAGCGCCGAGGGCGATACCGATCACCGTCGCGATGCCGACCGAGACGAAGCCGACGGCCAGCGACACGCGCGCCCCATACAGCATGCGCGAGAGCACGTCGCGTCCGACCTGATCGGTTCCGAGCCAATGGCGCTTGGAAGGCGGATCGAGGATGCGCTTGATGTCGGGCTTGTGCGGATCGTGCGGCGCGACGAGCGGCGCCGCCACGGCCATCAGCGCGAGCACGAGCACCACGGCGCCGCCGACGAGGGCAAGGCGGTTCTTCGACAACGCGCGCCAGAACGCGCTCACCGGCGCCCGCGGCGGCCCACGCGGATGCGCGGGTCGATGAGACTGTACGAGAGGTCGGCGATCAGGTTCGCCACGAGAGTCAGGCTCGCGACGATCACCAGATTGCCCATGATCACCGGGTAGTCGCGCTCGTACACCGCCTGCACCATCAGCTGGCCCATCCCCGGGATCGCGAAGATCGTCTCGACGATGACGCTGCCCCCGATGAGCCCGGGCAGCGACAGGCCGAGCACGGTCACGATCGGCAGCATCGCGTTGCGCAACGCGTGCTTGCCGATGACGACCGACTCCGGCAGCCCCTTCGCGCGCGCCGACTGCACGTAGTCCTGCCGGATCACTTCGAGCATCGACTGCCGCATGTAGCGTGAGAAGCCCGCGAGCCCGCCGAACGTGGCGACCGTGATCGGCAGGATGAGATGGCTCGCGAAATCCCACTGCTGCTGCCAGAACGGCAGGTACTCCCACACGGGCAGCCGCAGTCCCGAGATCGGTAACCAGCCCAGATGCACGCCGAACAGAATCTGCAGCATGACGGCGAGCCAGAAGTCCGGGGTCGCGAAGCCGACGAAGACGAAGACGGTCGTCGATTTGTCGAACGTCGAGTACTGCCGGGTGGCCGAGGTGACGCCCACCGGAATGGCGAGCGCGATGATGATGAGCATCTCGACGACGTTGAGCGACAGCGTAATCGGCAGCCGCTCGCGGATCATATGGATGACGGGACGGCCGTGCGGCGCGAACGAGCGGCCGAAGTCGAGGAACACGATGCGCTTGAGCCAGTTCCAGTACTGCTCGTACAGCGGCTTGTCGAGCTCGTAGATCTTCCGCAGCTCCTGCAGCGACTGCTGGTGCAGCGGGTTCAGATCACCCGACTGGATCTCCGTGGGATCGCCCGGCGCGAGATGGATGACCAGGAAGGAAATGAAGGTGATGCCGATCAGGAGCGGAATGGCAAACAGCAGCCGCCGGAACGCGTAGCCGAGCAGCGCTCAGCCCGCCGTGTACCGTTGCAGCGGCTTGGGCACGAACCACATATTCGAGCGATAGCGAATGCCGTTAGGACCGGGGTCGATCCCCTGCACGCGCGACGAGATGACGGGCAGCGCGTCCGAGAAATACAGGAACACGAGCGGCAGGTCGTCGGCGAGCAGCTCCTGGAGGCGGTGGTAATACTTGATGCGGTCCTCACGAACGCACGTGGTGCGGCCCGCCTCCAGCATCCGGTCCACCTCGGGGTTGGCATAGGAGATGTGGTTCAGCTGATCCTGGCCGTTCTGCGATGAGTGCCAGACCACGTACTGATCCGGATCGATGCCGATCCCCCACCCCATCACGATCGCCTCGAAGTTCCGCTTCTTGATGTGCTCCTTGAGGAAGGCCGCCCACTCGAGAATGCGGATGTCGACCCCCACGCCGAGCTCGCGCAGCTGCGCCTGGACGATCTCGGCGACCTTCTTGCGCTCGTCGTTGCCCTGGTTGGTGAGCAGCTCGAACGTGAACGGCTTGCCGTCCTTGACGAGCAGGCCGTCGGCGTTGCGCTCCTTCCAGCCCGCCTCCGCGAGCAGACGCCGGGCTTTGTCCATGTCGTAGGGATACGTCGCCACCTTGTCGGTGTAGACCCACGAGCCCGGCTTGTAGGGGCCGGTCGCCTCCCGCGCGAGCCCGACGCGCACGCCGGCGATGAGCTCGCGCTTGTTGATCGCGTGGGCGAACGCCTGTCGCACACGACGGTCGGCGAACCGCGGATCCTTGAGGTTGAAGCCGAGATACGTGTAGCCGTTGCCCGGATGGCGGAATTTCGTGTAGGAGCGCTCGAACGCTCGATAGTTGGTCTGACGCGCGTACTGCAACGCGGTGAGCGACGTCGCGTCCACGCCCTTGGCCTTGAGCTCGAGGAACGTCGTGGCCTGACTCGGGATGATGCGATAGACGATGCGCGAGATGTACGGCCGCCCCTCCCAATAATCGGGATTGGCGACCAGCACGATCTTCTCGCCCGAGCGAAGCTCCTTGAACCGATACGGCCCGGTCCCGACCGGCGCCGACCAGTTCTGGGGCGCCTCGCGGATTTTGCCCTGCTTCACGTACGGCTCGAGCAAGTGCTTGGGCAGCATCGAGTTGGCCCAGTTCGAGAGCGCCTTCGCGAACGGCTGGCTGTAGTGGACGCGCACGACCTGTGGGCCATCCGCGCGCACGCTCTCGACGAGCGCGTACTCGGACTTGTAAGGACTCGGGACCTTCGGATCGGTGATCGCCTGCCAGGTAAAGACGACGTCGTCCGCCGTGAACGGGTGGCCGTCGTGCCACTTCACACCGGGGCGCAGCTTGAACGTCAGATCGCGACAGTCGCGACTGAACTCCCACGATTCCGCCAGCTCGCCAACCGGATTCAGATCTTTGTCGAAGGTGACGAGGCCGGAGTAGATCTGACCGCCGACTTCGTGCGAGGCGCTGTCGCTGGTCACGATCGGGATGAGGCTCGAGATGTTGCCGAGCAGCGAGTCGATGAACGTGTCGCCATAGGCCGGGGTGGCGCTCGCCGACGGTGCGCCGCCGTCCGTGGCGCTGTCGGCGTAATGGGAGCAGCCGGAGCCTGCCAGAGCGAGCAGCGCGACCGCTGCCACCGACCGTCGCAGAGCGCCGCGCTGCACGCCAGCTCTCCGCGCTACTTCGAGGACGCGGGCGGCGTCGACGCGGGCGGGGTGGCCGGCGCCGGAGCCGGGGGCGCGCCAGGTGTCGCCGGTGCGGAAGCCGGCGGCGCCTCGCGCACGACCGACGAGCCGCGCTCGCCGCCCAGAATGGCCAGCGAGAACGACGTGACCGTGAAGATGATCGCGATGACGGCGGTGATCTTGCCGAGCACGGTCGGCGTTCCCATCGAGCCGAAGACCGCCTGGCTGCCCGCGCCGCCGAACGCCGAGCCGATGTCGGCACCTTTGCCGGCTTGCAGCAGCACGATCGCGATGATCGCGAAGCACATCAGCACGTGGACGACCGTCAGCGCGATGACCATCTACTCACCCCTGGTCGCGGCGCCGCGCGCCGCCTTCTTCACGATGGAGACGAATCCCTGTGCGCTCAGGCTCGCCCCGCCCACGAGCGCGCCGTCGATCTCGCTCTCGGCGAGCAGCGCGTCGACGTTGTCAGCCTTCACGCTGCCGCCGTAGAGCACGCGCAGTCCCTGCGCGACTTCCTTCGACGCGAGCTCGGACACCAGACCGCGGACGTAGCCGTGCACCTCCGCCGCCTGCTGCGGGGTGGCGTTGACGCCGGTCCCGATCGCCCAGACGGGCTCGTACGCGATGACGAGTCGGGCGACGGCCGCGGTATCGAGACCGGCCAGGCCTGCGCGCAGCTGCCCCTCGACGGTCGTGAACGTCAAGCCCTGGCGCCGCTCCTCCGCCGTCTCGCCGACACACAGGACAGGAACGAGACCGTGCGCGAGCGCGCCGGCGACCTTACGCTTGACCAGCTCGTCGGTCTCACCCATCTCGCGGCGCCGCTCGGAGTGGCCGACGAGCACGGTGCGGCAGCCGAGCTCGACGAGCATCGGCGGCGCGATCTCGCCCGTGTGCGCCCCCGACGCCTCCCAGTGGCAGTTCTGCGCGCCGAGCCCGATGGCCGTGCCCTGGACGACGTCAGCCACCGCGGGCAGCGCGGTGAACGGCGGACAGAGCACCACGTCCACGCCCTTGAACCGCTTGAGCCCATCCCGCACGCCGGCGGCGAGCGGGCGCGCTTCCGCGAGCGTGCCGAACATCTTCCAGTTGCCGATGACGAGCGGCATCCGCATCAGGCGGCCTCCGTGAGAGCGGCCACGCCAGGCAGGGTACGTCCCTCGAGGAACTCCAGGAAAGCCCCGCCGGCCGTCGAGATATAGCCAATCTTGTCACTCACGCCGGCGGCGTTCACGGCCGCGATGGTATCGCCGCCGCCGATCACGGTGAATGCTGTCGCGGCGGCCGCGGCGCGCGCGATGGCCAGCGTCCCGGCGGCGAACGGCGGCTTCTCGAACACACCCATCGGCCCATTCCACACGATCGTCTTCGCCTTCGCGAGCACCGCGCCGAACTGCTCGACCGTGCGCGGCCCGATATCCAGGCCCATCTGCGTGTCCGGGATCTGCCGAACGCCCACCGCGCGTCCCTTGGGGCTGTCGAGCCCGTCGGCGACCACGGTATCGACCGGGAGCGTGACCTGCACGCCGCGGCGGCGCGCCGCCTCGAGCGCGGCCCGCGCCGCCTCGATCCGCTCGGGCTCCACGAGCGAACGGCCGACGCCGTGGCCGAGGGCGCGCAGGAACGTGAACGCCATACCGCCGCCGATCACCAGCGCGTCGACCTTGCCGATCAGGTTCTCGACGAGCGCCACCTTGTCGGACACCTTGGCGCCGCCCAGCACCGCGACCAGCGGTCGTTGCGGGGACTCGAGAATGCGGCCGAGCGCCGTGAGCTCCTGCTGCATCAGCAGTCCCGCCGCGGCCGGCTGCAGGTGGCGCGTGATGGCCTCGATGGACGCGTGCGCGCGATGCGCGGCCGCAAACGCGTCGTCGACGTAGCAGTCGGCCAGCTCCGCCAGCCGGCGGGCAAAGGCGTCGTCGTTCTTTTCTTCCTCCGGGTGGAACCTCAGATTCTCGAGCAGCAGCAGCTCGCCGGCTTTGAGCGCGTGCGCCTGCGACCGCGTTGGCTCGCCCACACAGTCGGGCGCGAGTGGTACCGGTCCCGCGAGCAGCGCGCTGAGACGCTCCGCCACCGGCTTGAGGGAAAGCTTCGGATCGGGGCCGCCCTTGGGACGACCGAGATGCGAGGCCAGTACGACGGCGGCGCCGCGCTCGAGGGCCAGCCGCAGCGTGGGCAGCACCGCCCGCAGCCGCGTGTCGTCGGTGACGGCGCCCCCCTCGAGGGGGGCGTTGAGGTCCGCGCGCACGAACACGCGTTTGCCCGACAGCGGCAGCTGCTCGATCGTCAGCTTCGACAAAGTCAGAGCGTCTTGCCGATGAACTTGATCAGATCGCGCACGCGCGAGGAGTACCCCCACTCGTTGTCGTACCAGGCGAGCACCTTGATGAGATTGCCGTCGACGAACGCGGTGGACGGCAGGTCGACGATCGACGAGTGCGGGTTGCCGTTGAAGTCGGCGGAGACGAGCTCCTCGTCCGTCGCGTCGAGGATGCCGCGCAGCGGGCCGGCCGCGGCCTCGCGGAACGCGTCGTTCACCGTCTGCGGGCTGGCCGGGCGGTCCAGCTCCGCCACGAGGTCGACGACGGAAACGTTCGCGGTGGGCACACGGATGGCGATGCCGTCGAGCTTGCCCTTGAGCTTCGGGAGCACCAGGCCCACCGCGGTCGCGGCCCCGGTGGTGGTCGGGATCATGCTCACCGCGCCGGCGCGGGCACGACGCAGGTCCTTGTGCGGGAAGTCGTGGATCGGCTGGTCGTTGGTGTACGAGTGCACCGTGGTCATGAAGCCGCGCTTGATGCCGAACTTGTCGTCGAGCACTTTGGCGGTGGTCGCCAGGCAGTTCGTGGTGCACGACGCGTTCGAGATGATGCGGTGCTTGGCGGGATCGTAGGCCTTTTCGTTCACGCCGAGCACGACGGTGACGTCGGGATCCTTGGCGGGCGCGGTGATGATCACCTTCTTTGCGCCGGCGGTGATGTGCTTGCTGGCGGTGGCGGTGTCCCGGAAGATGCCGGTCGACTCCACGACCACGTCGACGCGGAGCTCCTTCCACGGCAGCGCCGCCGGATCCTTGATCGCGCACACCCGGATCTCGCGCCCGTTCACGAAGATGGCCTCGCCCTTGGCCGTGACCTCGGCCTTGAGCCCGCCGTGGACCGAATCGTGCTTGAGCAGGTGCGCCAGAGTCTTGGCGTCCGCGAGGTCGTTGACGCCCACCACTTCGATATCGCCGCTCGCCTCCAGGGCCGTGCGGAAGAACACGCGCCCGATGCGGCCGAATCCGTTGACGCCGACTCGAATACTCATGGGAAGGGCTCTCCTTGTGGCCGGAACGTTACGGGGTCTTCACGATAGGGGCAAATTATACGGCCCCTTACGACACACGAGCAACTGTGAGAACGCCGACCGACCGCGCGCCGGCGGCGCGCAGCGCGCGAGCGCACTCAGCGGCCGTCGCGCCCGTCGTCAGGACGTCGTCCACGAGCACGACGTCGGCGCCGGCCGCCGAGCTGGACGCGACGAACGCACCGCGGACGTTGTCGTGGCGCTCCATCGCGTTCAGCGCCGTCTGCGGCGCCGTCGCCCGGGTGCGCGCCAGCCACCGTGCGCGCAGCGACACCCCCATGGCCCGGGCCACCCGCTCGCCGAGCAGCGCCGCCTGGTTGAAGCCGCGCTCGCGCTCCCGCTCCCGCCCGAGCGGGATCGGCACGAGGATCGCGTCCGCGGAGATGACCGTCGCGCACTGTTCGACGACGAGATCCGCCAGCGGCCGGGCCAGCGCGGGCCGGCGGCCGAACTTGAATCGCTGCAGCGCCTCGCGCAGCGGCCCGGCGTAGAGCCCGGCCGCCCGCGCCCAGTCGAACGCGGGCGGGGCCGCCAGACATGCGCCGCACTGCGCCGGCTCGCCCGGGTGCCCCAGAGGAAGCCCACAGCGCTCACACAGCGGCGGCGCGATGCGCGGCACGTCCTTCCAGCACTCGCCGCAGAGCGGGTCGCGGCGTCCGGGGCCGAGCATCGCCTCGCACACCGGGCAGCGCGCAGGAAAGACGAGGTCGAGCGCGGCCACCGCCCATGCCCGCACCGCGACGCTCAGCGTGCCGAGGCGGGACGCAGCGTGTTCCACCGCTGGCAGGCGTCGCAGCGATCCTGCCAGCGCGGTGCGCCGGCGCCGCACGCCGTGCAGCGATGCGGCCAGTCGAAGCCGTGCGCGAGCCGCAGCGCGCGCCGGTATTCGTCGAACGCCTCGCGCGTGTCGCCGCGGCGCTCGAAGATGGCGCCGAGGAAGGCGTGCACCGTCGGCAAGTCGGGCGCGCGCACCTCGATCTTCTCGAACTGATCGGCGGCCTCGTCCAGCATCTCGAGCTCGAAGTACACACGGCCCAGGGCGGCCGCGAGCGCGAGATCGTCGGGGGCCCGTTCGGCAGCGGCGCGATAGAGCGCGATCATCCGGCTGGGCCGATCTTGCTCGCGATACGCGCGCTCCAACCGCGCGAGCAGCGGCAGCACGGGATGCGTCTCGGCCGCGCGCTCCCACGCGCGCACCGCCTCGCGCGCGTCACCACCCGCCTCCAGCGCGTCGCCGAGCGCCACCGAGGCGGGCACGAAGTCGCGGTCGGCGCGCAGCGCGGCGCGGAAGTGTCCGGCGGCGGCGGTGGCCTCGCCGCGCGCGAGCTCCAGCCGGCCGAGCTCGTAGTAGCCGACGGCGAGCCACTCCGCCTCGGCGTGGCGCTCGCGCGATGGCGCCAGCGCGAGGATATTCTGCTGGATCGCGATCGCCTCGTCCCAGTCGCGCGCCTCGATGGCAAGGTCGCGCAGCGCGTGCAGACCGCCGACGTGCGCGGGCCAGCGCTGGACGACGTAGCGGAACAGTGTGCGCGCCTCGTCGGCGTGGCCGGCCCCGCGCGCGGTCTCGGCACGGCGCATCGCCTCCGCGGCCTGCGGATCGTTCTCGCCGCTCGCCGGCGCGCGCTCGAGGCCGAGCACACGAAGCGCGCGGTGACCGGCGTCAATGAGCGAGTCCAGTGAGAAGTGGGCGGGCAGAAGCGGCATGGGCGGACGACGACGGTCGGACGAGCGCGCGGCTAGCCGGCCGCCATCCGCTCCTCCTGCTCGATCACGCGCTGGCAATCGATGCAGTAGCGCGCGAACGGCAGCGCCTCCAGCCGCTTGTCGCCGATGGCTTCGCCGCAGCGCTCGCAGCTGCCGAACGAGCCGTCGTCGATCCTTTGCAGCGCGGAGACGACATCGCGGAGGATGCGACGGTCACCGTTGCCCAGCTCGAAGAAGAACTCCCGCGTGTAGGCGGTGTTGGCCTGGTCGCCGAGATCCTTGATGGAGTCGTCTTCCTGGTCCTTCCCGTAAAGCGCCGTGCGGCCGACTTCGTCGGCCAGCTGCCGGTGCTTTTCGATCAGGCGCTTCCTGAACTGCGCCAGTCGATCTTTTCTCATCAAGAGCCTCCATCAGAACGACGCCGCACTGTACGAACGTCGCGCGCGCCGCGAATTATCGTACGCTAGCACGCGCGCCCGCCGCGACGCAAGACAAGCGCCGGAATTGCGTGCTCGCACTTATCCACGCCTGTCCACCGTCCACGCACAGCGATGTCCACACTCGGCGACGGCGGAGCCCTTCGACGTCACGCACCATCTTCGGCCGACGACACCGAGACCGACGGTGCATCGCCCCACAGACGCTCGAGCGCATAGTAGGCCCGCGTGTCCTCGAGGAAGACGTGCATCAGCACGTCGCCGTAATCCAGCAGCACCCAGCCACTTTCCGCCTGCCCCTCGGCGTGCAGCGGCCGCACGCCGTCGGTCTTGAGCTCGTCGCGGATGGCCTCCGCAATCGTTTTGACGTGCGGAGCCGAGCGACCGCTGCAGACGAGGAAATAATCGGTCACGCTCGACACGTGCTGGACGTCGAGGACGGTGAGGTCGAGCGCTTTCTTGTCGAGCGCCACACGCGCGGCGCGGCGCACTTTGCGCTCGGCGGACGAGTCGGGCATCAGGCCGGGGACTCCCGGTAGAGGCCGTGCGCGCGGATGTAGTCGGCGACCGCGGGCGGAAGGCGAAAGGCCAGCGAGCGCCCCTCGCGCACGCGGCGGCGCAGCTCCGAGGCCGAGATCGGCATGGACGCGGCGGCGGACACGATCACGCCGCGCTCGGGCACGCGCCCGCCGTCGACGCTGGCGAAGCCGCCCTCTACGCCGATCTCGCGCAAGACCTTCTGCGCGGCCTCGCTCTCCCGATCGAACGGGCTGCCCACGCGCGGCACGATGACCAGCCGCGCCAGCTGCGCCACGCGACGCGGCTCGCGCCACGACAACAGATCGAGAAATGTCTCGGAGCCCACGATGAGGAATAGAGTCTGCCCCGGCCGCGCCAGCGCGGCGAGCGTGTCGACCGTGAACGAGGGACCGGGCCGGGCGAGCTCCATGTCGGACACTTCGAACCCACGGTGTCCCTGCGTCGCCAGGCGCACCATGGCCAGCCGTTCCTCGGGAGGCGCCAGTCGGCCCGGGTCTTTGTGGGGCGGATGCTTGGCCGGAACGAACAGCACGCGATCGAGGCTCAGGATCTCCAGCAGATCATCGGCCAGCAGCAGGTGGCCATAGTGGATGGGATTGAAGGAGCCGCCGAAGACCGCGGTACGCGGCACTCCGCTATTCCCGCACCTGGCCGTCGCCCTGCACCACAAACTTCGTCGTCGTCAGCTCGCGCACGCCGACCGGGCCGCGCGCATGCACGCGCGACGTCGAGATGCCCATCTCCGCGCCCATGCCGAACTCGTGGCCGTCGAGCAGCCGCGGCGACGCGTTGACGAGCACGCCCGCCGCATCCACCTCGCGGGTAAAGCGGCGCGCGCGCGCCAGATCATTCGTCACGATGGCTTCGGCCAGTCCCGTGCCGTGCGCGCGAATGTGGGCGATCGCCTCGTCGAGCCCGTCCACGACACGAATGGCCAGGACGAGGTCGAGATACTCCGCGTTCCAGTCGGCGTCGGTCGCGGGGTGCGCGGCAGGCAGGAGCGCGCGCGTCCGCGGACAACCCCGCAGCTCGACGCCGGCCTCCGTGAGCCGCGCGCCCGCCGCCGGCAAAAAGCGATCGGCGATCGCGCCGTCGACCAGGAGCGTCTCGAGGGCGTTGCACACGGACGGCCGGTGCGTCTTCGCGTTGAGCACGATGGCGGTCGCCATCTCGGGATCCGCGCCGGCGTCCACGAAGACGTGGACGACCCCCTTGTCGTGCTTGAGCACCGGCACGCGCGAGCGCTCGGCGACCCAGCGCACGAACTCCTCGCCGCCCCGCGGGATGACGAGATCCAGATAGCGGTCCTGCTCGAGCATCGCCGCGACCGCCTGGCGATCTGCCACCTCGATGAACTGGATGGCCTCGGGCGGCGCACCGGTCTTCTCGAGCGCTTTCGCAAGCACGGCGGCGATGAGCGTGTTGGACTCGATCGCCTCACTGCCGCCACGGAGGAGTACCGCGTTGCCCGACTTCACGCACAGGCCGGCAGCGTCGGCGGTGACGTTGGGCCGCGACTCGTAGATGAAGCCGATCACGCCGAGGGGCACGCGGACTCGGGAGATGTCGATGCCGTTCGGCCGCCGCCAGGCCTCGACCACGGTGCCGACCGGGTCGGGCAGCGCCGCGATCTCGCGCAGGCCGTTGGCCATCTGCTCGATGCGGGCCTCGGTGAGCGTCAGCCGGTCGAGGAACGCCCGCGTGAGCCCCTTGGTTCGCGCGCGCTCGAGATCGGCGCGATTGGCCTCCAGCAGCGCCGCGCTTTTTTCGACCAGCGCGTGGGCCATCTGGGTGAGCGCCTCGTCCTTCACGCGCGTGCCGCAGACGGAGAGCGCGTGGGCCGCCGCACGCGCGGCGCGCGCCTTCGACTCGACCAGCTGCCTCACGTCCATGCCGGCCTCACAGTATGACCAAGTTATCGCGATGGATGACTTCGTCGAAGCTCTTGTACCCGAGGCGCGTCTCGATCTCACGCGTCTTGGCGCCGCGGATACGCCGCAGCTCGCCGGCGTCGAAGTTGACGAGCCCGCGCGCAAACTCTCGACCGTCCCCGATCAGCGCCACCACCTCGCCCGCCGCGAAGTCGCCCTCGACGTCCACCACGCCCGAGGGCAGCAGGCTCTTTCCATGATGAGTTAAAGCCTGCAACGCCCCTGCGTCAACCGTGAGGCGCCCCTGCGGCTTCACGGCGAAGCCGATCCAGCGCTTGCGCGCGCCGAGCCGGTCGGCCTTCGGCGCGAAATACGTCCCGACGGCGTCGCCCTTGAGCACGCGACTCAGCACGCCCTGCTTGCGCCCGCTGGCGATCACCATCGGAACGCCCGCCGCGGCCGCCTTCTGTGCGGCCTGCAGCTTGGTGGCCATGCCGCCGACGGCGCCGGCGCCGCTGCCGTCGTAGACCAGGCGCGTGACGTCGTCGGTGATGCTCTCGACCGTGTCGATCACACGCGCGTCCGGGCTGGTCGCGGGGTCGCTCGTGTAGAGACCGTCGACGTCGGTGAGCACCACGAGCAGATCCGCCTCGATCAGCGACGCGACGAGCGCGCTCAGGTTGTCGTTGTCGCCGACCTTGATCTCCTCCACCGCCACCGTGTCGTTCTCGTTGACGATGGGCAGCACGCCAAAGCGCAGCAGCGCGAGCAGCGTGTTGCGCGCGTTGAGGTAGCGCGCGCGGTCGCCGATGTCCTGCGCCGTCAGCAGCACCTGACCCACGGCGATGCCGTGACGCTTGAACGCGGCCTCGTAGTGCCACATGAGCGCCGACTGCCCCACGGCGGCGGCGGCCTGCTTCTCCGGCATGGAGCGCGGGCGGGCGGGCAGCGCCAGGCGCGCCATGCCGGTGGCGATGGCCCCGGACGTGACCAGCACGACCTCGCGTCCTTCCCGCGCCGCTGCCAGCTCGGTCGCGAGCCCGGCGATGCGATCGGGATCCGGGCCCGTGGCGACGTCGGCGATCAGCGACGTGCCGACCTTGACGACCAGCCGGCGGACGCGACCTAGCTGGCGGCGCGCAGCCATCCGGCGGCCTCCAGGCGTGCGGCGATCGCGCGCACAAGCTCGGGTAGTCCGCGACCCCTCGCGGCGGAGATGATCAGGAGTGGCTGGCCGCCTTCGGCGCAGCGCGCGGCGACGCGATCGATCGCGGCCCGGCGCTCGGGCGTGCCCTCCAGCAGGTCGGCCTTGTTGATGACGACGATCTGCGGCCGCGCGGCGAGCTCGGGCGAGTACGCGGCCAGCTCGGCGTTGATGGCGTCGAGGTCCTCGACCAGGTCCCGTCCCGTGTTCGGGTCGGGATCCAGCAGGTGCACCAGCAGCCGCGTTCGCTCGGTGTGGCGCAAGAACTGGTGACCGAGCCCCTTGCCCTCGGCGGCGCCGGGAATCAGCCCGGGCAAGTCTGCGATGACGAACGTGCGGTCGCTGTCGGCCCGCGCGATACCGAGCGTGGGCGCGAGCGTCGTGAACGGATAGTCGGCGATCTTCGGCTTCGCCGCCGATAGACGCGAGACGAGCGTCGACTTGCCCGCGTTGGGAAACCCCACGACACCGACGTCCGCCAGCAGCTTGAGCTCGAGGTGCAGCCAACGGCCCGGCCCGGGCCGGCCGAGATCCGCGCGACGCGGCGCCTGGTTGGTCGAGGACACGAAGCGCGCGTTGCCGCGTTCGCCGCGCGCGCCGCGAATGACGAGCACGCGCTGGCCGGTCTCCGTCAAGTCACCGAGCATCTCGCCAGAGTCGCGATCGGTCACGACGGTGCCGACAGGAACGCGCAGGGTGAGGTCGTCACCGGAAGCGCCCGAGCGGTTGTTGCCCTCGCCGTGCTGCCCGCGCTCGGCCTGGTAGTGCCGCTGGTAGTGATAGTCGAGCAGCGTCGTCAGCGCGGAGTCGGCCTCGAAGAACACGGAGCCGCCGTCGCCGCCATCACCGCCGTCGGGGCCGCCGCGTGGCACGAACTTCTCGCGGCGAAACGAGATGCAGCCCGCACCGCCGTCGCCGCCCTTGACGTGAATGTCGATCTCGTCGACGAACATCGCGATGCTGGTCGTGCGGTGCGGAGGCGGGCCCGGCGGCGCCCGCGGGGGCGCTCAGGCGGAGCTGGTGACGATGCTCACGTAGCGGTTGTCGCCGCGGCGCTCGAACCGCACGTAGCCGTCGATCTTCGCGAACAGCGTGTCATCGGAGCCGAGCCCGACGTTGAGGCCGGGACGAAAGCGCGTACCGCGCTGCCGGACCAGGATGCTGCCGCCGGTGACGAACTGACCGCCGAAGCGCTTCACGCCGAGCATCTGCGGGTTGCTGTCCCGGCCGTTACGCGAGCTGCCGACGCCCTTCTTGTGAGCCATGCCTCAGACCTCGATCTTCGTGATGCGCACCGTGGTGGCCGCCTGCCGGTGGCCGCGGTGGCGCCGATAGTTCTTGCGGCGCTTGAACTTCACCACCCGGACCTTGCGGCCGCGGCCCTGCGCGACCACCTCGCCGGCCACGCGTGCCTTGGCGAGCCGGTCGCGGCCGGCGATGATCTCGCCGTCCTTGTTGACGAGCAGGACCGACGCGAACTCGACGGTCGCGCCCTTGTCCCCTGCGAGTCGCTCGACGGCGATCACCTGGCCCGTCGTCACACGATACTGCTTGCCGCCCGTCGCGATCACCGCTTCCATGCAGAGTCGACCTTTCCCGAGTGTTGGAGTGACAGTCGCCTATGGAACCACAGCGTCCCTCGGCCCGTCAACTCGCGCGGCGGCGGGTCAGCGCGGCGACAGATAGTCGGCCAGCTGCTTGCGGACCCAGAGGCGCGAGCGGTGCACGCGCGACTTCACCGCGGGCAGGCTGATGCCGAGCGTCTCGGCGATGTCGGGATTCGACAGGCCCTCCACGTCGTGCATCACCAGCGCGGTGCGATAGTCCGGCGGCAGCCCTTCGATGGCGCGCTCCAGCACCTCACGCAGCTCCCCGGTGAGCGCGCGCTCGTCGACACGCTCCGACCAGTCGGCCATCGGCTCGAAGTGGCGACCGTCGCCGTCGAGAATAGGCAGGACATCGTCCAACGCCACCTCGCGCGCCTTGCCGCGGCGGGTGCGCAGCTTCTGGTACGCGGCGTTCGCGGCGATGCGGTACAGCCAGCTGCCGAACGCCGACTCGCCCTTGAACGTCCCGATCTTGCGCGCGGCGGTCCACAGCGCGTCCTGCGCCGCTTCCTCCGCGTCCTCGTTGCTGCCGGTGATACGCAGCGCCAACCGGTACACGCGGTCGCCGAAGCGCTCGACGAGGTGCTCCGCGGCCTCGGGCTCCTCGCGTCGAAGCGCCTCGACGAGATCGGCGTCGGCGTCAGTGCGGGTGCCCGGCTCCACGGTCATGCCGGCACCTCGTACGCCGTCAGATACCGCTTGAGCTCCCTCACGCACTGTTCCATCACCTCGATGTCCTTGCTCACCTTGGCTAACAGAATTGCGCCCTCGAGCGATGCCACCAGGAAACGAGCGCTGGACTCGGGATCGCACCCCTCGGTGACGTGCCCGCGGCGCTTCGCCTCGGACAGGGTCGCGGCGAGCCGCTCGTGCCACGTGGTAAACACCGATGCCAGCCGTTTGCGAAATCCCTCGTGCACGTCGGACAGCTCAGAGGCGAGATTGCCCATCGCGCACCCGCCGCGGCACTGGCGATCGCGCTGCGCCTGGACGATCCGGTCCAGGAAGCACCGGATCTGCGAGAGCGGTGGCGTGCCGGGATCGGCGAAGCACGGCTCGAGCGTGCGCTCGACGAAGCCCGTGACGAGCTGGTCCAGGATCGCGTACCCGAGATCTTCCTTACTGCGGAACTGGTAGTAGAAGTTCCCCTTCCCGACGCCGCTTTCCCGCAGGACGTCGTCCAGCGACGTCGCGTGGTAGCCGTGCACGTGCATGAGCCGCATCGCGGCGGAGAGGATCGCCTCGCGCGTGGTCTTGCCGTCGCGGGCCTTGCCCGTCGAACTCGGAGTCGGCGTTGCGATCTTGGTCGTCGTCATCTGTACCAACCGGTCGGTACAGAACGGTACGCCTCGTGGCACGATGCGTCAAGCCCCCGAGGCTACTCCGCCGAACGGGGGTAAAGGGGGCCTTCGAGGCCCCCGTTTTTTAGAAGAGAGGGCTGGCGACTCTGAGGGCCGCCATCACGACGCCCTTCGGATAGACGCCGAGGATCACGACGCCGAGCACGCACAGGATGACGGACACCGCGAGCGCTGGGGTCACGGGCACACGGCCTGTCCGCTCGGGCGCCTCGATGTACATGCTGCGAGCGACGAGGAGGTAATAGAAGAGCGCCACGACGGTGAGGATGGCGCCGACGAGCACGAGCCAGTACAGGCCCTTTTCCGCCGCCGCCCAGAACACGTAGAGCTTGGCCCAGAAGCCGGCGACGAACGGGATGCCGCCGAGCGAGAGCAGGAAGAGCAGCATCGCCAGCGCCAGCAGCGGCGAGCGCTGCGCGAGGCCGCGGAACGCGGAGGTGGCCTCCGAGCCCTCGGAGCGCGCGACCGCTTCCACGACGAGGAACGCGCCCATGTTGCCGAACACGTAGGCGACCAGATAGAAGAGGATCATCGCCGTGCCGGAGGCCGAGGCGGCGGCGAGTCCGACGAGCATGTAGCCGATCTGCGCGATCCCGGAGTACGCGAGCAGGCGCTTGGTGTTGCGCTGCGGCAGCGCCATGAGGTTGCCACCGAGCATCGTCACCGTCGCGAGCGCGGCGGCCGCCGGCGCCCACACCGCGGCGCGATCGCCGACGCCCTCGAAGTAGACACGGAAGAGCGTCACGAAGCCCGCCGCCTTCGGCGCCACGCTGAGCCACGCGACGAACGGCGTCGGCCCGGCCTCGTACGCGTCGGGCACCCACATGTGGAACGGGAATGCCGCGATCTTGAACGCGAGCCCGGCCAGCGCGGCGATCAACCCGAGCGTCAGCAGCGGCGAGGGCGGCGCCTTGGCAATCGCGGCGAGCGACGTGCTGCCGGCGGCCCCGTAGACGAACGACAATCCGTAGGCCATCACCGCGGACGACACCGAACCGACCAGAAAGAACTTCAGCGAGGCCTCCACGGCTTCGGGCTCGCGCTTGGCGAAGCCGGTCAGTACGTAGAGCGGGATCGACATCAGCTCGAAGGCGACGAAGAGCAGCACCACATCGCGCGCCGAGGCGAGCACCAGCATGCCGAGCAACGAGGCGAGCAGCAGCAGATGGTACTCGGTGCTCCGCCGCGCCATGGCGCGGTCGGGCGAGCTGAGCCCTGAGAGCAGCCCGATGAACGTCGCCGCGAGGAAGACGCGCTTGACGAAGATCGCCAGGCCGTCCTGCACAAACATCCCGCCGACCGCGGGCCCGGCGGGCCGCAGCGCCAGCGCCACCGCCGCCAGCAGGAGTACGCCCGCGGTGGCGAGCGCGCCGACGGGACGGCGCGCGAGCACGCCGACCGCGAACACGATCAGCAGCAGCGCGCCGACCCCCAGCTCGAGCACGTACGGTGCGGCCATCATTGCAGGATCCGCGAGAGCAGCGGAACGGTGGCCGTATCGACCGGCGCCAGCGCGAGGCCGGGCAGAAAGCCAAACAACACGAGCACGCCGACGAGGACCACGAGCGCGACCCACTCCGGCCCGCGCGCGTCCTCGAGATGGTGGAAGTGCGGCGACGGCGGCCCCCAGAAGATCTGCTTCGCCACGCGGAGCACGTACACCGCGGTCAGGAACGTGCCGGCGACCGCCGGCACGAGCCACCACGGAAACTCCGAGCGCCAGGCGCCCATGAACGTCAGGATCTCCGCGACGAAGCCGGACGTGCCGGGCAGGCCGAGGGACGACAGGCCGCCGATGGTGAACGCCGTCGCGATGCCGGGCATCACGCGGCCGAAGCCGCCCATGCGGAAGATCTCGCGCGAGTGCGCCTTCTCATAGACGAGCCCCACCAGCGCGAAGAACAGTCCCGTCATCACTCCGTGCGCGAACATCTGAAAGACGGAGCCGTTGAGTCCGGCTTCGGTCAGGGTCGCCGCGCCGAGCATGACCAGCCCCATGTGCGAGACGGACGAGTACGCGATCACGTACTTGAGATCGACCTGCGCCATCGCGGACAAGGCGCCGTAGACGACGTTGATGCACGCGATGCCGCCCATCAGCCACGCCAGGTCGGCGGCGCCGTCGGGCAAGAGCCCCATGCCGAGGCGCACGACGCCGTAGGCGCCGAGCTTCATCAGCACGCCCGCGTGGAGCATCGAGACCGCGGTCGGGGCCGAGGCGTGGCCGTCGGGCGACCACGTGTGCAGCGGCCAGATGCCGGCGAGGATGCCGAAGCCAATGTAGAAGGCGAGAAAAACCCAGCGCTGCAGCCCCTTGTCGAAGCTCGCCGCTTCCAGATCGAGGAACGAAAACGACGCGTTCCCCGCGGCCACGTACAGCGCGAAGATCCCGACCAGGATGAACGCCGACCCGAACAGCAGATAGAGGGTCAGCTTCATCGCCGCGTACTCCTTGCTCCCCACGCCGGTCTCACGAAACGCCCACGCGAACATTCCGCGCGGCCGCACCTCGCCGCTCGAGCCCCAGATCCCGATCAGCAGGTACATCGGCAGGACGGCCAGCTCGTAGAAGAGGAAGAAGACGAACAGGTCGAGCGACACGAAGACGCCGTACACGCCGGTGACGAGTGCCAGCAGCAGGGCGTAGAACTCCTGGCTGCGCGTGGCCACCGTCCACGAGGCGAACACACCGGTGAAGATGATGATGGACGTCAGCAGCACCATGAGCAGGCTGATGCCGTCGACCGCGAGCTCGTAGTTGATGCCGAGCGGCGGGACGAGCGGCAGCTTCTCGTAGAACTGAAAGCCGGTGCCGGCCTGCGCCGCCTCACGATCGTACGCGCCGTAGAGCCAGAGCGAGAGCACGGTCGAGATGCCCGTCGTGACCGCGGCGATGAGCCGCACGGCCAGCGGGCTGCGGCGCGCGGTGAACATAATGAGCAGCGCGCCGACGAACGGCATCCACGTGATGACCGAGAGGATGGGAAAGCGCATCAACGCAGCTGCGCCCAGACGAGCAGCAAGACGACGCCGAGCGCCACGCCGTACACGTAATCCTGCGCATGACCCGTCTGCATCCACCGCAGCGTGTCGCCGGCGCGCAGCGCCCCCGCGCTCAGCGCGTTGAGCACACCGTCGACGACGTAGCGGTCGACCCAGCCGACGACGCGTGACAGACCCAGCAGCACGACGCGGTAGAGCGCCCCAAACAGCGCGTCGAGGAAGTAGCGGCGGCGGGCGAGGAAGTCGATCGGCGCCAGCGCTGACGCGAGCCGTGCGGGATCGATAGCGTGCCGCTGGTACGCCGCCCACGCGAGCGCGATGCCCGCAAAGGCCCACGCCAGTGAGATCCAGGGCAGCCAGGCAGGCCCCTCGGCGTGGTGCCCGCTCAGCACCGCACGGAGTCCCAGCGCCAGCGTCAGCAGCGCCAGCGCGCGGCAGACGGCGTCCATCGCCAGCGGCGGCTCGGGATGCGCGTGATGCGCGTGGGCGTGGCCGAAGAAGGCGAGGAACACTACGCGGAACATGTAGAACGCCGTCAGGAACGACGTCGCCATCAGCATGAGGAACGGCACGGACAGATGCGCGTGGAGCACCGAGGCCAGCACCGCTTCCTTCGAGAAGAAGCCGGGCAGCGGCCACACCCCGGCCAGGGCCAGCGTGGCCACGAGGAATCCCGCGCCGACCCACGGCCGCTGCGCGAACAAGCCGCCCATGCGGAAGACGTCGTTGGTGTGGAAGTGGTGGATCACGATGCCGGCGCCGAGGAAGAGGAGCGCCTTGAACACGCCGTGGGTCGTGAGGTGCTCGAAGGCCGCGGCCGGCGCCCCCGCTCCGTTCGCGGCCATCATGTAACCGAGCTGCGACACGGTCGAGTACGCGAGCACGCGCTTGATGTCGCGTTCGACGCACGCCATTGTCGCCGCCAGCAGCGCGGTGAATGCGCCGACCCAGGCGATCAGCGTCAGCAGCGAGGGGACCAGCGCGAAGAGCGGAAACACGCGCGCGACCATGTAAACGCCGGCCGTCACCATCGTTGCGGCGTGAATCAGCGCCGAGACAGGCGTGGGCCCTTCCATGGCATCGGGGAGCCAGATGTGCAGCGGAAACTGGGCTGACTTTCCGACCGCGCCGAGATAGATCAGTCCCATGATCAGGCCGAGGTTGTCGACCTGCAGCACGCCGGTCTCCGCGGCCTCGAACAGCGGCCAGAAGTCGAATGTGCCCGTGGCCCCCCACAGCATCGCGATGCCCGCGACGAAACCGAGGTCACCGAGTTTCGTGATCCAGAACGCCTTCACCGCGGCGCGCGCGGCCGCCGGCCGCTCGTACCAGTAACCGATGAGCAGATACGAGCAGAGGCCCACCAGCTCCCAGAAGACGAACATCTGCAAGAAGCCGGGCGACAGCACGAGGCCGAGCATCGAGAACGCGAAGAGCGACTGGTACGCGTAGTAGCGACCGAGCGCCGGTCGCGGCTCGTCGGCCAGGTACGACCACGAGTAGATCTGTACGAGGAGCGAGATGAGCGTAACGAGCACGCACATGTGCATGGCCATGCCGTCGACCCAGACGCCGACCGACGCCATCGGCCCGCCATCGGCGGGCAGCCAGCCCCACAGGACTCCTGGATTGGCCGTGCGCGCGGCGGGAATCGCCTGCCACGACATGGTGGCGGCGGTGGCGAGTGCTCCTGCCATGGCGAGGATGGAGACGACCGCCGCGAGGCGCCCGCTGCGGCGCAGCGGGCGAATCAGCCCGATGGCGACAAAGCTGAGAAACGGCAGGGCGAGGACGAGCACCGCGAGCTCCGGCGATCCGAGGCGCACCCTCAGCCCCGCAACAGATCGAGGTGATCGGCCTCGATCGTCCGCCGCACGCGGAAAATCACGATGACGATGGCCAGCCCGACGGCGACTTCGGCCACCGTGATCGCGATGGTGAACAGCGTGAACACCAGACCCGCCAGATCCGCGCGCGCCCGCGCAAACGCGACGAGGTTGATGTTCACCGCGTTGAGCATCAGCTCGATCCCGAGCAGGATGCCCACGGCGTTCTTGCGCGTGAGCACGCCGAAGAGGCCGATGGTGAAGACGAGCGCCGCGAGGCCGAGGTACGCCGACAGCGGCACGTCAGTCCTCCGTCCGCGCGAAGTACACCGCGCCGAGCAGCGCGACGACCAGCAGCACGCCGACGAGCTGCAGCGTGACCGCATACGGCCCGACGAGCGCCCGGCCGAGGTCGCGAAGCTGGTCGCCGGTGGCGGCCGCCGGCGGCGGTGTGCCGGCCTGCAGCAGAAAGCCCCCGATGCCGACGAACATCGCGGCCGCAATCACCGCGCCGTTGAAGACGAAGCGGCTCGTCTGTCGGATCGACGCGCCGACCAGCCGCTCGGTCAGCATGATCGCGAACACGACGATGGTCACCACGCCGCCCGCGTAGAGCAGCAGCTGCACCGCGAAGAGGAACGGCGAGTCGAGCAGCAGAAACACGCCGCCCGTCGCCACCAGGGCGACCGCGAGCCAGAGCACCGCGTGAAAGAGATTCGGCGTGAGCACGACGGCAAGACTCGCGGCGACCAGGACGACGGCCGCCACCCAGAACCCCACGATCTCGGTCACGCGTCCGGTGCCGTCATGCTTGATGAGTCGTGGAGGTGCCGGCGGCCGGCTCGGCCGATCGCTCGCCGGGTGCGCTCGTCGCGGCCGCGGCCTTCGCCGGCTTGGGCGGGGCCTGCATGTCGCGCAGCCGGTTGCCCGTCGCCCACGAGGGCTCGAACTGCAGGCCGAGCGCGTGGAGCCGATCCTTGTCGAGCAGCATCTCGCGGCGGTCGGCGGTGGCGAGGTCGAACGACTTGAGCATGATGATCGCGTCGGTCGGGCACACCTGCACACACAGCTCGCAGAACTCGCAGGAGTAGAGCTCGAGGGTGAACGCCTTGGCGTAGTTGCGCTTCTCCGCCTTGAGCATCTCGACCTTGATCACCTGCGGCGGGCAGATGTACTCGCACAGCCGGCAGCCGATGCAGTTCTCCTCGCCGGTCTCGCGGTCGTAGGTCAGGGCCAGAATGCCGCGGAAGCGGTCGGGATAGACGCGCTTCACGGTCGGGTAGCGAACGGTAATCGGCCGGCGCAGCAGGTTTTTGAACGTCACGCCCATCGCCCGCGCCACTGCGCGCACGAGCTGCGCGGTCTCGGTCCAGAACCCGCGCTCAGGCGCCATGCCCGCCTCGCGCGGCGACCCAGAACGCGGTCGCCAGCAGCAGGACGATGGTCGCGGGGAGCAGCAGCTTCCACGAGATCGCGAGGATCTGGTCCACGCGGATCCGCACGAAGCTCCAGCGCACCCACGTCACCACGAGAAACACGAGCATGGCCTTCAGCAGGAACCAGAGGGCGCCGACGAGCACGTGATCGGAGCCGGGGCCGAGCCAGCCGCCGAGGAAGAGCAGCGCGCCGAGGAACGAGGTGCCGATCATGTGCGCGTACTCGCCGAGCTGGATCAGGGCGAACTTCATGCCGCTGTACTCGACGCGGAAGCCGGCCACGAGCTCGGACTCCGCCTCGAGGATGTCGAACGGCACCCGGTTCTCGGCGGCCAGCGTGGCCACGAGGAACGCGACGAACGCGAGCTGGCCGATGACAGGATAGGCCACGAACCAGAGACCGCGCTGCGCGTCGACAATGGCCGACATCTGCAGCGAGCCCGCGAGCACGACCGGCACGAACGCCGCGAAAACGAACGGCAGATCGTAGGAGATGATCTGGTTCACCGCGCGCATGGCGGAGAGGAGCGCGTACTTGTTGTTGCTGCCCCAGCCGCCCATGAAGAGACCGACCACCTCGAGCGACGAGACGGCGAGGAAGAACAGGACCCCGATGTTGAGGTCAGCCACGCCCAGCCCGGGTGCGAACGGCAGCGTGGCGAAGATCAGCATGCACGGGACGAGGAACACGATCGGCGCCAGGTTGTAGACCCAGCGGTCGGCCATCGTCGGGACGACGTCCTCCTTGATCATCAGCTTGAGCGCGTCGGCGATCGGCTGCAGAAGACCGTGCGGCCCGACGTAATACGGGCCGATGCGCGACTGCATGCGCGCGGCGAACTTGCGCTCGAGCAGCGTCACGTACGTCACCATGCCGATGACGACGTTGAGCACGATGAACCCGACGATCGCGTCCCAGGCCAGCGGCGGCAGCGTCATTGGAGCGGGGTCCGCCAGCCCGGCGTGGTCCGCGGGTGGCCTGTTCGAGATGCGCGTGGCTTCATTGGAGCGGGGTCCGCGAGCCCGCCGCGATCCGCGGGTGGCCTGTTCGAGATGCGCGTGGCTTCATTGGAGCGGGGTCCGCAAGCCCGCCGCGATCCGCGGGTGGCCAGCCCGAGAAGATTTCCGGCTGCGTGCAGTCACCGGTCTACTTCACCAAACACGGGGTCCACCGAGCCCATGATCGCGACGACGTCGGCGACCTTCACGCCCGGCAGGATGTGCGGCAGCACGGCCAGGTTCGAAAAGGATGCGCCGCGCCACTTGAGCCGATACGGCTTGGGCCCGCCATCCGCGACGAGATAACAGCCGACCTCGCCGCGCGCGCCCTCGACGCGCGCATAGCCCTCGCCCTTCGGCACACGCACCTGCCCGACGGACTTCACGCCGGGCCGCGAGGAGATCGGTCCCTCCGGCAGGCCGTCCAGCACCTGACGCGCGATTTTGATCGACTCGCGGAACTCCGTCATCCGGACGCGGTAGCGCGCGTAGCAGTCGCCCGCCGTCTCGACCGGCACGCGGAACTGAAACGCCTCGTACGACGAATACGGCGCCGCCGTGCGCAGATCGTGCGCCACGCCGGAGCCGCGCAGCAGCGGGCCGGCGACGCCGACCTCCTGCGCCAGCTCGCGCGAGACGACGCCAACGCCCTGCGTGCGGACGAGAAAGAAGGCGTTGTCCTCGAGCATCGCCTCGTACTCGCCGATGCGCTGCTCGACGAAATCGAGCGTCTCGCGGCACTTCGTGGTCCACCCTTCGGGCAAGTCGTAGCGCGTGCCGCCGGGCTGATGGAAGCCATAGAGCAGCCGCGCGCCGGTGAGCGCCTCGAACAGGTCGAGGATCAGCTCGCGCTCGCGGATGCAGTACAGGAACACCGTCGCGCCGCCACCCAGAGCGCCGCCCATGTCCATGCACCACGTGCCGAGCCACAAGAGGTGGGACGCGACGCGCTGCAGCTCGGCGACGAGCACGCGCAGCCACTGCGCGCGCTTGGGCACCTCGATCTTGCCCACGAGCTCGACGGCGGACACGTACGCCAGCTCCACGGTCATCGCCGCGACGTAGTCGGTCTTGGAGGCGATGCTCGGGTACTGGACGTACGTGAGCGTCTCGCCGAGCTTCTCATGACAGCGGTGCAGATAGCCGATCACCGCGTCAACCCCGACGACGGTCTCACCCTCCAGGGTGAGGATCGCGCGGAACACGCCGTGGGCGGACGGGTGCTGCGGCCCCATGTTCATCGTGAGGCGCTCACTGCCCCCGTAGCCGATCTCGACGGTCTGCCGCGCGATCGTGTCAGGCATACGCTATTTCATCGGCGACACGGTCGTGGGAACCAGCACCACGGCCTGCATACTCATGAGCAGCGGCAGCGCCTTTCCGAGGAAGGCTTGCCACTCGGGATCGCCGAGCGCCTTGGCGCGCGCGGCCGCCCGCTCGTTGAGATCCTTGTAGACCCAGAGGTGCACGGCTTCGTTGAGCTGGCCCGCCTCGGTCTGCCAGTAGCAGACGTTGCGCGAGTACTTCTCCCGGCTGGGCAGGACGCCCTTGGCGAGGTTGAGCCACTCGCCGAGCCTACCGACCTGCGCGCGATACCAGCGCAGCTCATAGAGGTTGCCGCTGTCCGTCGGCGGCTTGAACGGTGTCACTGCGGAGAGGATCTTGTTCTCCTGCGCGAGCAGCAGCGGGCGGATCTGCGGCACGTAGCCTTTCGTCCACTCGTCGTTCTTCGCGAGCTCACCGCGCAGTCGATCACGCTCGTCGAGGCTCGGATAGCTCCAGAGGTGAACGTACTGGTTGAGCATTCCGAACTCGGTCGTCCAGCCGCCCTCGAACTTGCCGTACTTGTCGCCGCGGATCTTGCGGCCGACCTCGGCGTTGAACTTCAGGTACTCGGGCTGCTTCCCGGGTTGGAGCGTGTACGTACGCAGCTCGTAGATCATGGTGCGGCTCCTCTCGGTTCAGCGATACGGTGCGTGCGGCGTGTCCACGGCGTAGTCCTTGCGCAGCGGATGACCCTCCCAGTCCTCTCCCAAGAGAATGCGTCGCAGGTCGGGATGTCCCTCGAACCGCACGCCGAACATGTCCCAGCACTCGCGCTCCATCCAGTCGGCGCCGCGCCAGACGCCGGTGAGCGTGGGACAGCGGTCGGCGCCGGGCGCCAGGCGGGTGCGGAGCATCACGGCGACGCGCGCGTCGAGGTTTTCGACGCGGCAGAGGATCTCCATCCCCTGCTCTTTCCAGTCGACAGCGGTGAGAAAGGAGAAGAAGAGACAGCCTAACTGCTCGCGCGCGAATCGCGCGGCGGGCTGCCATTGCTCGAGCCCGAGCGAGACGGAGACAAGCGCGCCGTCCACCGCTGGCTCGACGGCGAACTGCTCGCGGAGACGCGTGGCGGCGTCGGCAGCGGTCAGCGGCGTCACTTCGTTTCGACGGCTGCGGGGACGCGCTCGCCAGTCTTCTGAAAGTGCGCCACCTGCTCCTGAAGCTTCAGCAGTCCGTACATCAGCGAGTCCGGTGTGGGCGGGCAGCCGGGAACGTAGACATCGACGGGCACCACGCGATCCACGCCCTTCACGACGTGATAGCCATGGCGGAACGGTCCGCCGGAGTTCGCGCACGAACCCATGGAGACGACCCACTTCGGATCGGGCATCTGGTCGTAGATGCGCTTGAGCATCGGGGCCATCTTGATCGTCACCGTGCCCGACACGATCATCAAATCGGAGTGGCGCGGTGACGCCCACGGCACCATCCCGAACCGCTCGACGTCGAAGCGCGAGGCGAACGTGGCCATCATCTCGATCGCGCAGCAGGCGAGACCGAAGGTCACCGGCCAGATCGACGACTTGCGCGCCCAGTTGAAGATCTTGTCGGTGCTGGTGGTCACGATCCAGCCGCCCGGCATATGGTGGATGGCGTCGGCGATCGACGTCAGCGCGTTGGAGGTCTTGTCGTCGTCGGCTCGATGCTGCCGGTACTTCTCGAACTCCTGAAGGTCCTTGAACTCGGTCCACACCGGTGGCGGAATCTGCGGAACCGGCGGCTTCACTTCCACTCCAGTACCCCCTCGCGATAGGCATATAGCCAGCCGAGCGCGATGATGCCCACGAAGCCCGCCATCCCCCAGAACGCCGGCAGTCCCAACGGTGCGAGCACGAGCAGCCACGGCACCAGGAACACGGCGAGCGCATCGAATACGATGAAAACGAGCGCCACGAGGTAGAATCCGACGGGGAAGCGTACCCAGGCCGGGCCGAACGGCTCGGCCCCGCATTCGTAATTCATCAGCTTCACGATGTCCGGCCGGCTCGGCCGGAGCAGCCGAGCGATCGCCAGGGAGCCCACGCCGAACGCGACGATGAGCACCGTGAAGATCGCCACCGAGACATACCCCGACACCCGTCTCCTCCTCTGGGAAATCGCTCCGGAAGCCGAGTATATAGCAGCGGTGGTCGGACCGGAAGTCGGCGCCACATTTCGAGCACGTCCATGCGCATCGAAAGCTGGAGGTGGCGGCTCGCCGCAGCGCTTCCGGCGCGGCACGCTCGTTGCGATAGGAGGTCTCCCGTGAGTCCCGGAGGCCATCTCATTACGACCGCCATCGCCTGCGCCGGTACCGCGGCGCTGACCGGGTCGTGGACCGCAACGGCGGGCGTGGCCGCTGGCGGATTCTTGATCGATCTCGATCACGCCGCGGACTACGTGCTGTTCGAGCGCAATCGCCGGCTGACTCCGGGCGCGTTTCTGCGCCACTACGTCGAGGGCCGGATGCGCTGGGCCGTGCTGGTGCTGCATTCCTACGAGCTATTCGCCCTTCTCGGACTGCTCGCGTGGTGGAACGGCTGGCTGTGGCTGACGGCGTACCTGTGGGGCGCCACCCTGCACCTGGCGCTCGATCTCACCTTCAACGGCGAGATCACACCGCGCTCCATCGTCGCCTTCTACAGCTTCACGTACCGCCTCGCCCACCGTTTCGACGCCCAGCGACTGTTGGGGCGCGAGGACTTCGCCCCCGCCCCGGCCGGGTTCTGGGCGACGTTCTTCTCGGGCGGGCGCCTCGCGGGCGA
>Ga0114129_10002180_pt1 | contig 26943 bp, 30 predicted proteins | sample RhiMetdeltSRZDD1_FD_80071 | JGI IMG/M metagenome (GOLD analysis project Ga0114129, IMG submission 80071) | Populus rhizosphere microbial communities from Tennessee, USA - Rhizosphere MetaG P. deltoides SRZDD1 (version 2) (version 2) | ecosystem: Host-associated > Plants > Roots > Rhizosphere >...
GTCGATACCCGTTGAGCGGCTCTATCACAATTCCGGGATCATTGCCTCTTAGCAATGTGTTATACATGCCTATTGCCTGCACCATATTTCGGGGCACACAAATATGAAATCCACGAAGGGAATGTATAATTGTGCCGAGTGGCGAGCCACTGTGCCAGATACCTTCGAGCCTGTGGCCCCTGGTTCGCACGATCAACGGGCAACTCTGCCGTCCCATAGTTCTCCAATGCATAGTAGCGGCGTCGTCGGTTAGCGTTTGCAGGGCATAAAAGATATAGTCGAGGTACTGTATTTCTGCTATTGGTTTAAATCCCCGCATTGAGAGCCCGATACCCTGGCCAACTATTGTAATTTCCCTGATACCGGTATCAAAAACGCGATTTTCGCCATGTTTTGATTGAAGGCCTGCAAATCCCTGGTTCACGTCGCCGATCTTACCAACGTCTTCGCCGAACGCTACAATTTTTGGATTGCTCAGCAGAAGCTCATCGAAATATTTGTTTATTATTTCGTAGGCATTGTGCACGGTCGCGTCTTTCGGATACACAACACCGGTAGTTTTAATATTTCTTAGGCTTTTGGGCGACTCATCATACAGGTGCGAGGCATAAAGAGCGTAGCTTTCATTTTTCAGTTCTTCATAATAATCTTTGACTTCCTGAGCCTGCGGCGAATCGCCTGCAACAAGTATTGAAGTCTGCAATGCCCTGAGCACTTCTCTGCGGTGTGGTTCGCGGTTAGTGACAAGTTCCTTTTTAGCTGCTGCTATTTCACCATTTACGTCAGCTCCATTATCGATAAGGTTGCTCATCAATTCCGCTGCCTTGTTTACAAAAACTTTTATGGCATCGCTATATTTTGCCCAGGCTGCCAGCCTGCTTTTTTTGACGTAATCTTTAGCGGCAGCTTCAATGTTGTTCAATTCCTCTTCACTTGCGAGAGCATTAGCGAGGATCCACTCCCTGAATTTGCGGTTAGCATCCCAGGTACGTTCCCATTCGAGCCGTTCGGGTGATTTATAACGTTCATGACTGCCCGAAGTCGAATGGCCCTGGGGTTGGGTCACTTCTTCTACATGGAACAATGCGGGTATATGAGTTTCACGCATGTTACGTATAGCCGCTTCAAATACTTCGCACATGCCTGCATAGTCCCATGCCTTAACCTTATAGATGTTTATACCGTTTGTGCCCTCCCTTTTCTGCATGCCTTTCAGCGCTTCTGAGATAGAGCCCTTTGTAGTTTGCAATTCTATTGGTACCGAAATACCATAACCGTCATCCCATACGAATACTGCGAGAGGGATCTGCATAACTCCCACTGCGTTGATAATTTCCCAGAATTGACCTTCAGACGTAGATGCATCACCTATCGTGGCAATACATATTTCATTACCGTTATTGCTAAGTGTATCGAACTGCTTAAGCTCAGGGTTATGGCGGAACAATTTCGATGCGAGTGCCAGGCCGACAGCACGCGGTATCTGCGCAGCCGTTGGTGCAAGTCCGGCTGCGATATTTTTGCGGTTTACAAGGTCAAGCCATTCGCCGTTCTCGTCGACGAAAGGGGTTGCGAAATGCGAATTCATTTGCCTGCCGCCACTATGAGGGTCGTTGGCAACATCGGGATCGGCGTAAAGCTGTGAAAAAAACTGTTCTATTGATGCTTGTCCCGTAGCAAAGGCAAGGGTTTGGTCGCGGTAATAACCAGACAGGAAATCGCCTGGCTGGAAGAATTTGGCGAGGGCAACCTGAGCCACCTCTTTACCATCGCCGAAAATACCAAACTTAGCCTTGCCCGTAAGCACCTCTCTGCGACCAAGCAAACTCACTTCCCTGCTTTCACAGCAGAGACGGTAGTCGTGAAGCACTTCCTGGCGGAAGTGATTGAAAGATAGCTTTTCAGTGGCAGTAGAAGAGGTGTTTTCCACATGTTCCATGTCGCAAACCTAAGGATTTTTATATATCGCCCTCCAGTCGTTAAAAAATGGTTGAAAGATTGAAAATTAATTGCGCTTTGGAACGTTAACGTGTATTTTTGGTATTCATTTCAACGAGCTACTGATGAAGGGAATTTACCTGTTTATTTTATTGTTTTCCTTTGCCGGCTTTACGGGATATGCTCAAAAGCAGGCCAGGAACGCCACCGCGGAGCCGGAAGTGCTGGGCCTAAAGGAAACGTCATTTGAGTTTGGTAAGATTCCGCAGGGGCGGCCTGTTACCCACAATTTTGAAGTGGTAAACAAGGGCGCTAAACCCCTGATTATTGAAAATGTGGAGGCGTCGTGCGGATGTACCACCCCGGTTTGGTCGCAGGAACCAATAGCCCCGGGCGCATCATCACTTATCAAGGTTGGATTCAATGCCTCTTCTGAAGGAAAATTTCAAAAAACAATCACTATTTATTATGGCGATAAAGTGAAAGGGCTGACTATATCAGGAGAAGTATATCCTATGCCTACAACCTCTGCGCCTCGAAATGCGTCATTATCTACATTAAAACAATAAACACGGAAGATATGAAGACTATCATGCTGGCTTTATCAGTAATGTTACTTTCAACAGCTGCTTTTTCGCAGGTAAAAGCTGACGCCCTGGTTAATTTTAAGGAAACAACGTACGATTTTGGAAAGATCAAGCAGGGAGTTCCTGTAAACCACGAGTTCCAGTTTACGAACGTCAGCGCAAAACCTGTAGTGATCGAAAGCGCTACTGCTTCATGCGGATGCACAACTCCAACATGGCCACAGGCGCCCGTTGCGCAGGGTAAATCCGACAAACTTAAAGCCGGCTTTAATGCTGCCGCACCCGGACAATTCACAAAACAGATAACTGTTAAGGTGGCTGGTGCGCAACAGCCTCTGATACTGACCATCAAAGGCGAAGTTCTTAATGCTGATGCGTATGCACAGTTCGAAAAGAGCAAAAGCAAATAATTAGCCTGCCGCTTATCTTTGCGGCATGCCACATGTCAGTAACCGCGGTCACGAAATGCCCGCGTCTCCAATCCGGCGATTGGTTCCATACGCTGAAGCTGCCAAAAAGAAAGGTGTAACTGTTTACCATCTTAATATCGGGCAACCCGATATTGAAACCCCACCTCAGATATTGGATGCAGTACGGCATTCCGATTTCAAGGTCCTGGAATATAGTCACAGCGCCGGCAACGAAAGTTACAGGCGCAAGCTGGTAGAATACTACCGCAGAAACAGCATCAACATTGATCACACAGATATTATTGTAACCACGGGAGGATCCGAAGCGATCCTCTTTGGCTTTATGGCAGCTCTTGATCCAGGCGACGAAGTGATTACTACTGAGCCATTTTATGCAAACTACAACGGGTTCGCAATAGAGGCCAATGTAATCATAAAGCCAATAAGATCATCGATAGAAAATGGTTTTGCCCTGCCTCCCATAGAAGATTTTGAAAAGGCGATCGGGCCACGAACCCGAGCAATAATCATTTGCAACCCAAACAACCCAACGGGCTATTTGTACTCACGCCAGGAGTTGGAGGTTTTAAAGAACATCGTAAAAAAGCATAACATATTCCTGTTTTCAGATGAAGCGTACCGCGAGTTTTGTTATACGGGTGATCAATTCAGCGCTCTACAGCTCACGGGCATTGAGGAAAATGTCGCTGTAATGGATACGATTTCCAAGCGATACAGTGCCTGCGGTGCGAGGCTTGGAGCATTCGTATCGCGCAATAAAGAGCTTGTTAACACGATACTGAAATTTGCCCAGGCAAGGCTAAGCCCACCGACCTTCGCCCAGATACTTGCAGAGGCTGCGATAGACCTCCCTGCCAACTATTTCGATGAGACAAAAACAGAGTACATGAGGCGGCGCGATCTGATGGTATCGCGACTTAACGCTATGCCTGGTGTGTTTTGTCCTAACCCTGGTGGTGCATTCTATGCGATCGCAAAATTGCCCATCGACGATTCAGATAAATTCTGTCAGTGGCTTCTTGAAAGTTTCTCTCATAATAACCAGACGGTGATGCTTGCGCCAGCAACGGGTTTTTATAGTACCAGGGGTCTCGGAAAACAGGAGGTACGTCTTGCGTACGTTCTTAATACAGATCATCTGGGGAAGGCTATGGATTGCCTGGAAATAGCACTTGAAACCTACAATAAGCGTTAAAATATGAGTTTTTTGAGGGACCTGTGGAACTTTATGAGGGAACGAAAGAAATACTGGCTGGTTCCCATAATCATTGTGATCCTGCTTTTCGGCCTTCTCATTGTGTTTGGAGGCGGTTCTGCTATGGCGCCTTTCATCTACACCCTGTTTTAAAAAAATGGTCCATTACACGTTAATGTAATGGACCTTTTCTTCAATACGCGTACTTGCAAGTCCACGATCTGAATCAATATCCTTAGTAAATCGGCAAGTCCTTAACTACATAGTTGACCTTCCTGTTCTTTATATGCTCCCGTTCCTTTTTCCTCTTTTCGTCGAATTCTTCCTGGTTTTTGTTCTTTTTATCGTTCTTTTCCGGATGTGGAAGCTTTTCGCGTTCTATTTTCTTGTCAGCTGCCATAGTCTAAGATTTTCAAAAAAATCGCGAAATTTTTGTGCCAATTTCAAAAAACTTCGAATTAAGATCGAAATGCAGTGTGAGAGGGCATTTCAGGCAAATGGACGACTTGGCGTTGTTTAAGGTCTGAGGAGTATTTTCAACACAACCAGATTAACTTTTGGGAAAAAGCTTATTCGTTCTAGGCTCTTAACCAGATTTTTATTAGATTTAGAGTAGATGCAAATTATATTTGCAGTTAGTTTTGGTTAAACCCCGTTATTCGTTAATGGGGTTTTTCTTTCCTGCGCGATACCCGAACGCTGAATAATATAATATGTACAGATAACACGGCAGCATGCAAACGAAAAATGCCAGGCTGTTACTCAATCCCATTTCATCTTTCAGATAACTATACAGCAAGGGTAAAATACCGCCACCTACTATTCCCATGATCAGGAGACCGGAACCTACTTTTGTGAATTTGCCAAGACCTGAAATAGCAAGCGGAAAAATAGCAGGCCACATCAGGGCGTTGGAAAGTCCGAGCAAGGCAACAAAAATAATTGAAGTGTAGCCATGAGTAACATAAGCACCGATCGAGAAAATAATTCCTGTTATCGCAGATATTTTTAAACCTGTTTGCTGGGAAATAATTTTCGGAATAGTTGCAATACCAATGATGTAGCCCACGAGCATGGCAAAAAGTGTAGCAGTAGTAAAATACTTGGTTTCATCAAGAGACATTCCCATCGACCGGCCATACATACCGATTGCATCACCGGCCATTACTTCAACTCCAACATAAAGAAATATGCAAAGCACACCCAAAAGGAGATGAGGAAACTGGAGTACGCTTGATTTGCTTGTTTCTCCTTCAGGTACTTCTTCTTCTCTATCGGTATCAATTTCAGGTAAAGGAGATTTTTTTGTGGCGAATGCGAGGATCGCTAACACTACTGCAATAATCATATAAGGTGTTACGATCCTCGATGCTAACTGATCGAGCAGCGCTTCTTTCGTTGGAATATCTGTGGCCGAAAGTATCTCCGCTTCAAGGGCCGTAGCACCTTTCAACACGACGGCGCTTAATATCAGGGGACTTAACATACCAGCAGTTTTATTAAATATTCCCATTATGCTGATGCGTTTCGCAGCACTTTCTATTGGTCCGATTACTGATATGTAGGGATTTGATGCAGTCTGTAAAATTGTAAGTCCCATTGCCTGAACAAACAGTCCCGTAAGAAACAACGGAAAGCTTCTTGCGTTTGCTGCCGGTATGAAGATCAGTGAACCTACCGCCATAATGAGAAGGCCGAGGGCCATACCATTTTTAAATCCCGTGTACTTAATAATTTTTGAAGATGGAAGCCCAAGAAAGAAATAAGCGATATAAAATGCGAACGTTACAAAGAATGCCTGCACATCTGTTTTTAGTTCGCAGGCAAGTTTAAGAAACGGAATAAGCGTGCTGTTCAGCCATGTTACAAATCCGAAAACAAAAAACAAAACGCCTATAATGAAAACTGCTGAGTAATTTGATTTCTGCTCTTTTTTAATGGGTTCTACGATTGCTGTTTGCATATTTTTGTTTTGCTTAAGTTTTAGATCCTGCGAGTAACAATACCTGTTCGCGGAAAAGCGGCGCCTTTTCCTGATATCTTTTTAACAGGGCTATCTGGTTCTGGGCTCTCATGAAATTGTGACCGTCATATCTGGCACCATAGTAAATATCATTATTGAAATAGTCGGTAAGAAAACGTACAGCCTGCATATAGATCATAAAGTCGCCCGAATAAACAAAATGATCGAGTTCGGATGGCGTAAGTTCTTCGTTCATCTCCTTCAGGTATCCTTTTGCAACTGCATCAAAATATTCGTCCCTAACCATGATTCTGGAAATGTCTTGTTCTTCTTCACTGTAAGGTGATAAGTACGTGCGCATCATGTCGCCAACATCACTGATGAAGTAGCCGGACATTGTAGTATCAAGATCAATTACACATAGTCCATTCCCTTCGTCATCAAAAAGTACATTGCTGATTTTCGTATCGTGATGCGTTACACGCCTTTTAAAATTTTTGTCGCGCGTGATCTTTTCAAATTCCGTAACAATATTCTTTTGTGCAAGAAGAAATGCTACAGCATCGCTTGCTTCAGCTATACGTTGCTTATTGCCATTTTGCAAGCTCGATTCGAATTGCTGATATCGTAATGTGAGGTTATGAAAATCGGGTAAAGTGACCTGAAGATGGGAGGCATCAAAACCTGAGAGCATCCTGGTAAAACAGCCGAATGCCCTGGCAGCCTCGCAGGCGATTTCAGGAGATGTTACCACATCGTAAGTTCGTGAACCTTTGATAAAAGGTATGAGCCGGAAGTAGCCTTCCTTTTTATCATGAACCATCTCTTTATTGTCGGTAGTGGTAAGCGGTATGACAAATAAGTACCCGGGCGAATTCACACTGAGGTAGTCAGCCATTGCACGGAGGTTGGCTGCTATTGCAGGGGGATTGCGGAATACGTTCTGATTGATCCGCTGTAATATATATTCACTACCATCATGCTTTATTTTCCAGGTATTGTTTATAAGTCCTGTTCCAAAAGCATGAATTTCACATTGATCTGCCTGCAGACCATAAGCGGATAAAATTGAACTAAGCATTACGTGGTTTACAAGTAATGAAATTACTGGCCAAACATAATAAACTTAGCTCTTTAATTTTGAAACAAACGTTTGCGTTCAGTACCTGTTCACATCGTTTGATCCTGTTCAGATCGTTTGATCCGGACCTTCATTTTCCTTGTTTTCTCGTGGCCTCAGTTTGGCCAGGGAGCCTTTCTTTTCTATTTCTTCCTTTTCGTCCGGGTCATGTGATGTTACTCCGGTGTTGTAGTCACCTCCAATCGTAGATTTCTCCTGCACGCCTGGAATATACTCGTGCCTGTCGTCTGCTTCGGGCTTGTTTTTTCTATCTTCTGCCATGAAAATTTATTTTGGTGATTGATACCTGAAAACAGCTGCCATCACTCCTGTGCCGGGCATCTGTGCTTTATCGAGAATAAAAACCGAGCCACCGGTTTCAACGGTCTTTGCCACGGCCCTGTCGGCTAAATTTTCGGTATTTTCTTTTTCAGCGTCTGTTAACTTAAGTTCGCCCGTTTCTTCGTTAAAAGTACCCCAAATATGTGCGTCTTTCTGCACAAACAAATGCGAAACCCTGCTATAGAATGCTGCGGGAATTATTTCAGCGTTTTTGGTTGAGGTGAGGTTCGTTGCCGATTTATTTCCGAATACTTCAAGCGCATTTTGTAACGGTTGGTCAAAAAAAGGTTTCATCACTTCCATGGCTTTCCGATAGATGGTGTCGGCCTCGTCGAATTGGTGATTACCTATCAGGGCTTCGGGCCATATATGTTTATAGTTTGAAACTGATCTGTATATGGGCACCTGGTATTCCAATCCGGCAAGCAGCAGCGGTGCATGCGACGAGCGCAAATGGGTTTCCCAGAGAGTATCGTCAACTTCTTCGAGATACAGAGCCATGTTCTCCTTGTCATCTGGTTTACCGCTGCCTATACCATGATAGTTTGCGCCTTTTGCCCCGTTGCTTGATAGCCTGAACAATTTCTGGTCGTCTTTGTTTTCAAAATGTACAACATCATCCACGGCGTTTGGCATCTCTTCTACGGGTATGTGCTCTATCCCAAAATAATCGGCTCTGAAGAACCGACAATTTCTCTTATTTAAGTCGAGAAGATAAAAATATTCGATTCTTACCATGAAAGGAACGAGTTGCATCACCGAAAATGAGCTGTTCACAACAACTTCATTATTCACTGTGCCGGGCAACCTGATAAATTTCATAAAATCTTCGGCGATATATACCGCAAGTCCATTGTTCATGTTAAGCCATGCCGCCTCATCGTAAACAAGGTCATATCCCGGTTTCAGAATTTTTTTGATGAGGGTGCTGTCGGTATTTCTTTGTGCAAGAATTTTCTCAACCTGCAACAATGCATTTTTAAATGCCTTCTGGTCTACCCGCTCATTTACTTCCACTCCAGCTTTATGTGTGGGCATCAGAATACTTGCGCATATGCCAGACCGGTAGGTAGACAGATACGTAAATAGTTCTTTGGGAATTATTCCTACAAGTTCTTCAGGCTTTGTTTCGGAAAGGTCCTGGTTTGCAGCAGCCTTTTTAGATTCGACTTTTATATTCTCACCTTTATTAATATTCCGGTTAGGATGTCTTTGATAAACATCATCTGGGATATCCGGATCTGTTGTATATCGTTCATGCTGTTCAAAATCTCTTTCAGGGTTTCCTTTTTCGCGGTGAAATTTTCCTTCAAAATCTTTACCCATAAATATTAATTTAATGATTTAAACTCAATAAGCATACCGGATCACTTCATTAGACGACGGGTTTTTTTCTCTTCCTTGTGTGTCTTAAAATAACGTAAAGCGACGCGAGCGCGACTATAATGGCATAGATGAAAAGCTGTCCGCCATCATTCATTACTTCGATGCCGAGTATGGAAATATGGGTTGCCAGCGCACCTATCATTATGATCAGCGAGAGCGTTGCGCCAATCAACGACGTTTTGGGGATAAGAATAAGAACAGAGGCTATTAATTCTGCGATGCCGGTAGCAATTCTACCTACCGGTTCCATGCCAACCTGTGAAAAAATATATACAGATTCTGCGGAGCCCGTGAACTTAAAGTAAAGAGTCTGAAGCATTATCAGCGCGGCGACAATACGGCAGGCCCACAGCAGAAGGTTTTTGGATTTCATAACCTAATATATGTAAATTACAAGTGATAAGTAACTTCTTAAATATCGTAATATGCAGGAAGTTGTTAACTCTATCGCTTATATAGATGGCCGCCGGGCCAATATAGATCTGGAACAGATCGATGTAGAACAAAAATCTCCTGACAGATTTGTTTGGGTCGGGCTTCACGAACCAAGCTCCGAGACACTAAAAAAGTACCAGAAACAATTTCGTTTACACGACCTGGCGATCGAAGATGCCCACAATGCACATCAAAGACCAAAGATTGAAACTTATGGCGAAAATCTTTTTATTGTGTTGCGCACCGCCCAGATGAACAATGTTCTTCACAGGATCGACTTCGGTGAAACACATTTTTTTGTTGGCGATCATTTTCTCATGACAGTGAGGCACGGTTCGTCGATATCGTACACAGACGTAAGAAGCCGTTGTGAGAGCACGCCACACCTGCTAAAGAAGGGACAGGGTTTCGCGTTATATGCTGTTATGGATGCAATTGTAGATCAGTACTTTCCCGTGCTGGAGGCATTGGAAGAAGATCTGTTAAATATTGAAGACAAGGTATTCAATGTGAGGCCAACGCGTGAAACGACAGAGAATATTTACCAGCTAAAAAGGCAGTTACTGGAAGTAAAGAGGGCGGTATCGCCTTTAATTGATATCTGCAACAGGCTCATGCGTTACGATATCAAACTTATTCCTGAAGAAACGCAGCCGTATTTCCGCGACATATACGACCATTCGCTGCGGATAAATGAAATGGTAGACCACACGCGTGAACTGTTGAACACAGCATTGGAGGCGAACTTTTCGTTGCTTTCCATCATGCAGAGCGAGGTGTCTAAGAAATTTGCAGGATGGGCCGCGATCATTGCTGTGCCAACCATGGTGGCGGGATTTTACGGGATGAATTTTAAGTTTATGCCCGAGTTAAGCTGGCACTATGGTTACCCGGTTGTCGTTACCGGAACTATTATACTCTGCCTTGTAATTTTTTATCTTTTCAGGAAGTCGGGATGGTTGTAACTTGGCCGTCCATGAAACTTAAAATATATCAACTCGACGCATTCACGGATAAAATATTTTGCGGAAATCCAGCCGCAGTTTGTCCGATCGACAAATGGCTACCCGATGAAGTTATGCAGAACATTGCAATGGAGAATAACCTCGCAGAAACCGCATTTTTTGTAAAGAACAATGACCGGTTCGAGATCAGGTGGTTCACGCCGACCGTTGAAGTGGATCTCTGCGGACATGCTACGCTCGCTTCTGCGGCCGTAATTTATAATAACGAGAATTATAAGGGCGACGTAATCACATTCATTTCACAACGCAGTGGAATACTAACAGTAACGAGGAAAGAAGATTTGCTAACACTTGATTTTCCTTCCGATAAATTCGAGCGGGTTGAACTATCACCCCAGTTGATTGCCTGTTTCAATAGCCAGCCATTGGAAGCATATAAAGGTAAAACGGATGTTATGTTAGTTTTCAACACCGAGGATGAGATCAGGAAACTTGTTCCGGATATACCGGCTATTTCCAGGATCAAGGCCAGAGGAATTATTGTAACAGCCCCAGGTGTTGAAGTGGATTTTGTGTCGAGATTTTTCGGACCCCAATCGGGTATTGATGAAGATCCGGTAACGGGGTCCGCTCATACTACGCTTACACCATATTGGGCACAAAAAACGGGCAAAAGCGAATTGTCGGCAATTCAGCTTTCTGCCCGTAAAGGTTTCCTGAAATGCGCTTATCATGGAGACCGGGTAAAGATAAGCGGCCAGGCTAAAACCTATCTGCAGGGAGAAATCACATTAGAGTAGTTTTCAATTTCTTCAAGTTCGCCGTTGCTTACCCTTATTGTTTTCCATGTATTGGAGTCGGTGATTTTTACCAGGTAAATAACTTTATTTTTCAACTGCAGTTCCTGACCGTCTACGATCTTATAATCGTAATATGTGCTTTTGACAGCCGCTTTTACTGAACGTGGCAATTTTTTTTCATTAATATACATTTTCAGAGAATAGTCGATCTTGCCATACGGCGTGTATGCTATTTTATTTTTAACATCGCCCTCCTTAAACTTTACAAAATAATAGCCGTTTTCTACGCTCCACGATTCATTTGTTACTTCAGGATGCGACCTTTTAAAATTTTTAACCGCCTTTGATTCAGGGTTGACAGATGCTTCCGTTGCATTGACAATTTTATATTCTCTTTTGCTGGTCTGCGCAAAAGTTGCGCTGGTGAGCAGTAAGGATGAGAGAATGAACCACATAATTAGAGTCTTCATAAAAGAAATATTTTGTTTTTTACAGTATAAAACTAGAGCGGCAAAACTCCGGGCATTTCATAAAGTGGATTGATTGAAGGTGCACAAAGACACATTCCGCAGTTGTCGGGATATGTAACAAAAAGCGACGACGAGTGGCATTCGTCTACGAAAAGATGTAAAATGTTGTTATCATGAGTTCAGATATATATCTGGCAATGTTTATTGGTTATCTTAGTATGGATGAAGTATGGCAGACACATATTATTCTGGCTTGTGTATTGTTGCTATTTCTACATTCAAAGCATATCGCCTCAAACTCCCGAGGAATTTTCTGATGTCGCAACATACCGTAATGCATTTGTAAGTCTTTGCAGCTTTATACCAGTATGCATAATGTCGGCGTACATTTCTATTTACTATATACTTCCGCGCTATATAGAGACGAAAAAATACGGACTTGCGATTCTCGCATTTCTTATATTATTTACAACAGGAGCGATCATCAATTACCAGGCGGCCAGGGTGTTTTATCATTTTACTCATGTGGTAATGTATCCATCAAAAGGAGCGATCATGCTCGGTTATCTCAACACGATCTGGGCAATGATCGTCAGCGGAATTGCGATATGCATTAAAATCACAAGGAAGTGGCTCAATCAACAAAGGGAGATTGAAGCAATCAACAGGCAAAAAGCAAGGAACGAGCTGAATCTCCAGAAGAACCGAATGCATCCGGGATTTTTATATTCGAGCCTCGACAGCATTTATGCAGATCTCAAGGCAAACAAAGGAGATTCGTCGTCGATGATCCTGATATTGTCGAACCTTCTTAGTTATTCGTTGTACGAGAGTAAGGCCGAACGCGTAACGCTTGAACGTGAACTGAATGCCGTTGCTGACTTAATTTCATTGGAAAAAATGAAGGGCTCAGATGAGATCTTCGTACATGTAGACGAAAATATTGAAACGCAGTTGTTGCTTGTACCTCCCATGCTAATCGTTTCAGTGCTTCGTGAGTGCCATGCAGAGTCAGTAGCTGTAAGAGAGGATGCTGAAACTCTTATCATTGAAATTTCGATTCACGAAAGGCCGCCTCATATAATTGAGGTTGAAAAAATTTATAAAGAGGAATATGAGCCTGCGTAGTTTTTTATTTTCGGAACGGTCGCCACAAAAATATTACAGGCACATTGCATTTTGGCTGTGTACTATTCTGCCGTTTTTTTTGATGGCAATAATAGGCTTTTACACAAAATACGCAGGGAAAGATTTAGGCAGATTTCTGATCGGTCAGATGGCAAGGTTTCCCAATCTTTTAATAGACATAGTGTTTACCTATACTGTAGCTTATTATATTATTCCCGCTTACCAGAATAACAACGGTAAGATGCGGCTCGCCTCACAGATACTTTTACTTACAGCAGTGGCTTTTATCGCGAAGGCCATATTCTGGTATTCGGGCGTAGACCTTTATCATAACAATTCAGATAAGATCTGGCTGAGCAGCTGGTTTATGGTTATTAATTTTTTTAATGATGGATGCCTGATGAGATGCGGCCTTTTCCTTGGCTGCAGAATGCTTAAAAATTATTACCGCAGTTCAGAAGAGAAGATGAATATTTTAAAAGAAAACGCCACTGCTGAACTGCAACTGTTGAAAGCACAGGTTCATCCACATTTTCTGTTCAATACTCTCAATAATATTTATTCGTTTTCATTGAACCGGTCGCCTCTTGCGGCGCCATTGGTTTTGAAGCTTTCAGATACGTTGCGTTATATGATTACAGAGTGTGAGTCTCCACTCGTGCCGCTTGAAAAAGAATTGAAGATGTTAAGTGATTATATCAGTCTTGAATCGGTGCGATATGGTACACGGTTGAATGTCGCCATGAACACTACCGGTGATGCATCGGACAAGAAAATTGCGCCACTGCTTCTTATACCGCTCGTTGAAAACAGCTTCAAGCATGGTACTAGCCAGATGCTTGAAAAGCCATGGATTAAAATGAATATACACATCAATGAAACTGATCTTGAATTCCGGCTAACCAACAGCAAGCCCGGTGAGCTAAATGAACGCAACGGTAAAAACGGTATAGGACTTAAAAATGTGCAGAAAAGAATTCAGCTGTTATATCCGGGTAAGCATGAACTGAGAGTGTATAATGCCCAATACTCTTTTGATGTTTATATACGGGTACCGTTGCATACGGCAAAGGCCGCTAACAGCACGGCACATTTCAAAAATTTAACTGAACTATCCCTTGCATATGGCAGCAACCAATAAGATAGTTTGCCTCGCTGTAGATGATGAACCACCTGCACTTGATATTTTAAAGAACTATATCAATGCCGTGCCATCACTTGAACTTGCAGCAAGCTGTATTAATGCGATCGATGCGTTAAATGTATTACGGAGCAACCGTGTCGATCTTATGTTTCTTGATATACAGATGCCTCAACTCTTAGGCACTGATCTGATGCGCACACTGAATAATCCTCCTAAAGTTATTTTCACGACTGCTTTCAGGGAGTTTGCCGTTGAGGGTTTTGAGTTGAACGCGGTTGATTATCTGCTCAAGCCGATCTCATTTGAAAGATTTCTCAAGGCCGTAAATAAAGTAATGGATATTCGCCTTCCGCAACAGGCTGAGCAGGAGATGCACGATGCATATCTCTACTTCAGGTCCGACAGGAAGATGCACAAGGTAGCGATGGAGGACATCATATTTATTGAAAGCCTGAAGGATTATATTAAAGTTGTTACGAAGTCAAAAACTATTATAACGAAACAATCAATCTCGTCTATAGAAGAGCGACTTCCTAAAACATTATTCATCAGGATCCACAGGTCTTTTATCGTGTCGCTCAATAAAGTTCAATCCTATACACCCGAATTAATTGCTATAGGCAACGAAGAGCTTCCTGTGAGCCGCATGTACAGGCATGAGGTGGAAAAGGTACTCAGGTGATTGCGTAGAGGACACAGTGGCACAAACATTGTTGTCACTATGATCCCGATGAAGATATTTAAATACATCACGCTGACTTTTATTTTATTATACTTGTCACTGCAAGTGTTGCGGGCCCAGGACAGTGCCGTAATTAAAACCAATAAGGAAGTATATAAATTAAAAGCAGCAGTAGACGTTCCCATAATTGCTGCAGCAGGCGGTTGGTCGTATTATGCGCTTTCGAAAATTTATAAAAAAGACAGTACTTCACCCGAGGATGTGTTGTCGCTCGACAAAAACAATATAAACGGATTCGACAGGTGGGCCGCTGATGTATATTATCCGGATGCGGAATTGGAAAGTGACAAGATATTTTATGGGTCTATGCCTCTACCGCTCGTGCTACTATTTGATAAGGAGATCAGAAAGGATGCACTGAAAATTGCCGTGCTGTATACTGAGGCTCTTTCTATCACCGGAACGTTGTACACCTCTTCAACATATATTAACAGATTCAGACCTGCTGCTTATAGCGATGAGTTAACGTTGGAGCAAAAACGCTCGGGCAATCAACGAAATTCTTTTTTTGCGGGACACGTTGCTCTTGTAGCCACATCAACTTTTTTTACTGCAAAAGTTTACTCTGATTATCATCCTCATTCAAAGTTCAAATGGGTGCTATATGGTGTAGCTATTGGGGCAACAGGCGCAACAGGGTACCTGAGGCATCGGGCAGGAAAACATTTTCCGAGTGACATACTGTTGGGAACTGCAGTGGGTACATTGTCGGGTATACTGGTTCCACAGGCTCATAAAATAAGAAAGACAGAAAATAAAAAATTTCGCGTATATCCTTTTAGCGGCGAAAGTCATGGCATCGCGGTCGTATATCGATTTTAAGGGACGGGAAAAATCGCATAAGTCTAATATAGAAGAAGATTTTTTATTTCGATATAACCAGTATAATGGTTATGAGTTCTAGTATTTAGTAGAGAAATTTCATTCACCCCAGGATGAAGAACTAATTCAACAACTTTTTTGGCACCATTTTAGACCGCAGCGGAATCGCTAAGCAGTACAGCAGTTCGGTTTAGTCTGATAAAGGATGCCTACCGGGCGTCCTTTTTTTGTATATTCAAAAATCTATGTCTCTTCTTTCAATTGATCTCGGCGGAACAAAACTGGCTATTGGTGTATTTGACAAAAAAGGTGAACTGCTTTTCAATAAAGAAGAAGCTCTTTCCGGCAGGTACGGAGAACAGGTTGGCAAGTTAATTATTCAAAACATTCAATCAATTGTACATTCGAAGTATGCGCCGGTGGCGGCGATAGGCGTTTCAGTGCCGGGGATAAGCAACAAAAAAAAGGGGACTGTTTGGGCGCCGAATATTCCAGGATGGGATAGTTATCCATTGCTCAGCGAGATTCAGGCGATTGCAGGCAACATTCCCGTTTCGGTTGAAAGCGATCGTTCGTGTTGCATACTCGGCGAGATGTGGCAGGGGAACGCGAAAGGCACAGACAATGCCATTTTTCTTGCTGTGGGTACCGGGATCGGAGCCGGAATTGTAGTCGACGGAAATGTTTTGCATGGTGCCGGTGACATAGTTGGAGCAGCAGGATGGCTGGCACTTGATCATCCTTACAAAGAGGAATATGTTCAATGTGGTTGCTTTGAACACAACGCCTCAGGAAACGGCATTGCTAAAATAGCAAAACAGTTTATCGCAGATGATCATACTTATTCCGGTATTCTGAAGAACAAGGCAATTGATGAGCTCACGTCACATGATGTTTTCGCAGCTTATGACATGAAAGATCCGATTGCGATAAGGGTAATAAACAACGCGATTCGGTACTGGGGCATGGCGATCGCTAATCTTATCAGCATTTTCAATCCAGAAAAAATATTGCTAGGCGGAGGCGTGTTTGGTCCCGCCGTGAAATTTATACCTGCGATTCGTGAAGAAGCTCTTAAATGGGCTCAGCCGATAAGTGCTATGCAGGTATCGATCGAGCCATCGTTGCTGGGTCCGGCTGCAGGAATGTACGGTGCGGGGTATCTTGCTCTTCAACAAATTCAAAAAACCTGATGTATAACAGGAAACAGATTTTCATTGCGGCCTGTCTGGGAATGCTGATGTTTGGAATGGCACTTATTACACTTGGTTCCGTTCAACCATCATTGCGGGAAAAATTTTCGCTCGGCGATGCCGGGTCCGGCACGCTGTTCTCGATAATGCCAATAGGAATACTTGTTGGGTCGCTGGTGTTCGGCCCGGCTTGCGATAAGTACGGATATAAAATTGTGCTTTCTCTTTCCGGATTGTTGTTTTGCCTGGGTATTGAAGGGATAGCGTTCGCGGATAACCTTTCATTATTGAAGCTGTGCATTTTTTTATTCGGCCTCGGCGGCGGTGCCATCAATGGCGCAACGAATGCTGTTGTTTCGGACATCAGTAAAACGGAAAAAGGAGCTAACCTTAGCTTGCTCGGGATATTCTTTGGACTTGGATCTTTAGGTATGCCATTATTGATAGGATTATTAAAAGACAAGCTGGGCTTTGATTTGATACTTGGCAGTGTGGGAGCATTTGCCTTTATTGTAACAACATTTTTTCTGTTATTAAAATTTCCTTCGCCAAAGCAGAAGCAGGGCTTTCCATTGAGAAAAAGCCTTTCACTTATCAGTGATAAAGTGTTATTGCTGATTTCATTTTTTCTTTTCTTCCAGAGTAGCTTCGAAGCTATTGTAAACAACTGGACACCGCTATATCTGGTTGATCAATTAAAAATGGATACTGCCGACGCGATATTGGCGCTGACGATGTATGTTGCGGGACTAACGGGCATGCGTATATTGTTAGGAAGTGTGTTCAGAAAACTGGATGGTGTTAAGATCATGTTTGTTTCTCTTTTTTCTATCCTGGCAGGATTGATATTGCTAAGACTATCGCACTCTGCGGCACCGGCGATTTATGGATTGATTTTGCTGGGTGTTGGCCTGTCTGCCGGCTTCCCGATCATGCTTGGGTTTGTCGGTAGCAGATTTACACAAATGCCAGGCACAGCTTTCAGTATCGCCCTGGTGATTGCATTAATCGGTAACATTCTGATCAATTATATTGCCGGTGCGGTTGCAGAAAGATTTGGAGTCAACAGCATTCTGTCGCTCGCTTTTATTGAGCTGGCAGGCATGTTCATACTTTGTATTTTCATTGGCAGAAATAAAGTAAATTCTATTCCCTCAAAAAATTAATTATGCTCGCAAAACAATGGATTTCTAATGCAAGAGCGGTGATGAGCCGTATTGAAGACACTCAGATGGAAAATATCAAACTTGCTGCTCAGGCGATGGCTGATTCGATTGAGTGTGGAAGGTGGGTGCATACTTTTGGTTGCGGCCATGCAACGATTCCGGTAGAAGAAATGTATCCGCGTATAGGCGGTTTTGTAGGGTTTCATCCAATCATCGAATTGCCTTTAACATTTTTCACACGCATCACGGGTGAAATGGGTGTGCACCAGTTTGTATTTCTCGAAAGGGTAGAAGGGTATGGTGTTGAAATAATGAAAGGTTACAATTTCGATAAGCGCGATACTATGTGGCTGTTTTCTCATTCGGGTATCAATAATGTGAATATCGATGTTGCACTGGAAGCGAAAAAAAGAGGAATGAAGGTGGTAGCGTTCGGTTCGGCCGCTGAAGCAAAAGGTAAGCAAACGCGCCATTCAAGTGGCAAAACGATTTTCGACGTAGGCGATATCATTGTTGACACGTGTGCGCCAATCGGTGATGCATCGGTTGATCTTAAGAATCACCAGGATAAAATTGGACCAGTTTCCACAATGGCGTTCATTACATGTGTGTGGATGACGGTTACAACGGTTGCGGAGATCCTTGCAGACCGTGGCGTTAAGTTATTTATTCATCCATCGCATAATGTTCCGGGTGATACAACAGCAAGGCAGCGCCTCGAGGATGCTCTCGCTGAGTACAAGTTAAGGGTAGCGGGGGTGTAGTGGTTTATTATTTTTTTGCCGCTGGCGGTGCAGATACAGGTGGCTTCGGTGGAGGCACCTGGTTTTTTATGGGCTTGATACTTTTTAAAAAAGCAAAAATAGCTTTCAACTCACCGTCGGTAAAGTTTTTATATTCCTGCCACGGCATTGGAGGCAGCATTGGACGTCCGCCCTGAAGGCCTTTATATATTCCGTTCCTGATCGCATAAATGAACTGATCTTCGGTCCATGCGAGTGTTCCCGTAGAATCGGGAGTGAGGTTAGCAGTATATGAAACTCCCCATGGGCCTACCCAGGAAGTTAGATCGTTTGTAACCACCAGACCCTTGCTCTCCATTTCTTTCCTGTTCACATCGGGGTCGGGACCGCCGGCGGGATGACCTGAAAGCATCCGGTCCCAATCTATTTCAGGGCCATGATCCGTCATCTTTTTGGGCGAGTGGCAGTCGTTACAGCCTGCTATGCGGGTTAAATGTTCTCCCCACTTTTCCTGACTTTCATACCCGCCATAATCATTTGTTTTAACAGAATCTGTTGTCGTTGTTTCCTGGTCAGTGCCGGAATTGCCGCATCTGAGGAACATAAGCATGCCTGCTGCGCATACGATAAAAAGAACAGTTAGTTTCTTTCGCATAAGAAAGTATTTAGGGGTGAGCGAAAAGGTCTCTATAAATATAAATATTTCCCTCAAAATTCTATCGGGAAAAATTCTTTTGTATTCTGTTTCGTCAGTATAACGAAAACCCGCAATTAATAATATCTCTCAAACGCTATTCAGTATATTTATAAATACAACCAAAAGGCATATGAAGAAAACAGGCCTTGCTTTGTCAAGCCTTCGCAAAGCCAGTCTGCTGTTAATCCTCACCGGATATGGTTTACTTCTGAATGCGCAGGTTACGATCAGCGGGAAATTGAGAGATAATAAAGGGAGACCGCTCCCCGGTGTGAGTATTTCAATTAAGGACAGTTATGACGGAACAATTGTAGACTCACTCGGCAGGTACAAATTTACCACAACAGAAAAAGGAGAACATATTCTTGTTGCGACCAATGTAGGCTACAGATCATTTGAAGAAAAGATAGTTATTGCAGATGCTCCGATTGTTAAAGATATTACCCTTAAGGAAGAGCTCAGCGAACTTAAAGCCGTAACGGTTGTTGCAGGGTCTTTCGCGGCAGGCGATATCAAGCGCGCGGCCACCGTTTTGAATTCAATTGACGTAGCAACGGTTGGAGGCGGCAACGCCGACATTACAAATGCTCTCAAAACATTGCCCGGCGCACAACAGATTGGAGAACAGGAAGGATTATTTGTAAGGGGAGGAGCAGGATATGAAACGAAACAATTTATTGATGGCACACTCGTGAATAATCCTTACTTCACAGGCGTTCCTGATATTGCGAGCCGCGGCAGGTTCTCTCCGTTTCTATTCAAAGGCACAGTGTTTACAACTGGCGGATATTCGGCATTATATGGTCAGGCACTTTCATCGGCCCTGATCCTCGAGTCAATCGACCTGCCTGAACGAAGCGCAGCTAATCTTAGCACCTCTCCAATCATTATCGGCGCCGGTTTCCAGCAACTCGCCGACAATAAAAAATCATCATGGGGTGTAAACTACAATTATGTAAATCTCGTGGCTTATTTCAATTTTGTGAAGCAGAAACCCGATTATTTCAGAATGCCGGAGTTTCAAAATGCTGATGCGAATTTCAGAATACGCACGAAGAGAGGAGGCATGATCAAATATTATACGACGCTCGACAGAAGCAATTTGGGATTAAGAAGACCTGATATAGACAGCGCCGACCTTAAAGACGCATTTGGTTTGAAAAATATCAGCTGGTACAATAATCTTAGCTGGCGGGAGAATTTTGGCAGCGGCTGGAAAATGAATGTCGGGCTGGGATACAGCACCAACTCCGATGACATTTCACAGGAATTGCAGAACCATCAGAATATTAAACAGACGCCGGACGACACCTCATGGCCGGTCAATAAAAACTATGTTATCGACAACCGGTCTGACCTTTCACAGATCAAACTCGTACTCGAAAAAAGACTTTTCGGTATCAGTGCAGTAAGGTTCGGCAGTGAGTACATGCACGGCCTGAACAAAAGTTCGTTTAACAATTTTAACACAAAACTGATAGAGAATTTTACTTCGTTGTTTGCAGAAACTGATATCTATCTAACTAATGATATCGCGGCGAAAATCGGCGGGCGGTATGAGTATTCTTCAATCATAGCCAAAGCAAGCTTCGCTCCACGGCTATCTTTCGCCTATAAAACAGGGAAGGGGGCGCAAATTTCTGCGGCCTATGGAATCTTTTATCAGAAACCTGAGAACAATCAACTGATATATACAACAGATCTTGGCTATACAAAAGCTACTCACTATATCCTCACGTATCAAAAAACAACTAACGAAAGGATATTCAGGGCAGAGACGTTTTATAAAGGCTATGATGCTCTTGTGAAGAATTATGAAGTGAATTCGTCATTTAGCAACAACGGGTCGGGATTCGCAAAGGGAATTGAATTTTTCTGGCGCGACAGAAAAAGCATAAAGAATTTCGACTACTGGATAAGTTATTCTTTTCTGGACACTAAACGTGATTACCTGAATTTTCCGTATCCGTTGCAACCCAATTTCGCTGCAAGACATACGGCGTCGATAGTAACGAAGCGATTTTTTATGGATATTAAAACGGGATTTAACTTCACTTATAGCTTTGCTACCGGAAGACCGTATTACAGAATTGCATTCGATGAATCGCAAAACAAATTCAACATCACCGATGAGGGCAAAACAAAACAATATCACAATCTCGGTTTTAGTGTGAATTATGTGCCCACCATAGGAAAGCCGAATGCAAAAACATTTTGGGTACTTGTGGCTAGCATCACAAACGTGCTGGGTTATGATCCTGTTTTCAACTACAACTATTCGTATAACGGATCAGTGAAGCAACCAGTGGGCCTGCCTGCGAAAAGGTTTTATTTTATTGGAGCCTTCTTCAGCTGGGGTGTAGACCGAACCCAGGATGCGATTAACAACAATTTATAAAAAACAAAAAGTACATCATGACAAGGATTTTAATTTCGCTGTTGTTACTAACTGCAACAACAGGGTCTGCCCAAAGCGACAAATATATGGAGGCGATGAAAAAAAATTTGTCGCGCTTCGATAGTGTAAAAACAACTGAAGATTACCAGGCGCTGGCCGCAACATTCGAAAGAATTGGTGATGCCGAAAAAACAGAATGGCTTCCGTATTATTATTCAGCGCTGGCTTTACTAACTCCAGCCTGGACAGACACTAAGCTTGATAAAGATGCTAACGCCACTAAAATAAAATCTTTGATGGACAAGGCTGAGCCGCTTACCAAAGACAATGCAGACAAGGCGGAAGTGCTCTCGATCAGAAATATGACAGCTACCCAGCAAATGTTAGTTGATCCGCAAAACAGGTGGATGAGCTATGGACAGGAAGGCGCCAATTACCTTAAACAGGCAAAGGAGCTCGATCCTGAGAATCCAAGACTTGCATACCTTGAGGGAGCGGGCATTTTTGGTACGCCGGAACAATTTGGTGGTGGAAAAGCTAAAGCTAAACCGATTCTTGAAAAAGCGGTGACGATGTTCAAAGCTGAAAAACCAAAGCCCATGCATCCGCAATGGGGTCTGCAGATTGCGGAAAATATGCTTGCCCAATGTCAGTAGGCAGAGGGCGGAGGGCGAGGGTTAATTCTTATTCTTCCTGATAAAATCTGCCGCGGCCTCTTTGTTGATGGCTATATAATGTGATCTTAAATAGTCAGGAAGCAGTCGATCGCCCCTTTGTACATTAAGCAATATTTTCTTCGACGCCAGTACAGGCATGTGACAATCTATACAGTTGTCGCTTTTAACGATATTCCTGCCGGTTTTCATTGTGCATTCAGTGTGATCGGTACCGTTGTGGCAGTTCATGCATTTGGTTGAAAACAACTTCGGATTTTTGAATTCGTTATTGTGAACGTTGTGGCAGGTTGAACAATCCATGTTCGAAGATTTTATATAGCATTGGCTCGCAGTTAACAGCCCATATTGATTACCATGCACGTCGAGGGTATCGGCCTGTTTGGAAACAGGATGACCATGTGAATACTTTTCGAGAGAATCTCCTACCTGATAAGTGAACGGAGGTTGTAAAGCATCCCGCAGTCCCGAATGGCAAAGTGCGCAGGCATCCATCCGAAGCTGCCGTGGGAAGTTAGTTGCGCTTACTACATACTTTGATTTTTTTTCTTCGGGATGCGAAGTGTGAAACTCAGCATGCTGCTGGGCCCCGGGGTGGCAACGCTCGCAGGTGATTCCGTAAACAACCGACGACGGGTCAAATTCATTTGTTTCGTGCGAAAGAACTACTGTTTTTGTTGTGTGGCACTCGAGGCAGTTCGCGGGCACCTGTCGTCCGAAAAAATAATAATTCGGGAAGCCCGGACTATTGCACCATTGCCTTGATGGAGCATAATAGGAAATGGGCAGCTGAAACAGCTGGTTGTTGACCCATGTCAGGTATGTTTGTCCATTCCGTCCCGATCCAATAACAACGTCAAAAGGTGCAGATGTGGTGAGCATGCCATTTACAAGAGCTGCCTGCATATACTTTCCTTCATCCTTGTACATGATAACCTCCATAAACTGGTTATACCGGTATCTGTTTTCCCCCTCCGCAAAGCTTCCTTTTATCGAAGTGCTGTCTGCAGGCCTGGAATCGAAGAAATGAGCAGTACGCACAAAACTGTCTGTGATAGTCTGATGGCAGTTTCGGCAGGCTTCGGGTCCGGTTAATGTCGCAGGCGGTTCACCGGTACCGGAAGTGGAAATGAATAAATTGCTGGCAGCAGTTATTAAAATAATTACGGATAATACAACCAGGTGTTTTGGCGATATCAAGCTCATGCAGTGCTCCTGTGGTTACGTATTCTTGTTCAAAATATACGTAAAATATCTGCACCGGTAGTGTGTAAATGGAAATTATCTTCCGTTGGCGCGCAGCACTACAATGTCTTTCTTCACCCTGTCGTTGTGTGTTTTCTTGACGATATAATGCCATTGTTTTTCTGAAACGTCAACAAAAAATACATCGCCAAGCTTATGTGTTGCAACGGCATCCTGAAATTCTTTAGGAAACATGTATTCTCCGAAAAACCAGTCGGTATCGCCGCGAGTGGTGTTGCCGTCCATGGTGTATTCGTCAGACAACTGCTCAAATGATACGCCCTGCGAATGTTTCTGAAGAATCACTTTTTTCAGGCTGTCAATCTCTGAGTTGGATAAGGAAGCCCCATCCAGAAAAATATAATTTGCGCGGTAGTCAGTTGTGTCTTTGGCCTGAATCACTTTGTATGTCACATATCCAACAGAGAATATGTCTCCCTGATTTTGTCTTAGCAGTCTCTTCTCGATAAGTGAAGAATCTTTACCTGCTGATAATTTAAGGATGGCAGGCTTCAGGGCCGGGTTGGCCGCAACGAATTGCTCAGCCTGCTGAATCGTATTGATCTTCTGGAATTTTTCCGTTACCGTTTCCTGGGCAAAAACCGAAACCGACAACATAAAAACGAATAGCCCCACAATGCTCTTTTTCATAAGTAAATTCCTTGTGTTTTTGCCCAAGATACTTAAGAATAAGCTATTTTAAATACTAATAAATCCTTAAATGAACGTCAGGGAAAGGTTTTCTCATGATAAAGAAAATAAGAATCCCCGAAAAAGCGGGCAGAGGCTTCTCCAGGGATTTGAATTAAAAACGGGCCGTTAATTTCCTTCCTTAACTTTCATGATATACGATGGCATTAGTCCGTGTGCTTCCTTGTGCGTTGCTCTTACTGATTTTTCATCATTAGCCTCAGAAAGACACATTACAACTCCTGATTTTTCATCCACCCAGTAGTTGATGAAATTGACACCGTACTTTTTCTGAACAGACAGATCCTTTTTATGCGCTCCTTCTACGTCTTTCGCATGAACATTTCCTGCTCCGAATTCATGCACATCAAGAAACAACTGTTTTCCGCCTTTTTCAGCAACGGCCTTACCTTCCGCCATTGGAAAAATCTGCCCGGGTAACAATCCGTGCGCTTCACCATGCGCCTTTCTGATGTCATTTGAATCGGTCGCCGAAGCAAGGCAATAAATGCTTCCATTATTCTCATCGACCCAGTATTTAATGAATTTGACACCGTACTTGTCCTGTACCGCCAAATCTTTTGCATGCGCCCCGGCAACATCATCGAAATTCACTTTGCCACCAGGCATTTTGTGAACATCGATATATAAATGAGGCGCCTTATATCCATTGATGTCTTTCACATCCAGTTGGGCATACCCATTCAGCGACATAATACTGAAAAGAGTAATTAACACGTTCACAACGAATACTTTCATAACAATTCTGATTTTTTATTGATTTGATTGAGGGCACAAAAGAACAACGTTGGCGCTTCAGTGATGTAAGGTGTTCACCCTATTTTAAGCTGTAGTGCACCTCATTTTTTAATTATAGGGAATATTTGTTCCTGAAATAGGGAATCTTCCTTTTACCTTAATAGGATAATAGTTGGATTTTTACACGAAATCAAAGGATAAATATGGATCTCAGGAAGGAATATGACAGTAAGACGCTCGCCAAACAACTGCGGCAACCGGAAGGCTCGCTTGGAATTAAAGTCGGTGAAAACATGAACAAAGGCAACCGGCTGATGAACCTCGAAACTATAAAGCAGCTCGAGATAAGCAATAATGACAATATCCTTGAAATAGGCATGGGTAATGGATTTTTTGTGGGCGACATTGTCGCAGCCGCCCAAAATGTTAAGTATACCGGTTGCGACTTTTCTGAAACGATGATCAGGGAGGCAATTGAACTAAACAATTCGTTCGCGCCAAACGTGAAGTTCGTTTTGTGCGACGCTACGCAGTTGCCTTTTAACGATGGCTCGTTCGACAAAGTGGTTACTGTGAACACGATTTATTTCTGGGAAGATGCCAGGCAGATCCTGGCTGAGATTCGAAGAGTACTCAAGCCGAACGGAATATTTATTGTGACGCTCAGACCAAAAAAAGTGATGGATCAACTTCCGGTGGTTCAGCACGGCTTCACCACTTATGCCACAGATGACATTATAAAGCTGCTCGCTCAAAATGATTTCCAAACGCTGTCATACAAAGAAAGTGAAGATGTTGAGATTAAAATGGATGACAGAACGGTTAAAAACGCATTTCTGATCATTAAAGCCATAAAGAAATAATGCTTCAACTACGACCTGTTTGCGAAAATTGCGGAAAGGATCTTCCAAACGACAGCAACGAAGCAATGATTTGCACTTTTGAGTGTACATTCTGCAGCGGGTGTGTAACCAATGTTCTCGAAAATGTTTGTCCGAATTGCGGTGGCGGATTCGAAAAACGGCCAACACGGCCTACACAGTGCATTACACCTGATTGTTTGAAAAATTTCCCTTCAGAAACTGTAAGAAAGCACCGGCCCGTAAATATGGAACAGTTCCGACAGTTAAAGGAACATTACATCAACGTAGATCCCCGCAAGAGATAATAAATTTGAAAAATGAAAGTCGCATATGTCATATTTGATGGAGTAACATGGCTGGATTTCATTGGCGTTTATGATGCTGTCAGCCGGTTGAAATCGATGGGTTTTGTTAAAGATCTTTCGTGGGATATCTGTTCATTGAAAGATAGGGCGTCTGACGACTTCGGTTTAACAATAGTTGCGGATAAAGTAGGGCGACCGTTAGATTCATATGATGCGATCTTTGTTCCAGGTGGTCATGGCACAAGAACGCTGATACAAGATGAAATCTTTTTAAACTGGATAAGGAGCGTAGCTGAGGTGAAACTCAAGATGTCGGTATGTACAGGAAGCCTTATTCTGGGTGCAGCGGGATTTCTTAAATCAAAAAAGGCAACCACCAATTTTCTCGAATATGAAACACTACGTCCATTTTGCGCTGAAGTAATAAAAGAGAAACTTGTTGTTGACGGTGACGTTATTACTGCAGGCGCAGTTTCGTCTTCCCTTGATCTTGGCTTACACCTATGCGAAAAGTGGGCCGGCCCCGAGGCGCGTGAAGTGATTCAACAACGAATGGATTATTATCCGGAAAAAAAGGAGCAGGCAAAAGCCCGCTCCGCAACCTGAATTACTCCTGTCAATAAAAAAATTATTCTTTGATAAGATATCCGAACAGCCCGTCTGTTTCGTGGTTAGGTCCGGCAGTGAAGTACAATCTGCGTGGATCTATCTTTGCTGTAGATGGAGGAAACGTAAGCGCCCA
>Ga0114129_10002181_pt1 | contig 26942 bp, 23 predicted proteins | sample RhiMetdeltSRZDD1_FD_80071 | JGI IMG/M metagenome (GOLD analysis project Ga0114129, IMG submission 80071) | Populus rhizosphere microbial communities from Tennessee, USA - Rhizosphere MetaG P. deltoides SRZDD1 (version 2) (version 2) | ecosystem: Host-associated > Plants > Roots > Rhizosphere >...
GAAATCGTGGTTTTTCTTGATGGCGACGGCAGCGATGTGCCCGCGTTCATGAGTCAGCTTGTCGAACCCGTAGCATGGGCGACGCATGACTTCGTGATCGGTTCGCGCACGCGCGGCCAACGCGAACCCGGCAGCATGAATCTCCAGCAAATCCTTGCCGGCCAACTCGCCGGATTGATTTTGCGGCTGCTCTATGGGGTTCGTTATACGGACATGTCTCCATTTCGTGCGATCCGTCGTGATGCGCTCGAACGGCTCGATATGCGCGAGGAAACATACGGCTGGAACCTCGAGATGCAGATGAAAGCTGCGCGTGATGGGCTGCGTGTTCTCGAAATTCCCGTAAACCATCGTCGACGCGCTGGTGGTGAATCAAAAGTGTCAGGCACGTTTCGCGGCACGTTTGTCGCGGGTTCTCGCATAGTTGCAACCTTGGTTCGCGTCGCTCTCGGATAGCCGATTCAATCTAGAAGTTCTGGAGTTTTCGTGTAGCGTCGCCCAATGGTTTCGATGCTTGATCTGCAGGGATTTTGCGCCACGCCGCTCACCCGTGAGCCGTTCGAATTTTTAGTTGTGCCAGAGTTTGTAAAAGCTGAAGCGCGTGCTGCAATCGACAAGGACTACCCCGAGGTTGCCCGGGCAGGTAGCTTTCCGCTTGGAGAGGTGACCTACGGTCCGGCGTTTGCGAAGCTGATCGAGGAGATGCGCAGCGAAGAGTTTCGCAAGGCGTTTGAGGAAAAGTTTAACGTCGATCTGACCAACCGTCCGGACATGATCACCGTCCGGGGGCGTTGCAGCGAGAAAGATGGCAAGATCCACACTGATTCCGAGACAAAGATCATCACGATTCTTGTTTACATGAATTCGGCTTGGGAATCGGCCGGTGGCCAGCTTCGATTGTTGCGATCCGGGACGAATCTGGATGACGTCGTTCTAGAAGTGCCGCCAACCGAAGGGACGCTATTGGCCTTTCGCCGCAGCACCAACTCGTGGCACGGTCACAAGCCGTTCTCCGGCCCGCGTCGAGTCATTCAATTCAACTGGGTCACAAGTGACGCGGTAGTGCGGCGCGAGCAAAACCGGCATCGGTTTTCCGCGTGGCTGAAAAAACTCCGCGGCGCATTGTCAGGCGAAAAGCAGGCAGCCTAAGTGCGCGACCATGGAACTGTAGCTACGCTGCGGGGTTTGGTTTACCTTTCAGGAATTGAACGGTCAGATTGAAATCCCAAGGAATTCTGAGGCGTTGGCACTGCGATCCGCCGAATTTTCTCGGATCTTACTGATTAAGCCTTCGGCACTGGGTGATGTCGTGCACACGATCCCGGTGCTGGTGAAGTTGCGCGCGCGTTATCCGCGGGCGCAGATCGATTGGCTGATTACACCCGAGAATGCGGAAATCGTTCGCTGTCATCCGGCGCTTTCGAATGTCGTTCTTTTCGCTCGGCGCGATTTCTCAAAGCGGGGGCATCGATGGCGCGCGTTCCTATCGTTTTTCTATCTGCTTAAACAAATTCGCCGTGCCAAGTACGATCTCGTGATCGATATGCATGGTCAGGTGCGTTCTGCTTTCTTCGCGCTCATCAGCGGAGCGCGCGTGCGTATTGGGTTTGATCGACCCATCAACCGAACGCTTACCATTTCCGCCGAGCACGACTTGAAAAATGTTCCCAGCCATGGCTGGCGCGGCGCCCGCGAGGGTTCATGGATCGCCTACACGCATCGCATCCCGATTCCCACGCTCGACGTGCATGCGATCGATCGTTACCTATGGGTTGGGGAGCTGCTTGGGTTCGATGACAACTCGCCAGAGTTAACAATTTATCTTTCTTCGGAAACCGTACGTAACGTTGACCGACTACTGCAAGAGAAAGGTGTGGAACCGTCCAAACCACTAGTTGTGCTGGTGCCGGGAACAATTTGGGAGACGAAGCACTGGACGATTGAAGGTTTTGCAGGCGTCGCCCGGCATTTTCTAGGCGAGGGATTTGCCGTCGCGCTGGCGGGCACCAAACGCGATCAGCCGCGCTGCCGGCAAATCGCCGCCGCAGCCCCCGGGGCATGTGATCTTTCCGGCCAGACAACGCCGGCAGATCTGGCGGGGCTTATCCGACGCGCCGAAGTAGCGGTGACCAACGATTCTGGTTCCATGCACGTTGCCGCGTCGCTCGGCAAACCGATGGTCAGCGTCTTTGGCCCGACCAACCCAGTTCACATCGGGCCGTACGAGCGACCAGAATCGGTCGTGCGCGTGGATTTGTCGTGTTCGCCTTGCAATTACCGTCGCTTAAGCCAATGCCCGTTTGGACACGCGTGCATGAAGCAAGTTACTTCCGCGATGGTGGTGGAGCGCGTGCAAAACATTCTCACGAATGCGAAACGTCATCCAGAAGTTGTAGCGACGACCGCCGAGTGAAGAATCAGGCGCTTGGCACAAGCACCTCTACAACTCATATTTGGCGCTGAGTGAGTAGAACGAAGGCAATTATCGCCGGGCTACTTGCGGGATTGCTCGCGGGAGCCGTGATGACCGTAGTGATGTTACTGCTCGCTGTGTTCGGCGTGGCTACACCGCTCGTGATCATCGGCGATCGACTTTCGGTTTTCATCCCGCCAGGTCCGTTTCTTTCTCTTATGGGCAAGGTCGGCGGTTACAATCATCTCAAGCAACTCGGCGTTGGATCGACGATAGCTGGTCAACTCTTGGTTGGCGCGATTGCCGGAGCCATCTTCGGATTGTTCTCGCGACGCAATCCTGCGCGAGCTTCAGCGCTTTGGACCATGTCGCTATTCGTTTTGTTGCCAATCGTTGTGTTCGCAATCGCGCTTTGGCCGGTTTTGGGCACAAGTTACATAGGACTGCCCATCGGTGCTGCGCGTCTGGTCACGCTCGTCGGTTTTGCGCTGTGCGTTTTTGTATTCGAACGAACGCTCGTCGCCAGTTTTCGATTTCTCACACAAGGAGGAATTGGGAAAAAGGAAGAGTACGAATTCAGTCCAGCAATTGGCCGGCGCGCATTTGTGTTGGGCGCAGTTGGCATCGCAGTAGCTGGCGGCGGCGTCGCGCTGGCACGTCGACTTTATCGTGCTGCCACATTCAGTTACGACGGCACGCAATATAAGGGCAGCATTGTACAGCCGATCACACCTAACGAGTTGTTTTATTGCGTGACCAAAAACGTGGTCGATCCCCAGGTGGATGTCGATCTTTGGCACCTCGAGGTAAATGGGTTGGTGAAAAACCCGTCCACGTGGCGATTCGACGATTTGCTGGGATTCGAAACGAAGGAGCAGGAAACAACGCTGATGTGCATTAGCAACGGTTTGGATGCGGGTCTGATCAGCAACGCTGTCTGGAAGGGGTTTTCGTTACGCAACCTTTTGGACCGCGCGATTCCACTCTCTGGCGCGGCGCGTGTGCGCTTTCAGGGTGTCGATAATTACGCCGACACGATTCCGCTCGATAAGGCTCTGCAACCAACCACCCTGCTTGCCTATGAAATGAATGGCGCGGAGTTACCGGATCGCCATGGGTATCCCTTGCGTCTTATCGTCCCAGGTTACTTCGGCGAAAAACATGTGAAATGGCTCACTCGAATCGAAGTGACCGACGCGAACGCAAAGGGATTTTACGAGGCACAAGGCTGGGGGCCCGATTTCATCACGCCGACAAGGTCGAGAATTGACGTGCCGGATGCCTGGTCGACGATTTCGTTAGGCAAACTGAACGGACCTATTGAAGTGAAAGGAATCGCGTACGGTGGCGACCACGGTATCTCGCGCGTGGAGTTTAGCAGCGACGGCGGCAAATCGTGGCGGGATACCCAGATCTATTATTCCGGCGGCAACCTGGCGTGGTCGCTTTGGAAGAGCGAATGGATGCCGCCTGCAGCGGGTGATTACTCACTCGTCGTTCGAGCCACCGATGGCGAAGGCCATGTCCAGGATTGGAACGAAGACAGAGGCCCATTTTCCGGCACAGCGGGCTTGCATGAGATCGGTGTGCAAGTGACGGCGTAGGCAACCGTGTTTCCACACATCTGGGCGTCTGAGTGGTTTACTGAGAGCGAGTTAAGCCAACATTAACTTGCGCTATGTGCTAGATTTTATCGATGGAAAGACTGATCATCATTGGAAGTGGCTGCGCCGGACTGACCGCGGCGATTTACGGCGCGCGCGCGGATCTGAGTCCGTTAGTGTTGGAAGGCCGTCACCCTGGTGGACAACTCTCGAGCACAACGCTCGTTGAAAACTTTCCCGGTTTTCCGGATGGAATCGACGGACCGCAGTTAGTCTTGAATATGCACAAACAGGCCGAGAAATTTGGCGCGAGATTTTCATACGCCGAGGCCACCGATTTCGATGCACGCAACAGGCACATTCGGATTAAGGCCGACGACGAATGGTTGGAGACCGAAGCGGTCATCATCGCCAGTGGAGCTTCGGCGCGCTATCTAGGGCTCGAAAACGAACAGAAGTTGATAGGACACGGGCTGACTTCATGCGCCACGTGCGACGGCGCATTTTATAAGAACGTTCCGGTCTGCGTCGTTGGTGGAGGTGACTCCGCGGCGGAAGAAGCTTTGTTCCTCACGCGTTTCGCTTCAAAGGTCTATTTGATCCATCGGCGCGACAAGATGCGCGCTTCCAAAATCATGCAAGACCGCGTATTCGCGAACAAGAAGATCGAGCCGATCTGGGACACCGTTGTTACAGAGTATATCTCCGACGAAAAAGGCGAAATGCAGGCTGTCCGCCTGCGTAACGTGAAAACGAATGAAGAGAAGGAATTAGCCGTGGCGTGTGTCTTTGTGGCCATTGGCCACGATCCGAATACGAAAGCTTATCGAGGCAAGCTCGACATGGATTCGGACGGTTATTTGATCACGAAGAACCTCGTCGAAAGCAGACACCCTGGTGTCTTCGTAGCGGGCGACGTGGCTGATCGCGTTTACAAACAAGCGGTGACAGCTGCCGGTTCGGGTTGCGCAGCAGCGATGGATGCGGAGAAATACCTCAGCGAACTGGAATCCTCTTGATCGCACTTCACGCAATCGTCGCGTTGTTCTTGTCATTCCGAGTGGAGTCGAGGAATCTCTAACTTTCGTTCCTCGGCAGCCAGCATCAGAGATGCTTCTGCGTTGCTCAGCATGACCAAACCGTGAAAATCTGCGACCTGACACAGTTTTATTCTCCACGAAGCGGAGGAGTGAAGCGATACGTGCACGAAAAGATTGCCTACATCAGCAATTGTTCTCCCAATGACACGCACGTTCTCATCATTCCCGGGCCGAAAACTGAGGTAACAACAAATGGGCGATCACGAGTCTATTCGATTCGTTCGCCGTTAGTATCGAGGAGTTCGCGTTACCGCGCACTGCTAAATCTGCGGGCAATGGAAGAGATCCTGGAGCACGAACGCCCTGATCTCATCGAATCGAGCGATCCGTATCAAATCGGATGGAAGGCAATTGCGACCGGTCGCGCGTTGAGAGTGCCAGTCGTTGGTTTTTATCACTCGCATTTCCCGGAAGCCTACCTCCGCGGCAGCACCAAATTTCTGGGCGAACGCGGCACACAACGAGCGATGAAACTGACACGCACCTATGTGCACAAGCTCTACAACGGCTTTCAAGCGACGCTGGTTCCATCCGAAAAGCTGGCCGACCTCCTTTCCGATTGGGGCGTGCGCAATGTGCGACCAGTGCGGCTCGGGGTAAACACGGCCGTTTTCAAACCTGTGCCAGATGACCGAGCGGCAACCCGACAGTCGGCAGGCATCGGGCGCGAGGAGACACTGCTTCTCTATGCTGGGAGACTGGCCAAAGAAAAAAATACACAAACATTGTTTCGAGCTTTCGAGGTTCTGCGCCAGCGGGGGTCCGATAAGTTTCATCTCCTGGTGATTGGTGACGGACCGCAGCGGAGCAAAATCAAAAAATTGCAACGCTTCATTGGAAAGGTCTCATGGATTTCGTACTGCGCAGACTCTGTCGATCTCGCCCGCTACTATCGCGCCGCTGATCTCTTCGTTCATCCAAGCGTTCAGGAGACGTTTGGACTTGTGGCCTTGGAAAGTCAGGCGTGCGGCACGCCAGTCGTAGGAATTCGCGGGAGCTACATGGATCGGATTATTTGTCACGACCAGAAATCATGGGCGCACGAGAACAGCCCGGAAGCGTTGGCTGACGCCATCGAAGATTTTAGCGCCAAGAAATTGTCAGCTTTGGGGAAGAGCGCCGCGGGCGCAACGGAGAAACTCTATAGCTGGCCGCGCGTATTTGAGGAACTGTTTTGCATTTATCGGGACGTTCGGGCAAACTACCGCCGATTCTAAATGGTGGACGACGACCACAAGCCGTTCCTCATTCGTGGCTATCGCAGATCGGACCGCGAAGCGGTACGAAAGCTCTGCTGCGATACCGGATTTCTCGGCGACCCAATTGATCCGGTGTATGAGGATCGAGAATTGTTCGCTGATTTTCTCACGACTTATTACACCGATCACGAACCGGAGTCTTGTTTTCTTCTCGAGGTCGATGGCGAAATTCGCGGTTATCTTTTGGGTTCGCGCAAGCCTCTGCAAAACCAGGTCTACGCGCTTTATCAAAATATCTGGCTCTTTTTTCGCGCGTTGACCCGCTACGTTCGTTACAACGAGCGATCGCGTCGTTTTGTTCGCTGGATCCTCGTACATGGATGGCGCGAGGTGCCAGCCGCGCCGAGACGAACGCCGCATTTTCATATCAACCTCTTGCCAGACGCCCGGAAGGTTTCTACAACCCGCGCGCTCATGAGCGCATATTTGAGTTATCTCTATCGCTCCGGGGAAAAACGCGTTTACGGCCAGATCATTACGTTCGAAAGCCGGCGAGGTGAGAAAATGTTTGAGCGCTACGGATTCAAGGTGTTGAACCGAGCGGAGATCACGAAATACAAAGCATTTTATCCCGAGTCGGTCTATCTGAGTACCGTGATCAAGAATTTGGAGACGGCCGAGCCACTCTCAGTCACGACGCGTCCACGTTTCTAAGATCGGCAACTTGTCTCAAGCGCGTGCATTTACGCCGCACAGCGAGGGCGGTAAATTCAGGCACGGTTGCGCCGCTCACAATGGGAGACGAGCATCCACGATTGGGAGTTGGACGCGAAGATCGAAGTAATCCATGCCATGCGCTAAGGGGCGGCCGTTGAAAGCTTCGAACATCGGCTGATGAGCAGGTGCATAACCGCTATCTGGCAACCATGTGCGAAACAGCCAATCGAGGGCGCGCAGCTCCAGGTCGACGGAGCCAGCGATATCGATCTCGGCTACAAGAAAAGGCGGGAATACGGTAAAGCTTACCTCCCCGTCATCCGGTTCCATTGTGGCGTCGGCTCTCTTCAACGCAGCGACTTCAGACATACCCGGCGCGAGATGTTGTTGGTTGCCCACGCCAGACACCACAAGTCCGATATCGTAGCGACATTTCTCAAGTGGGACGACCTCGGGATCTTCCCACTGATATCCGAGCCATTGGCCGTCGGCCAAGCCGCAAGCCTCGGCCCAGGCGAGCAATCGCGCCACTGCCCGCGGCACTCGATCGCTCTCGTAAGGACGATGCACGCGGATATAAGCCACACGACGCGCCTGAAGTTTGCGCAAGGTGGCTACGAAGCCGTCGGGGTTTTTTCCCGTAGGCAGTCGCGCGAATCGATTCGGTTCCCCGGGCGACGCCAATGAGGCCCGCATCTTCTCTCTGCGCGAGTGCCGGAAGGTCTTCACGTCGAACTTTCTTGGCGCAACTCCGTAGTGAGCGCGAAAGCAGCGCGAGAAATCAGAGCTCGACGTGAAGCCGCAAGCCAGCGCGACATCGGTAAGCTTCACACGCCGCCGGTGAGAGAGCAGGTAGAGCGCGCGTTCAAGGCGCACACGTTTCACGAAGGACGCCAGCGTCTCTTGCATCAACGCGTGAAAGATTCGATGGAAGTGGTAAGGCGAGAAACAAGCAGCTCGGGCCACTTCTTCGAGCCGCAGCGGCTGGTCAAGATTGCGTGTGATGTAGTCTATCGCTCGATTAATGCGAGTGGCGTAGTCAAACTTCGCAAGATTTGGCAAGTCCCGCACCGTGTTTGGATCGTAGTCTCTACGGCATGATGAAACAACCCACGACCCTTGGTGCGTTCTCGGTCAGCTTGGCCGTAAAGAACCTGCAGGCCTCTCGAGAGTTCTACGAAAAACTCGACTTCAAAATTGTTGGCGGCGATCCAGCGCAGAACTGGCTTATTCTCCGCAACGGCACGGTTACGATCGGACTCTTCCAAGACATGTTCGAGCGCAATATCCTGACGTTTAATCCTGGCTGGAACGAGAACGCTCAGCCAGTGGAGAAGTTCACTGACGTACGCGAGCACCAGCGCCGACTCAAGGCGAAGAGTTTGACGCTTACTCAAGAAACCGACAAGAGCCGCAGCGGCCCCGCCAGCTTGATGCTGCTCGATCCAGACGGTAACCCCATCTTGATCGATCAGCACGTGTAACAGGACGGGATTGTTCCGTGCTCGAGTATATGATCGGGAGCGACGTAGATGTGTTCCGTGCCTGTGGCTGGCTTAGTCGTCCCCGATTGCAAAAGCGCCCAAACGATGCGAATAACCGCGCGTGCGCTCTGAATGAATCAAAATGATGCGTGGAAGCGCTAAGGGTAGTCTTATAGAAAAGCGCCGGCATAGCTCAGCTGGTAGAGCAGCTGATTTGTAATCAGCAGGTCGTCGGTTCGAATCCGACTGCCGGCTCATCCTGGTGCGGGTAGGAGATTTAGAACCGCGGGTGATTCGCCGCTGCTCGCCAACGCTTTACACCGAAACATCGGTAGCTTTCCCGGCGAGATGCAAATGCCCTAGGATTTCGCTACGCAGGCGGAGAAATGACTCGCTGGTGCGATCGCGCGGGCGCACAAGGTTAATGGTAATCTCGCGATCGATTCGGCCAGGACGCTGAGTCATTATCATGATTCGATCGCTCATGTATATGGCTTCATCGATATCATGGGTGACGAGAAGCATCGTGGTGCGGCGATTTTCCCAAAGCCGCAGGACTTCGTCTTGCATGCGCATACGCGTGAAGGCATCGAGCGCGCCGAGGGGTTCGTCGAGCAGGAGAACTTTCGGGTGATTGATGAGTGCGCGGGCGAGAGCTACGCGCTGAGCCATACCCCCGGAAAGATGATGTGGATAGGCATCAGCAAAAGCCTCGAGTCCGACTAGCCGCATGAATTCGCCGACTTCGTTTCGTTTTTCGCGCAATACCCTGCGGGCAACGAGGCCAGCCTCGATATTGCGGCGGACAGTGAGCCACGGAAAGAGATTTGGATCTTGAAAAACGAGACCGCGTTCCGCGCTCGGCTCAGAGATTGCCTCCGAGCCAACCAAGAGTTCGCCCAAGTCCGGGGTATCCAGACCTGCAATGAGCCGAAGAAGGGTTGATTTGCCGCAGCCGCTCGGGCCAACCAGCGAAACCAATTCTCCTGCAGCAATCGACAGTGAAATATTCCTCAGCGCCTGTCGTCGCGTCAGCGGGTCGTCGGGTGCCGGAAAGCTTTTGCTCACCTCTCGAACGCGGAGCGAGGACGGTTCGTTCTGAGCTATGGCTACCATTTGATAATTCCTTTTTGCCAGACGAGCACACGATCGCGCAGCTTAAACAGAAGCGTCATCAGAGTTGAAAAGAAGCCTGCCATGATGATGAGGGCGGCGAAGACTTTTCCATATTCGGCCCAGCCTTGCGCCCAACTGACGTACCAGCCGAGACCGGATTTAACCCCCACCGATTCGGCAACGACAAGAGTCAGAAAAGAGGCACCGAGACCCATGAACAAGCCAATAAAAATATTTGGAACTGCGGCGGGAAAAGCGACGCGAAAAATGAGATAGCTGCGCCCAGCGCCGAGCGTTCGAGCGACGTCAAGGTAGGATGCGCGAGTGTTGGAAATTCCAGACGCAGTCAACATTGTCACGGGAAACCACACTGCGAGCGCGACCAATCCTGCTGAGGATACAATCGCCGACGGGGATACGACCATTGCGAAGGGGATCCACGCTGTCGCTGGAATGGGGCCCACAACCTTGAGCAGTGGCATTCCCCAATACCGCACCGAACTCGACCATCCGATGCAGACTCCTGTAACAAGTCCGATGATCACTCCAAGGGTGTAGCCGCTCAAGAGTAGAACGAGGGAGTGCCAGGTACTGTCGAGTAAAAGCGCGCGGTCGCTAATCAAACTGCGTAATACCGCCGCGGGTCCGGGAAAGTACGGCAGTGGAAGCAAGTGGAAACCGAATGTAATCAGATCCCAAAGACCAAGTAATAGGATTGCGGCCGTAAAAATCGGCCACATATGCCGCATCCATTGGCGCAGTGCCGCCCAAAAGCGTTGGGCGACGGCGAGACCAATTGAGACAGCGATGATTTCCCAAAACAGCATCAAGTAAGAATGTGTCTCGAGGGCTGGCGCGTTTTTCGCAAACAGCAAATGAATTCCAAATGTAACGACAGCTGCGATTGGAACGGCCAACTGCATCGGCCAGGGCATTGTCAATTGGTTCCTAAGCCGACTCCCACCGTTATCCGCCGGTGTTCGCGCTATTGTTAAGTGGGTTTGCGACGTGGCCTGGCTCACTTTAATCCAGTTAGCACCAAACGCGCGTTGTCAAACTAGGCTGGAGGGAAAACGCAGACTTGCGTTGAATGCTACATGTTTAATGCTAACCACATACAGTCACTTCCAGTCACTTCCGTTCGGCTACTGTATTTTTCTGAAGGCACGGTGCGTCAGGGTCGGCGAGATTCGGTGCATCCTGATCTGGTTGATCAAACATCTTTCTTTGGCAGCACGAACCTCCGCTCTCTCTCTGAATCAATGACGCGATCAGCCGGATGTCGTCATCGGGGGAGACCTGGGCTCCGGCAATTTTTTCCACCTCGAGGTTCTTGACCCACTCGTCGGTCACACCTGGAAGATGCATGAATGCCTTTTTGGCGAGCGCCTCGGTGTCGGTCTCCGGAGAAAGCATCTTGGCGACTTTCATTTCCCGAGCCGCCGTGTAAAGCGACTCTTCGGCGAGTTGCACGCTTGGTATGTAGCGCAAACGAGCGAGGGCAACAGTGTTCAATTCGGGCGTCGACGCGAGGTACTTTTTCTCTACTGCCATTACTGCCGCCGCCTTGGGATTGGTCTCGACCCATTTGGCGCCTTTCAACAAGGCACGGGTCGCTCTGGCCGCAGTGTCGGGATTGGCGTCCACCCATTTGCCATTGGCGAGGACCTCGCAGCAATATTCGTCTTTGTAAGGCGCATCCATTATCTGGTCGGCAATGTTTCTCACTTTGCCTTCGGCAATCAACAAGCTTCCGATCGGTTCCGAATCTGCGACCGCATCGATTTCACCTTTATCGATCGCCAAACCGAGCTCGCCAGCTGGATAAACTTTCCAGGTGATGTCTTTTCCGGCATCAATCCCATGTACCCCGAACACACGATTCGCGAAAACGAACGGAGGCGTGCCCATTCCCGGCACTCCAATTCGTTTTCCTTTTAGATCTTCAACAGTGTGAATGTCGGTTTTTACTCCTGCCTGGACGCGCAGGCATCCGCGATGGATTCCGGCTAGGAATCGTACATCCAAACCTTGTTCGACCGGCTTGAGGAAGAGCATAACGAGGTGATGGGTGATATCGAAGCTGCCAAGCGCGAGTGCATCTTTATAAGTTGACCAGTTGCACTTCACCAGTTCGGGCTCGAGTCCCTCTTCCTTGAAAAAGCCCCTCTCGTACGCGGCGTAAATTGGAGCCTCGCAGGTTATACCAATGTAACCAACGCGGACTTTGTTTGAATTCCGGGCGGCGGAGTTGGACTTTTTATTGCAGCCTGCCAGCAAAACAATGCCCAAGGAAATAGCGATGATGAACTTTGAAGTCATATGTGCCTTTCAAAGGTTTCGGAAATGGCGCGATAAGTTTTGCCTATGAAAGCAGAATCTTCGCCTTTAATCAACCCCCGAATGCTTTCGCGAGTAGACGCTTACGTTCAAGCTCCTGATTGCATTTAGCGGGCGCGCCGAACAATATTCTTTTTGGCATGCCCGAGCCTCTGGACATTCGTCACCTTCGCTATTTTCTGGCAGTTGCCGAAGCAGGAAGCTTCAGCCGTGCAGCTGATCGGCTCGGAATTTCGCAACCGAGTGTTTCGCAGCAAATGCGGGATTTGGAAGCAGGTCTTCGCGTGACTCTATTTCAGCGCCGTGGGAAGCGAATTCTGCTCACGCCACGCGGTCTGATTTTCCAGGAGCACGCCCGGGCGGTGCTTCATCAATTGGAGAATTTTCTGCAGGAACTCAACAGTGAACCGGGAGAGCTACGCGGTGCACTGCGTTTGGGTGTAATCCCCGCTCTGAATGTGGCGCTCGTGCCGCAGCTCCTTGGCTCTTTTACCGCCGGTCAGCCGGCGATCAGCATAACGGTTGAAGAGATCTCTTCCACTGAAATCGAGACAGCGCTGGAAGAAGGCCGGCTAGATGTTGGCCTGGGTTTTCTAACTCACCATTCTCCAAACTTGCGCTACGAGCGTCTTTGCACTGATGAGTTCAGCTTGATCGTTGCCCGGAATCACCAGTGGACGAACCGACGGTCCGTTGATTTTACAAAACTGCACCAGCAGCGCCTGATTCAATTACCGGACACGTTTGTAATGCGCAGAATGGCAGACGAAATTTGTCGAAAGCATAAGGTCCGTCCTCATGTGATTGCCGAAATCAGTGCTATTGAAAGTCTGCTTCGCTCGCTCGGTCCATTGCAAGCCGCCACGTTGATGCCAAAGATCGCGTTGCGCGGACGAGAAAGTCTGAAACTTAGGGCAATTCGTTTGAACGGCAAAAACCTCGGCGTGGATATTGGTCTGTTGCGACTGCGCGATTCAGCAGCAAACAGCGCGGTCGCCGCGTTTACTAGCCTTGCCAAGGCGACTGTCCCGAAAATCATCAAACGTTAAATCAAGCATCCGTATGCAGTCGAAATTTGTGAGAGAGAATTACACGTCGTCCGGGAATGGTAATTTGTCGATTCCCCGCAGCCGTCTCGGTGACGCGCAGGCTCATGCACAGACGACCGATTTAAGAAATTGCCTGCTACCGGTTCGACGTAATGATACTTTAGCACTGTGATGACTGGGGCAGACGTTCGGTATGACTTTGATTTCGCTGTGGCCGGGGGCGGTCCTGCTGGCTCGTCGGCGGCCATCTCGCTGCGGCAGCGCGGCCATTCGGTCGTCCTCTTTGAGCGTGAGACCTTCCCGCGATTTCACATCGGTGAGTCGTTGCTATCGACTGCGAACGACGCCTTCACGGCTTTGGGCGTGACCAAGCAGATCGAGACCGCAAGTTTTCCCGCGAAATGGGGTGCGCGCCTCTTCACGCATGATGGTCAGAGCGGACGATACGTTGACTTCACCTGCGTTCGAGAGGTCACCAAGCCTCAGACGTATCAGGTATGCCGCGAGGAATTTGATCGCATTCTGCTGGAACGGGCCCGCGAAGTGGGCGTCCAAGTTCGAGAAGCATGCAACGTAACCGGATGCGAGTTTCGTCTGGATGCGGCAATCCTCGATGTTGCGTCATGCGGGGATGCGGCGGCCGGACCTGTGCGTGTGCGAGCTCTGGTTGATGCCACAGGCCGCGGAGGCTTGCTCGCTCGAAAATTCAATCTACGCACCGAGGAGCCCCGTCTCGCGAACATAGCAATATACTCCCACTACACGAACGTGCCGCGACTGGAAGGACCGCGACCCGACGATATCCGACTTATCGCACGTAACGACGCGGGGTGGTTTTGGCTTATTCCGATTTCAAAAGATTTGACTAGTGTAGGCGTCGTTTTACCAAAGGCCCTTTACCGCAGATTGGCGAACGGTTCGTCGGAGGAGACGCTCAACAGCACGATCGCCGATACGCCGATGGTCGCTGCGTTAATGCGCGAGGCCCGGCGCGAATGGCCAGTACGTGTTGAGAAGGATTTCTCGTACAGCGCTTCAGCGTATGCTGGCGATCGGTGGATTCTTGCCGGCGACGCAGGATCGTTTCTCGATCCCGTATTTTCGACGGGAGTCTCAATCGCGATGGAATCGGGAATTGAAGCCGCTGACGAACTTCATCGCGCTCTTGGGAGAAATGATTTTTCAGAGTCGAACTTCGCAGGGTTTTCTCGTCGTCAGCGAAAGCGATTCGAGACGTTTCGCCGGTTCGTGGTGGGATTCTACACCCCACAGTTTCGTGACGTCTTTTTCAGCCCCGAGCCACCAACGCTTATCTTTCGATCGGTCGCCACCATGCTTGCGGGTAAGTGGGACGCGAGTTTGTGGACCCGCCTTCTGAACCAGCTGTTCTTTGGTATGATAGCCATCCAGAAACGTTTCAAGATAGCCGGCGGCCCGGTTTTTCGGCGCGACCGAGATGCCGGTTACGCTGGCGAGGTCTCTTCCAAAGGTTCCAACGGAGCCTGACTTTGGCGACTTTCATAGCCTTTGCCTACAACAGGCAACGGCTAACACCGCCGCGACTCGGTTGGTTTTCAATTGCTGTCTTGACGCCTCAAGGCCAGACCGAGAAAACTATTTGTTTGTAAAATGGAATCCCAGGTAAAGCCCGCTCAATCCGATGATGTGGACGTCTATGATGTCGTGATCATGGGTGGGGCGCTTTCTGGAGCAGCAACTGCTACGCTCCTGTTGCGGCAGAATCCAGGAATTCGCGTTTTGATCCTGGAGAAATCGACAAAACTTTCGCGGCGAGTCGGCGAAGCGACCGTTGAGGTCAGTGCCTATTTCATGGGCCGGGTGCTAGGGTTGACGCAATATCTCAACGAATCGCATCTCGCGAAGCAAGGTTTGCGGTTTTGGTTTACAAACGGCGAGGTAAAGACACTGGCGGAGGCGAGTGAGCTCGGCCCGCTCTATCAGGTACGGGTGCCGTCGTATCAACTAGATCGTGCCACGTTTGATGAAGAGGTTCTGCGCCGCGCCGGTGTTGCTGGCGCGAAGATTCTGCGTGCGGCGACGATAATCGATGTGCAGTTGCGACCCGGAAAAGAACAAACCGTTACATTTCGCAACGGCGACGGCACCAGAACGGTTCGTTCGCGCTGGATTGTTGACGCATCGGGGGTGGCTGCAATTCTTGCCCGCAAGGAAGGCTGGTGGAAATCCAACACCGAACATCCGACTGCGGCGGCATGGTCGAGATGGAAAGGCGTCAAGGACTGGGACAGCCGCGAGCTGGCCGAAAAATATCCTTCATGGTCGCGCGCTGTTTACGCGACACGCAACACTGCCACCAACCACGTGATCGGGGACGGCTGGTGGAGCTGGTGGATTCCTTTGAAAGGGGGCGACGTGAGTGTCGGAGTGGTGTTTGATCAAAGACTCGTGGACTGGCCCCAGGATGGCGGAAAACTTGGCGAACGGCTTAAGGCATTTCTGATAAAGCATCCGGTCGGTCGAGAGATTCTCGTAGACGCACAATTTGACGAGGAAGATGTCCACTGGCGGAAAAATCTCGCTTATTACAGCACGACTTTTGCAGGGGACGGCTTCGTGCTGGTCGGGGATGCGGCGGCGTTCATTGATCCGTTTTACAGCCCAGGTATGGATTGGATCTCATTCACGACGTCGCGCGCGGCATCGCTGATCAGTGCGCAGCGAAGAGGCGAAGCGATGAGTGCATTATTGCAGCGGCACAATCGCGATTTTGCACAATGTCATCGCTGCTGGTTCGAGGCCGTTTACAAAGATAAGTACGAATACATGGGCGAATTCGACCTGATGAGCACTGCTCTCATATTCGATCTTTGCCTTTACTACATCGGTGTAGCATCACGTCCGTATAGGTACGGCGAGAATGCACTGCTAGTTCCGCCGTTCTCAGGTACCGGGACCGGCCCGATTTTTCGTTTTATGCGGGGTTACAACCGCCGTTTTGCTGAGATTGCGCGTCGTCGTCGTAAACGTCGGATGCTGGGCAAAACCAACCGCGCGCACCGGTGTCTGATCCCGGGTTTTAAATTGCATTCCGCCAATCCGAGACTCTTTGCTCAAGGTTTCGCCAAATGGGCACGGGTAGAACTTGGCGAGCTGTTTCCTGACGCGCCGGCTCGGATGACGTTCACGGGAACGTCGGCGAATATCCCGGCCAACCGGCCGGTTGTTCAACGATCGTCTGAATAACGAGCGGGGCTTAGCGGGAATCGGGATGACGCAGATAAAGAGCCCTGCCGCCAACGTCGATGACAGCGAAATTCGATGAGAGATATTCCTGACCCAGAACGCCGGCGTTCGATTCTGCCGCGGACTTCGAAAGTAGAATGTCGCCGGAGACATGAGCCACCGCGACTTCGGCATTTGCGAGTTTAAAACTCCCGATTCCTAGCTCTTTGACGCTTGCGCGACCGAGTCCTCCGTGCAAGCCGCCCGCGCCATTGCCGCCGACCCCCCACAGAGCGGTAAGTGGTGTTCCAGAACGGACTGCTGTTTCTTTGTCGACAAGCGTCGTCGACGCGCCAGTGTCCACAATGAACCGCGTGCCATGTCCGTTCAATGTGCCTTCGACATCGAAATGATGATTCGCATTCAAGCGCAACGGGATTCGTGTAAATCCGTGACTGGACAGGAAACCGGAAAGGCTCTGACTTACGGATGAGTTCGGGCCATTTGGATTAATGTAAAGCATCTGGCGCGCACAATCGACAATCATCCCAAATTTAACCATTTCGTTTATGCCAAGGATGCCGTTGACGTGCGTCAGGTTCCTCGACTCTGCGATGTGTGATCCAGTAGCAGGCCCCGAGCGGTCTGTGTTGAAGTCCGCGAGGTCTGTGATCGCAACCGGGACGTTTGTCACTATACAGTTGCCCATGGCAATGCTTTTTACCTTGCTCGCGCCATAGCGTTCCCAGCTACGGCCAAACATGCCGCCGACATTCGATCCGGTTTTTTCGACGGTGAGGCCAAACGTTTTGGCGCTATTGGCGTCAATGAGGCTGTATGGCGATCCGGTATCGATTAGGAGCGCCCCTCGCCGGTTGTTGATGGAAACTGGAACAAACAAATGATTTCCAAATCGCCGCTCCAGTTTTGCACCGGCGAACCCTTGCTTTGCGAGAAACCCGACAAGTGTGCCGCCGGGTTGTTGTGCTTGCCCGTGAGATGGTGTCAGCGTTGCGATTAAGAGAATCGAGGAGAACAGCTTTTTCATAAGGGGTTATCGTAATTGAGGGGTCCGCATTTTGGGAATTCCGAACGAGACCTTCAAGTCGTCTTCAACACCGCAAGAGGTGGCGTCGTTCCCCAGATTACAGCAACTGATAAGGATCGACGTCGACGGTGACTATGACGTCTTCGGGGAATGGCAATTTGTCGACGGTTTCGCGGACGAGGCGGCTCAGACGCATGATGGCTTCGCCACGGATCAGAATGTGAAAGCGAAATTGCCCTTGTAGTTTTTCCAGGGGTGCCGGCGTTGCGTCACCCAGGATGAATTCTTGCGGCAGGGCTTCTTTCAGCCGGCGTCGCAGCGTCTCGGCTGACAATTTTGCGCGCCCTTCGTGCGCGGAACGAACGGTGATCAGGATTGCATGTTTAAATGGCGGAAAATCGCACCGCTCACGAAATTCGAGTTCCTGCTGAAAATAACCGGCGAAATCATGATGACGGGCAAACTGGATCGACGGACTAAACGGCGTGTAAGTCTGTACAAAAACTTCACCTGAAGTTTCTCCGCGTCCGGCGCGTCCGGCAACCTGCGTAAGAAGCTGAAACGTACGTTCGCCCGCGCGAAAATCAGGCAGGTGCAGCGCCAGGTCTGCGTTGATGATTCCTACCAGCGTCACATTTGGGAAGTGCAACCCTTTCGCGATCATCTGTGTGCCGAGGAGAATGTCGATCTTGCCCGTACGAAATTCCCTCAGAGTTTCGCGGTACGCTTCCTTGCGCGTCATCGAGTCTGCATCCATGCGGCGCACCACCGCTTTGGGAAAAATTTGCGAGACAGTTGATTCCACCTTCTCTGTGCCGAAGCCCGCGTAAATCAGTGCATCTTGCCCACAGGCGGGGCATTTCTTTGGCACCGCGGCGGTGTGCCCACACAAATGACAGCTCAACCGTCCCGCAACCGCGGGATGTCGATGAAAGGTGAGCGCGACACTGCAATTCGGACAGTTCCGCGCTTCGCCACAATTGCTGCACAGGAGCGAAGTGGAAAAACCGCGCCGATTCAGGAACAGAATGGTCTGCTCTCCCTTCTCCATTCGGTCGGCAATCGCGGCTCGCAATTTTTCTGAAAGGATGGCTGCCGCCTTCTCTTTCCGCCGCTCCTGACGAAGATCGACAATACGAATGAGCGGCATCTGCTTCTCGTCTATCCGCTGAGTTAGCGTGACCAGTCGATATTTTCCAATCGCAGCGTTGTTATAACTCTCAAGTGACGGTGTGGCGCTTCCGAGGACCACGACGCATTTCTCAATTCTGGCTCGCACGATCGCCACGTCACGTGCGTGATATCGCGGGGCTTCTTCCTGCTTATACGTCGTCTCGTGTTCTTCATCGACGACGATGAGTCCCAGGTTTTTCAGCGGTGCGAACACCGCGCTTCGCGCGCCGATTACAATGCGAGCACGACCGGAATGGATTTTATACCATTCGTCGTGACGTTCGCCTTCGGATAAATGACTGTGCAAGACCGCGACCGCGTCCTGGGCCTCGGCAAACCGACTTTTGAAACGCTCAACCGTTTGCGGCGTTAGCGAAATTTCAGGAACAAGAACAATTGCCGTTTGTCCACGATCAAGCGCGGCACGAATTGCCTGCAGGTAGATTTCGGTCTTGCCTGAACCGGTTACGCCGTGGAGCAAAATCGGGCGCGAATTTTCCGGCCAATCGAGCGCTTGCCGGATTTCGTTAAGCGCATCGGTCTGCTCTGGATTGAGAGTGAGGTTCGATGTCGCAATGAATTGTTCGTCAGCATGCGGATCCCGCACGACTGCTTCTTCGCGCAATTCGACTAGACCTCGTTTCACCAGCGCGCGAAGCGTCTGGTTGTCGAGAGAGGTTTGCCGTAGAAGTTCCGATGCTCGGATAGGGCTTTCCAATCGCAGGATCGCGTCCAGAAGTTCTGCCTGCCGCGGCGCGCGTCTTCGCAACTTCTCAAGGTCTTCAACGTCGATCTTGCCTGCAGGTTGGACGAACAATTGCTTTTTCCATCCGATTTCGGCGCGTCGGATCACCTGCGGCAACAAGCTCCGCATCACTGTTTCAATTGGGCAGCAATAATAGGCACCTATCCATCTGCCTAACTCGAGTAATCGTTCGCTTAAGATCGGTGCTTCGCCAACGACCGCTTCGATTGGACGGATGCCTTTTGCTTCGCTCTGTTCCGTTACAGCGACCACTGTCCCAAGAGCAGATTTGTCTCGAAATGGCACGCGCACGCGCGAGCCGACTCCGACTCGATCCATTAAGCCCTCGGGTACGGCATAGTCGAGCTCGCGGTGAATCGCTCGATCTATGATGACGCGAACGTAGCTGGGTTTCGTCATGGAGACTGCGTTAATTTAATTGCTCGGGTGACCAGGAGCACGAGATTTGATGCCGACGTGATACAATTCCTGCTCAAACTGGTCCTGTGTGTAATGCTGGCGCTTGCAGCAGGGTTTGCTTATCTCGCTGTGCGATCGGGCGATCCGGTCTACACGTTTTACGAGTGGATGAGCCCCGCACGGTTTCATCAGCACGATCGCCTGATTTGCGCCGTTGCGGCTGAGCATCGTCTCGATCCGATGCTCGTGAAAGCAGTCGTGTGGCGGGAGAGCCGCTTTGATCCAGCAAAATACGGAAGCCACGGAGAGCGCGGACTCATGCAAGTGAGTGAAAAAGCGGCCAACGAATGGGCGCATGAAAATAAAATCGACGGTTTTCAGGTGGAGCGGCTTTTTGATCCGAAAACGAACCTTGAGGCCGGCAGCTGGTATTTACATCGCGCGCTTGAACGCTGGGAAGCAGAGTCAGATCCCACTCCGTTTGCGCTTGCCGAATACAACGCAGGTGCCAGTCGTGTCGAGCGATGGAGCGGCGGAAGCAGCGGCCGCGGCAACAGCAACAATCCGGTAAAGCAATTCCTGCAGAACATCGATTTTCCGGGAACCAGGAAGTACGTCGATTCAATTATCGAACGATACCAATTTTACCAGCGGCGAGGGCGAATGTGACCAGGCTGTGCGCCGTCGATTCAAAAGCTTCGGAGCGACGCCCTTTTTTCGGCTTGTGCGGTAAGAATTGCGACTCTAAACTCCCGCCTCTTATGGCAAAGACAACGAGGGGGCGTTTCTTAATAAGTGGTTTGGTTATCGTTGCGTGTGGTGGAGCGTGGGGATTCGCCACGGCGTCCGGGAATAATACTTCAAGAGAGCAAAACAACACCGCCGCCAGATCGCCTGCGTTCGAGGCAGGCGTCGCGACGCACGAAACGCGAATGGAGTCACAAACAGCGCCTGAGTTTCCAAGCGCGATCGAGATGTCCCAACAAGCTGAATTTGACATACCCGCACCGACGCGGAGCAGTTTTATGGCTAGCTGGGTCAGCGTGAGCGACGCGATCGGCTACCTGTTGGATGTTTCAGCAGACGGCTCTTTTAGTAATTACGTGAATGATTACCACGACTTGGACGTGGGCAATGTGACCGGGCGGGTTGTGACTGGTCTGGATACGGGCACTACTTACTACTATCGAGTGCGCGCTTACGGTGCCAGCGGCACCGGCGGTTACTCGAGGGTTGTCAGTGTTACAACAGCAGCTACTACCGGGTTGATCATTCACGCAACGTTCGACGGTTCTATTACCAACAATCCAAATGCGGCGGCGATTGAGGCGATGATCAATCGCGCCATCTCGATTTACGAATCCCTCTTTAGCGATCCGATCACGATCCAGATTCGCTTTCGCTATTCAACCACTGCGCCAAACGGCACCCCTCTGCCGACGGGGACAGTCTCACGTAGTGATTGGGTTTTTTACGCCCCTCCCTGGAACATTTACATCAACGCCCTGAGAGCGGATGCGGCAACCAGCAACGATAATCTCGCTAACGCAAGCCTGCCCGGCACGGCTCTATCTTCCGCTATCACGCCGTCGAGCGCGAATGGGCGAGCCGTGGGGTTAGACACGCCAACCGCAATGTTTGCAAACGGTACAGTCGGGCAGGGTGGGCCGTATGACGGAATTGTTACGCTTAATTCTGCGAAGCCGTTTGATTTTGCACGGCCTACCAGCGCCAATTACTTTGATGCGCAGCGTTCCACAGAGCACGAAATCGACGAGGTTATCGGTCTTGGATCGCATTTAAATGTCTCTGGCACATATAGCGGCGATCTTCGCCCCCAGGATCTGTTCAATTGGTCCTCTGCCGGCCACAGAAATATCACTTCTTCTGGCACGCGCTATTTCTCTATTAACAGCGGGGTGACCAACATTGTGGGCTTCAATCAAAACGCGACCGGCGATTTCGGTGATTGGTTGAGCACCATGTGTCCTCAAGCCCACCCTTACGTTCAGAACGCATTCGGTTGCACCGGACAATCTTCTGACATCGCAGCGACGTCTCCGGAGGGTATTAATCTTGATGTTATCGGTTACGATTTAGCGAACGCGCCAGTGGGTGCGGGGGCATCGCGCGCTGCTGTGAGTGACTTCAACAATGACAGCCACCCGGACTATGTGCTTCAGAACGCCAACACGCGCCAAACAGCGATCTGGTATCTAAACAACAACATTTACATCAGTGGCGCCTACGGTCCAACTCTTGGGGTTGGTTGGGCATTAAGGGGACTCGCGGATTTTAATATCGACAGCCATTCAGATTATGCGCTGTTTGCACCAAATACGCATCAAACGGCACTTTGGTATTTGTCCGGACCGACACTTATCGGAAGCGCTTACGGGCCGAGTCTTCCCAATGGATGGGAGTTAGTAGGCGCTGCCGATTTTAACGGCGATAACAAACCCGACTACGTGCTTTACAACAGCGGCACGCATCAGACAGCGATCTGGTATATGAACAATAGTGTTCGCGTTGGCAGTGGCTTTGGGCCAACGCTTCCGCCTGGCTGGAACTTGATTGGTGTAGCGGATTTTAATGGAGATGGGCACCCAGATTATGCCGTGGTTGACTCCAGTACGCGTCAAACAGCGATTGGTTATTTATCAGGACTAACACTGATTGGGGTCGCATCAGGGCCCACTATTCCCAGTGGCTGGCTCTTTGCAGCAACAGCCGACTTTAATGGCGACGGCAAACCCGATTATCTGCTTTACAGTACTGGCACGCGGCAAACAGCGCTCTGGTATCTGAACAACAATGTTTACGTCAGCGCCGCTTTTGGTCCAACCCTGCCAGCCGGTTGGAGCTTGGTCGGCCAGTGAATCTGGCTACCTTGTTTTAAGCGCCTTGATCCCTTAGCGAGCATACATGCTCGCTCATAGGCCGCCTCTACCCAAGTCGTCACGCCACTCAACTATCGACGACGCCTCGATCTGGGTTAACGGTCTTGTTGATGACGAAAGACGAGATTGCTGGCGTGCTGGAGCAAATCGCGACGCTGCTGGAATTGAAGAACGAAAACCCTTTCAAAATCCGGGCTTACACGAATGCCGCGCGCGCGATTGAAACATTTGGCGGGAATGTCGCCAATTTTCAGGATGAAGAAGCGCTTTCGAAAATTCCAGGAATCGGAAAGAGCATCGCACTTAAGATCAAAGAACTTTCGGAGACTGGATCGCTTAAATATCTCGAAGAATTGAGCGCGGAGTTTCCGTCCGGAATTCTCGAATTGTTCTCACTGCCTGGGCTTGGCGCCAAGAAGATCAAGGCTCTGCACGACAAGCTTCAGATCAGTTCCATCGAGCAGCTGCAAAAGGCATGCGAAACCGGCCGTGTCGCTGAATTGCCTGGTTTTGGTGAAACAACGCAGCAAAAACTTTGTGACATCATTACAAGACGCGCCGCGCACGCCGGTTCGTTTCAATTCGGGCAAATCGCGGCGGAAGCGGAAACAATGCGGTTCGATCTTGCAGCGCACCACGACGCTCTACAGGTCGATCTGGCTGGAAGTTATCGGCGGCGAAAAGAAATCGTACACGATCTGGACCTTTTGGTCGCGACAAAGAAACCCGAGAACATCACGAAGTTCTTCGTTTCCCATCCCTTGGTGGAATCGGTTATCGCGCAAGGACCGACCAAATCGAGTGTGCGACTAAGGTCGGGGGTGCAGTGCGACCTGCGAGTAGTGAGTACGACGGAGTATCCTTTCGCGCTCGCTTATTTCACTGGAAACAAGGAACACAATATCGAATTACGCAGCCGTGCCCTTCAGCGTGGCTGGACGCTCAATGAGTATCGACTCGCTCCACTTCCGGTGGATCCGAAAGCGAAAAAGAAAAGATCGGCAAAGAAAATTCCACACGTGCACGACGAGGCCGACGTTTATCGCGCAGTCGATCTCGATTTTATTCCCCCAGAGTTACGGGAGAATTGGGGAGAATTCGAAGCCGCCGAGAGTCATTCGCTGCCAAAATTAATTGAGAAGGAAAACCTGCGTGGCGCATTTCACTGTCATACCACCGCCAGCGACGGGCACAATTCAATCGAAGAAATGGCGGAAGCCGCACAGGAACTCGGACTCGAATACCTCGGAATCGCAGAACATAGCCGCAGCTCGACTCAGGCTCATGGAATCGATGAAGCGAAACTGCGCTTCCAAATCGCCAGTATTCGGGCATTGAATAAGAAGCTGCATGGCTTTCGTCTCTTCGCCGGTGTGGAATGCGACATTCTGCGCGACGGTTCGCTTGATTTTCCAAACGAAATCCTCTCGGAGTTGGATTACGTCGTTGCGTCTGTTCATTCCGTTTTCAATTTAAGTGAAGCTGACATGACCGGCCGCGTGGTCCGGGCGATCGAGAATCCCTTCGTTACGATGCTCGCGCATCCAACCGGCCGGTTGCTACTGAAGCGAGATCCTTATCAGATTGATATCCCGAAAATCCTGGACGCCGCGGCGCGCACAGGGACATGGATTGAGCTCAACGCTGCTCCGAAACGTCTCGATCTCGACTGGCGATGGTGGCCATTAGCGAAACAAAAAGGTGTTAAATGTGTGATTAATCCGGACGCGCACCGCACGGAGCGGTTGCAAGATTTGTGGTTCGGAATCGGCATCGCGCGCAAGGGCTGGCTGACCAAAGAAGACGTCGTGAATTGCTTGCCGCTCCCCAAGATTGAAAAAGCGCTGCGAGCGAAGCGCGAGAAAATGGGATAATGGAGTAATGAAGTGCTGGATTGCTGCAAATCATCATTCCACTATGGCACTGCTTGGCGTTGCGGCATGAACATGGTCAGGCATTTGCAAGCGCCGCCGGCTTTAATGAATTCGCTCATGGGCAATTCGTGGCAGCGATAGCCACGCCCTTGAAGTGTCCCGACGAGCCCCGGCGCGCCTTCAGGCAGGACAATGTCCTCCTTGATCACGACCGCGTTGCACGAAAAGTGCGTTGCTTCCTCCGGCAGAACGTCGATCAATTCGGTGACATGTTCGCGAATTGCGCGTTGGCCGTATTCATCGAAGGCGGACGGAAACCAAAACGCAGAGCCGTCCGGCAGCGGACAAAAGCAGGTGTCGAGATGATAAAAACGGGGATCGACCAATTCTACCGAGATTACGAGACAGCCAAGCATGTCCGCTATGGCGCCATGAGACTGGATGTCGGAACGAAATTTGTAACCGCAAAATAGTGTGTCGCGGCCAAAAAGCGCGTCACCTTCACCCTCGAAATAAAGATTTTCCGGCAACCAATTCACTTCGTAACCACGTTGCTCCATCCATTTGGCGAAGAACGGCTGCTCACCGGCACGCTCTTTGTGACGGAAATTGCTCGGAATAAATTTGCGACCAACCGTCAATCCGGCGTTGGCCGTGAAAACCATGTCGGGAAGTCCTCGCTGGGGCGAAATCAAATGAACCTCACAATCGAGGCTTGAGAGTCGCGCATGCAATTGTTTCCACTGCTTTTGCGCGAGGGCCACCTCAGCGCCGCGGGCGCGGTTCATCCACGGATTGATCTCGTACTCGATGCCGTAGTAATCAGGCGGACAAAGGAGGAGCTCGCGCATAGGACCGCCAATTTACTCGCGAACGCGGGACTCACTAAGATAATTGGCAAGCTCCCGCAGAAAGGGTTCCACGTCCGTGACCAGTCCGAGTGATTGCAAGGGTTGGTGTTCGACCGCGCGCTCCACGGCAGCGGGATCAATATCGACGCATACTGTTTTTGCCGACGGCGCGAGCATGCTGGCCACGGCAAGCGAATGTTGAACTGTCGCCAACAACATCACATGAGTCACATCGGCGAGCTTTTGTCGCATGACTTTTTGAGCTTCAATTATATCCGTCGTTACTCCAGGAATCGGGCCCTCATCGCGAATGGCGCCGGTCAGCACGATGTCCACATCATGGCAGACACAAGCATGCATGATGCCGCGTGTGAGGATTTCTTTTCGAACAGCAGCGGAGATTCCGCCAGCCGCGCGAATGGTATTGATGGCGCGCAAATGGTTCTCATGTCCGCCCCGAGCGAAGGCAAGATCGGGACTCATTCCAAGCGAGGTCCCATAAAGGGCGCGTTCCACATCGTAGGCGGCAAACGAGTTTCCGGCGAAAAGGCGATTAACATAACCCGCTTCAATCAGGCGCACCAAATGGTGGCCCGCCCCGGTTCGTACGATTGCCGGCCCGGCGACGACCGCAATCTTACCTTTCGCTGTGTGCGCGCGGCGCAACTCTTCACCGAGTTCGCGAATGATGGCCGATTTTGGTTCGTCGGCATCAACAACCGTATTGATGAATTGAAAGATGTCGGTGCGGGTCGTTGAACGCTGCACGGGCACGACGCGGATTCCCTGGTGGCCGATTACAATTTCGTCTCCTTTGTTAACATCGAAAAATTTGACGGCACGTGCGGATTCTTTTTTGCGATCAAGCGCAATCGCGCTGTTGATCATGGCCGGTCGCACCTCGATTTCCTTGCCGTCGAACCGGACATACGTCTGTTGATTGGTCGTCACGTAGAAATCGCTTGGGAAAACTCCATCCGCCGGCGCGCTGGCGAGTTGCACATTTGCACGCTCAATGACTTCGGCTCCGTGCTGGCGAAGACGCAGGATCAGTTCGTCGAGGGCTTCGCTCGTTTCAGCAGACACTTCAATACGCGCAAAGCTCTGGTCTGCACGTCTTTGTCCGATCTTGATCTCGCCGATCTTGAAATTCGCGCCGTGAGTCAGAATCTGATCCAGAACCTTAGGCAAAATGAGAGAATCAATTATGTGCCCGCGTAACTCGATCGTTTCAGAAATCATTGGTAAAATCTAGCCGATCAGGGTGGTCCCGCCAGTTGCGCGAGAAAGTCGGCTCGCAATCTCCGCTCGCCTGGTTCAATTTCCTTACCGATATGGAAAAACCAAGCGCCCGCGGTCCTTCGCCGAGTCGCAAAGCGCATCGCGCTCTGGGACAAATCCTAAATCGAAAACCCAAACACGCGCCGCGCCTGCCAGCGAAAAAAGTCCCCACAACCGTGGATCGCGCGCCGAACCGTTAAAGTGGAACGATCATGCAAGAGGATCTGCCAACTCTGGCCGCGAAGATCGCAAAGATGCTGTCGATCAAATCCGAATACCTGGTGACGCAGCCAGCGGAGTTGCGAATTCTCCGTGACATGTCCGAGGCAGACGTCAGGGAGTTTGCAAAAAGCCACGGCTGGCGCGTGATACGTCGCCTCGGGGGGCGGCAGATCGAATTTTACAACGACTCAAACAGGTGGGC
>Ga0114129_10002182_pt1 | contig 26942 bp, 29 predicted proteins | sample RhiMetdeltSRZDD1_FD_80071 | JGI IMG/M metagenome (GOLD analysis project Ga0114129, IMG submission 80071) | Populus rhizosphere microbial communities from Tennessee, USA - Rhizosphere MetaG P. deltoides SRZDD1 (version 2) (version 2) | ecosystem: Host-associated > Plants > Roots > Rhizosphere >...
GGCCCGGAGCCGGGAACGTTGATCCAGCATTTCAAGGACGACGCCACCGCCTTCAATGCCAAAAAGCACGAGGTGATCGAAGGCAAGGGCGTGCTCAACAATCGAATCTCGGAATATGTATTCCAGCACCTCAACGACATCGGAGTGCCGACGCACTTCATTCGCCGTCTCAACATGCGCGAGCAGTTGATCCGCGAGGTGGAGATCATTCCGCTCGAGATCGTGGTGCGTAATGTCGCAGCAGGCTCGCTGGCGCAGCGGCTCGGCATCGAGGAAGGCACACAGCTCCCGCGCTCGATCATCGAATTCTACTACAAGAACGACAAGCTCAACGATCCGATGGTATCGGAAGAGCACATCACTGCCTTTGGCTGGGCCTCGCCGCAGGAGATCGACGACATCATGGCGCTCGCCATTCGCGTCAACGATTTTCTGTCCGGGCTGTTCCTTGGCGTCGGCATCCGTCTCGTCGACTTCAAGATGGAAACCGGCCGGCTGTGGGAAAACGATGTGATGCGCATCGTCGTGGCCGACGAGATCTCGCCCGACAGCTGCCGGCTGTGGGATATCAAGACCAATGACAAGCTCGACAAGGACCGCTTCCGCCGTGATCTCGGCGGGCTGGTGGAAGCCTATACCGAGGTTGCCAAGCGCCTCGGCATCATGGGCGAAGGCGAGCGACCGCAAGGCACCGGCCCGGTCCTGGTGAAGGGCTAGGTCGGGCCGCTTCTCTGTTCGTCTCCGCGCAAGACGGGGACCCAGGATTGAGCCATCATGGCGGGCCAAGCCGCCCATGACGAATGAAGACCGCCCACGCTGTCATGCCCGGCCTTGTGCCGGGCATCCACGTCTTTAAGAAAGCCCACTGCAGGCAAGACGTGGATGGCCGGGCCAAGGCCGGCCATGACCTTTTTCATTGTGCAGCCCTGTCGCCCGCCCAAGTCCGTTCGCTTCCTTGCCACGTGCTTCTCGCTGCGCGTCGTCTGCGGCGCTCAGTGTAGCGATTCGGCTCGGCATTGATGAAGTCTGGGCGCTTATCGTGCCGAACGGCCGGCAGAACGAGGAGGCGTTGCAAAAGCACTGCCGCGACAGGCTCGCGCAGAGGTATGTTCCCGTACGGTTCATCAAGGTCGCGGACATTCCGTGCAACGCGAATGGCAAAGGTCGATCGCAGTCGATTGGACGCGATGGTGCAGGGGCTCGTGAGGTCGGGTGCGAGCGATTGACGTTCGTCCCCGCGCAAGCGGGGACCCTGCAAGCAATTCGATTGCATCGATTATGCGCTGGATTCCCGCATGCGCGGGGTCGGCCTTGAAAAACAGCACCCCCGCCATGACCTGTGTAGTGCTCGTCCACATGGTTGAGGCGGCGTGTGCCGGATGCTAGGTCAGATCGTCGAGGCTGGAATCGCCTGAAAAACCACTATGAAAGCCCGCGTTACTGTAACCCTCAAATCCGGCATTCTCGACCCCCAGGGCAAGGCCATTGAAGGCGCGCTCCGCTCGCTTGGGCTGTCCGGCGTATCCAGCGTGCGGCAGGGCAAGGTGTTCGATATCGAAATCGAGGGGGGCGACCGCGCCAGGGCCGAAGCCCTGCTCAAGCAGGCCGCCGACAAGCTCCTGGCCAATGCCGTGATCGAGAACTTTCGCGTGGACGTGATCGGATGAAAGCCGCCGTCCTCGTCTTCCCAGGCATCAACCGCGAACGTGACATGGCGCGCACGCTGCGCCTGATGTCGGGGCGCGAACCGGCGATGGTCTGGCATGCCGACACAGAACTCCCGGCCGGGACGGATCTGGTCGTGATCCCGGGCGGCTTCTCCTATGGTGACTATCTGCGCTGCGGGGCGATTGCCGCGCGTGCGCCGATCATGGAGGCGGTGTGCGCCTACGCAGCGAAGGGCGGGCTGGTGCTCGCCGTCTGCAACGGTTTCCAGATCGCGTGCGAGGCGGGCCTGCTTCCCGGCGTGCTGATGCGCAATGCCCGACTCAGGTTTATTTGCCGCGACATCTTCCTCAAGGTCGAGCGGTCCGACACGCCGTTCACCCGCGGCTACAACGCGGGGCAGGTGATCCGGGTGCCGACCGCGCACGGCGAAGGTAGTTACGCGGCGGATGCAGAAACCATTGCGCGGCTGGAGGGCGAGGGGCGGGTGATCTTCCGCTATGTCGCGCCCGACGGGACGCGTGATGAAGCGTACAATGTCAACGGCTCGACCAATGCCATTGCCGGAATCGTGAACGAGCGTGGGAACGTGCTTGGCATGATGCCGCATCCCGAAAACCACGTCGAAGCGGCAATCGGCGCGACCGACGGGCGCGGCTTGTTTGCGGGACTAGTAGATCATCTGGCGAAGGCGGCATGACCTGTTTTCCGTCATGCCCGGCCCTGTGCCGGGCATCCACGTCTTTCAATTGGGTGTCGGTAATTGAGACGCGGATGGCCGGGACGAGCCGGCCATGACAAAGAGATTGGCCGAGCGAAGAAGACAACTGCCGTGACCCGTAACGAACCTCGCATCACGCCGGAACTGGTCGCCGAGCACGGCCTGAGGCCCGACGAGTACGAGCGCATCCTCAAGCTAATCGGGCGCGAGCCGTCGCTTACCGAGCTCGGCATTTTCTCGGCCATGTGGAACGAACACTGCTCTTACAAGTCGTCCAAGGTCCACCTGCGCACGTTGCCGACGAAGAGCCCCTGGGTGATCCAGGGCCCGGGCGAGAACGCCGGCGTCATCGACATCGGTGATGGCCTCGCATGCGTGTTCAAGATGGAGAGTCACAATCACCCGAGCTACGTCGAGCCCTATCAGGGCGCGGCCACAGGCGTCGGCGGCATTTTGCGCGACGTATTCACCATGGGCGCGCGGCCGATCGCGTGCTTGAATGCGCTGTCGTTCGGATCGCCATCACATCCAAAAACGCGGCATCTCGTTTCGGGCGTGGTCGCTGGCATCGGCGGCTACGGCAATTCGTTCGGCGTGCCGACGGTCGGCGGCTCGGTCCGGTTCCACCCGCGTTATGACGGCAATTGCCTGGTCAATGCGATGGCGGTCGGCATCGCGCGCAAGGACCAGATTTTCTATGCGGCCGCTTCGGGCGTCGGCATGCCGATCGTCTACCTCGGCTCGAAGACGGGGCGGGACGGCATTCACGGCGCGACCATGGCCTCTGCCGAATTCGGCGAGGACTCGGAGGAGAAGCGCCCGACCGTGCAGGTCGGAGATCCATTTTCCGAAAAGCTGCTGCTCGAAGCGTGCCTTGAGATCATGCAGAAGGGGTGCGTGATCGCCATCCAGGACATGGGCGCGGCCGGGCTGACCTGCTCGGCCGTCGAAATGGGCGCCAAGGGCGATCTCGGCGTGACGCTTGATCTCGACAAGGTGCCGTGCCGCGAAGAGGGGATGAGCGCATACGAGATGATGCTGTCGGAGAGCCAGGAACGGATGCTCATGGTGCTCAAGCCCGAAAAAGAAAAAGATGCCGAGGCCATTTTCCGGAAGTGGGGACTCGATTTTGCGGTGGTCGGCGAAACCACGCCAACGAAACGCTTTATCGTGCGTCATGGCGGCGACGTCATGGCAGACCTGCCGATCAAGGAGCTCGGCGACCAGGCGCCGGAATACAAGCGTCCGTTCGTCACCGCTCCAAAACCGAGGGAAATCGATTCCGAAAGCGTACCCGCGCCGGTCGGCACGCTTGAGGCCCTGGAAAGACTGCTGTCCACACCTGACCTCTGTTCCAAGCGCTGGGTGTGGGAGCAATACGACCACATCATTCTTGGCAATACTGTGCAGCGGCCGGGCGGGGATGCGGCGGTTGTGCGCATTGAGGATGGGCCGAAGAGTCTCGCGTTCACGACCGATGTCACGCCGCGTTATTGCGAGGCCGACCCCTTTGAAGGTGGCAAGCAGGCAGTGGCCGAATGCTGGCGCAATTTGACGGCGGTGGGCGCCAAACCGCTCGCCATCACCGACAATCTCAATTTCGGCAATCCGGAGCGGCCGGAAATCATGGGCCAATTCGTAGGTTGTATCCGCGGCATCGCCGAGGCCTGCAAGGCGCTCGACTTCCCCGTAGTGTCCGGCAATGTGTCGCTCTACAACGAAACCAATGGGCGCGCGATCCTGCCGACGCCTTCGATCGGGGGCGTCGGCGTTATCGACGATTTCAAAAAGTCGGCGACGCTCGCTTTCAAACGGTCAGGCGAAACAATCCTCCTGGTTGGGGAGACGACTGGCTGGCTCGGGCAGTCGATGTATCTGCGGGAAATCTGCGGTCGCGAGGAAGGTGCTCCTCCGCCCGTTGATCTGACGGAAGAGCGCGAGAATGGCGATTTCGTGCGCGCGCTGATCCTCGATGGGGCTGCGACGGCCGCGCATGATATCGCCGACGGCGGCCTTCTGGTTGCGGTTGCGGAAATGGCGATGGCTTCCGGCATCGGCGCGGAACTGGCCGAGGCCCCCTCCGACATCCCGGCCCATGCGCATTGGTTTGGCGAAGATCAGGCGCGCTATGTCGTCACGGTGCCGACGGAAAAGGTGGAAGCTGTGCTTGCGGGCGCCAGATCCGTCAACGTGCCGGTGTGGACTATCGGCACAACCGACGGTGACGCATTGACGGTATCGGGCGAGCGCCCCATCCTAGTCACGATTCTGCGTGAGCGTTTCGAGTCCTGGATGCCGGCTTTTATGGCCGGCGAACTGTGAACGTCTCAAGAGGACCGGCCGATGGCTATGCAAGCCGGTGAAATCGAGCGGCTGATCAAGGCGCACATTCCGGATGCGCAGGTGACGATCCGCGACCTCGCCGGCGACGGCGATCATTACGCAGCGACGGTCATCTCGGCGTCGTTCAAGGGCAAGTCGCGGGTTCAGCAGCATCAACTCGTTTATGAGGCACTCAAGGGCCAAATGGGCGGCGTGCTGCATGCGCTTGCCCTGCAAACCGGCACGCCTGGATGAATTCCGGAAGCGGCGTTCGCGTTCTTTCACCTGGCGGGGCAATCGCGCCGACAGGTACGTGGAGCGTGGGCGCACGCGCGGGAGATTTTGTATTCGTCGCCGGCATGCGCGGCATCAATCCGACGAATGACAGTCTCGTGCAAGGCGAAGAGGCCCGCATCCGGCAGGCGTTTCTGAACATGAAACGCATTGCCGAGTCCGAAGGTGCCAGCCTTGCGGATTGCGTCCGTCTGACCGTTTTCGTCACCGATATGAGTCGGCTGCGGCCCTTGGTCAACAAGCTCCAGGAGGAGCTCTGGAGCGGCAGCCCTTATCCGCCACGCACTATTGTCGAGGTCGCTGCGCTCCATCAGGACGATTTTTTCGAGGTGGAAGGCACCTTCTATGCGCCAAAAACCCAATGATTCGGCGAATGGCTGTTGGGTTGGCGGTATCTTCTGGGATACATATATCGCCGAAAGAGGCGGCTGCGCCGCCCAACAGGATGGGATTCTATGGGCATCGAGCAATTCATCGACAATGAACTGAAGGGAAATGACGTGGTGCTTTTCATGAAGGGCACGCCGCAGTTCCCGATGTGCGGGTTTTCGGGACAGGTGGTCCAGATTCTCGACCATCTCGGGGTGGCCTACAAAGGCATCAACGTGCTTGAGTCCGACGAAATCCGGAACGGCATCAAGAGTTATTCAAACTGGCCGACAATTCCGCAGCTCTATGTGAAGGGTGAGTTTGTTGGCGGCTGCGACATCGTGCGCGAGATGTTCCAGGCCGGCGAGCTGCAGCAAACACTGAAAGAAAAGGGCGTAGCCATCCGCCAGACCGCCTGACGCAATCTTCGCCCGTGGTGAAATTGCTGCTTGTCGTTGCAACGGTTGCCGATGGCGCCCTCGCAGCGCTGATGGTCGGCGTGTCTGGATTCTTCTTTGGCACCCGGAAAGCATGCGCGCAGGTGCGCTGGCCGCGGCAGCTTATTTCGCCGCGGTGGTCGTCTGCCTGGCAGCGCCGGTCGCCGGGTTCATTCTCAACCGTCGAGGAAAAACCGCTGTGGGATTGGCGGTGGCCTGGTTGCCTCCGGCCGCCGCGCTGTTAGCCGTGCTGATTCCGGCGCCTTATTAGACCGCAGGCACGAAGCGGTAAGCACTGCCCTTGCGTTCGACCAATCCCACGCCCGGGTAGGGCAAGTGGAAGCCAAACAGCTTCGAGCGCCCGGTGGCGAGCCGATCCAGCAGCTTTTGGCGGGTCGTAATTGCCTGATCGGGCGCATAGTCGGCAATGGGCTTCCAGTCAGGATGCTGGAAGGAAATCAGCGGGTGGGTCAGGACATCGCCACGTTACCCCCGGCGAGCTCAAGTGACACGTGACCCTGCGTGTGGCCGGGCATATCGATGACGCGCAGCCCCGCGACGATCTCATCGTCAGCGTTGACGACCACGACCTTATCCTTGATCGCCGCGTAGTTGCGTCGCGCGCCGGTGACGAAGCCCGCGCGCTCGGCGGGCAATCCGCGGGTCGCATCCTCGCCATGCCAGAATTCCCACTCGGCCTTCGCCACAAAGAAGCTTGCGCCCGGCGTGACCAGATCGTCGAGTTCGTCGACCGTTCCCCACAAATGGTCGGGATGGCCATGCGTGAAAACCACCTTGGTGATCTTCGCCTGGTCAATGCCAGCAGCCTTTAGATTGTCCCACAGCTTGCCTGCGCTCGGCATGAAACGATCGCGTGAGCCCATATCGATCAGAATCAAATCGCGTTCCGAGCGGACCAGCGTGATATTCGTCGGTGATTGATATTGGTCGCCGGTTTGGCCGGCGGCATTGAGTATTGCCTCGCGGTCGTCCGGCGGCGCGCCATGCGCAAGAAAGCTGGTCGGCAACCGCAGGTAGCCGTCGCTGACGACCATCACCTCGAGCGCACCATGCTTGAAAGTGTAGGGTGACGCCGCAAAGGCAGGCAAGGCGCGCGCTACAAAGCCTGCCGCGGCGGCGGCAAGAACTGTGCGACGGTTCAACTTTAGCATGGGCAAGCGACGTTGGCGAACTGCGTGGTGAGTTCTATGCCAATGCCGCGCGCCCGGCTACTGAGACGACTCTTTGCTTTGCCGCGACGAGGGTCTCGACTCACGCGTGCGGTTCAGCCGATTCGTGATCAGGTAGATCACGGCTAGAACCAACGCGAGTCCGATCAAGCTTTGCGTCGGCACCCCGCTCGCGAACTTCGTGACGTTGTCGGCCACCGATGTCACGAACGCTCCCGAGCCCTGTCCCAGGATCAGATACACCAGCATGATCGCGAGGATCGCGACGAAACCAAGTTCGACGCATTCCCACAGGATCTGTTTTGCGGTGGCCATGTTGGCCATGAATTTGCGCATGGCAGGAACCTCGTGATGACACATACGATCAATAGGTGGGGAGCCCGGCCCCCCACCCAGATTGGTCAGCAGCTGCCGCACGCTGGTGCGTCAGGCCATCTTCCGGTTCGAGAACAGCCAGAGGATTATCCCGAGGGTGATCAGGCCAACGAGGCCATTCGCCCCCATATCCTTCACCCAGCCCATGATGTTTGCTGTGACGGCGCCGAAAAACGGCAGGTTGGCTCCGACCAGCAACGAGAGCACGATCGCCAATGCGAGCAGCATCAGCGCTAGTTCCGTCAACGCCCCGACCCACTCTTTAATGGTATCGATCCCTTTCATTGCGGAGTCTCCCTAGGCAGGTCCTCCTGATTCGAGGACCGCAGGATATTCTTAGCGCGTTTTGCCCACTAAATGTAGAGCATAGTCGCTATGCTGCCACAAAATAAGTTGTGCACGGCGTCTTTAATCAGGGATAACTGGCTATTCCCGGCCTGAGTTGGCACGGGCTCAATTTGGGCCGGATTTTCGATCCCGCCCGGCCCTGGCGCCAAGCGCCAGTCCCGGACTGCCAGCCAGGCTTGGATTAGCGGGAGTAGTATTCCACTACCAAGTGCGGCTCCATTTGCACCGCATAGGGCACGTCGGCGAGCACAGGGACACGCGTCAGCTTCGCGGTCAGTTTCGAGCCATCGACCTGGATGTAGTCGGGCACGTCGCGCTCGGCCAAGGCCTGCGCTTCCAGCACCAGCGCCAGCTGTTTCGATTTTTCCTTCACTTCCACTACATCACCGATCTTCACGCGATAGCTTGGGATAGTCACGCGCTTGCCATTCACGCGGATATGTCCGTGGCTGATGAACTGTCGCGCGGCGAAAACAGTCGGCACAAACTTGGCGCGGAAGATGACTGCGTCGAGTCGGCGTTCCAGCAGGCCGATCATGTGTGCGCCGCTGTCACCCTTGAGCCGCCGCGCCTCCTGATAGATGCCGCGGAACTGGCGCTCAGAGATGTTTCCATAATATCCGCGCAGCTTTTGCTTGGCCTTAAGCTGCACGCCGTAGTCGGAAAGCTTGCTCTTACGGCGCTGGCCATGTTGGCCAGGCCCATATTCGCGGCGATTCACCGGACTTTTGGGACGACCCCAGATGTTCTCGCCCATCCGGCGGTCGATCTTGTACTTGGATTCCCTGCGCTTGGTCATTCGCGTCCTCGGTTGTCATTGCTGTTGATGAGGATCGCGCCCTCCTCTGTTCCAGCAAGGCCGGAACCGACAGGCAAAATCTCGTAAGCGCAAGGCCTTGCCGCGGGTCGCGAAACGCCCGGCGAACCTGAAATCCGCCGGGCGCGCGCGTTTTAGGGATCATCGGCCATTCTGTCAAACACTATGGCGGACGGTAGCAACATAGGCTGGGGTGCTTGGTCGCAGCCGACCGGCCTTGCCCAAAGATTGTCGATAGGCACATAAGGTCACTGATCAGGCCAGGCCCCTCTGGCAGCTCAAACGCTGCGATGTCGGACTGATGTCAATTATTCCGCAGTCAGGGCCCTATGCGCCGTTCAGAATTTTCTCAACGATACCGTTTTCGTAGCCACCGTCTTCCACCGACAACCGTTATCGGTTGCAACCCAGCACTTGGTGGCGCGTTCGCCATCGTCGGTTGCGCAGCGACTATTCGTGAGATCGAATTTCTTCGCAAATTCATCGGACAGGCCCCCATCGAGGAGCAAGTGGATGACTGAGTTCGACTTTCTTTCGCAAGGCGCGCTCACCGCGCTGTTCCAGGTGATCATGATCGATCTCGTCCTCGCCGGCGACAACGCGGTTGTCATCGGCCTCGCTGCGGCAGGCCTGCCACCGGAAAAGCGGTCGCGGGCAATCCTCGTCGGCATTGTCGCCGCCACGGTGTTGCGGCTTGTCTTTGCCGGGATAGCTGTCGAGCTCCTGGAGATTGTCGGGCTGCTGTTGGCGGGCGGAATACTGCTGCTTTGGGTGTGCTGGAAGATGTGGCGCGACTTGCGCGGCCCGGATCGAAAGGAAACCGAGGCTGCACTGAGAGCACAGGAGTGCAACGTTCCCCGGAAGACCTTCGCGCAAGCCGCCCGGCAGATCGTTATTGCGGACATCTCCATGTCGCTTGACAACGTGTTGGCGGTGGCCGGCGCGGCACGCGACTATCCGATCGCGCTGATCTTCGGGCTTGCACTGTCCATCGTTCTGATGGGCGTCGCCGCGAGTTTTATCGCGCGGCTGCTCAACCGTCATCGCTGGATCGCTTACGTCGGACTCGCTATCATCCTCTACGTCGCCGCCGACATGATTTGGCGCGGCGCGCTCGAAGTGTGGCCACATGTGTCCGGTTAAAAACCGAATGATGCCAGCGCGCACGCAAGGGCAAGGGATGGTTCCCGCCCGGAGGTGAATTCGATCGCGGGGGAGTTATGCGCGGGGACCGAAGGCCGCGCGCGCAACAGGTGAGCAACCCGGCGAGCGATCGCGGGCGCGGGATCGAGCCAAGCGACAGGCCACGGCGCATTGGCGCGGAAGCGCTCGAGCAATAACGGATAGTGCGTGCAGGCAAGAACAATCGTGTCGGTACGCCGCGAGTCTGCATCTACAAAGCAACCCGCAATCTCAGCTTTGATTGCCCCACTGTCGACCGCTTCACCCGCCAACTCAGCCTCCGCATAGGCGGCGAGTCGCGGCGATCCCACCAGGTGAATGTCGCAGCCCGCGGCAAATTCGTGGATCAGTGTCCTGGTATATTCACGACCAACCGTCGCCTGCGTGCCGAGCACGGCGACGCGCTTGCTTTTTGACTGCGCGCAGGCCGGCTTGATTGCCGGCACCGTGCCGACAAAGGGTACGGAGAACCGCGCGCGCAGTTGGACGAGAGCAAGTGTGGACGCTGTGTTGCAAGCCACGACCACCATGTCCGGCTTGTGATGGGCAATAGCCTTTCCGAGCACCTCAGTGACGCGTGCGACGAGCTTGTCTTCGATCAAATCGCCGTAGGGAAAACCGGCATCGTCCGCGAGATATATGAATCGTGCATCCGGTCGCGCTGCCTTCACCTCGCGGAATACCGTGAGACCGCCAAGACCGGAATCGAAAAGCAGGACGGTAACGGGCTCGGGGGCCGGCGGTGCGGAAGTAGGCATTTGATCACGAGATAAGACATGCGTGCGCGTTTGTGACAATGGGTCACGGGAATGTGGTCGGGATTGGCCAAGGGGTGGGCGTACAATTGAATGCGACGTTGTTTGTTGCGGGGACGGTAACTCGAGAGATGTGACATGCAAAAGAAGGCATTCTCACTTGCCGTCGGCGCCCTGATGCTTTCCGCGGGCGCGGTCTCGGCAGCAACGCTTACGGACAATCTCAACCTGCGCAGTGGACCCGGGATCAGCCACGACATCATCGGTGCGATGCCGGCAGGCTCCGATGTCCGCGTGCTGAGTTGCGGCCCGTCGTGGTGCCGCGTGGTCTGGAACGACACTACGGGCTATGCCAGCAGAAGATTCATTTCCAACGCTGGGCCAATTTATGCAACTGCGTCTTCGACCGCAGTTGTCCCACCTAGTTACGACTCCGGTTACGCCCAGACCAGGAGTTCGTCCTGGGCGCCAAATCCAGGCGTCGGTTACGGCTACGCGGCTCCGCCCTCTGCCGTGGTTGTCGCACCTAGTTACGACTACGGATACGGCTACGCCCAGACCCAGAGTTCTTCCTGGGCGCCAAATCCAGGCGTCGGTTACGGCGGCTGGGGGTATAGCCGTTACTACGGATATCGCTGACGCGAACATTTCAAGCCGCACCAAAGACGCGCTTGAAGATCGTATCGACGTGACGGAAGTGATGCCCGAGGTCGAAATTGGCCTCGAGTTCTGCAGCACTTAGTTTGGTGCGCACGTCGTTGTCGGCCTTTAGCAGCGAGAGAAAATCACTCTCGCTGCCACTCCATACTTTCATCGCGTTGCGCTGAACGAGGCGATAGGCGTCCTCGCGCGAAACACCCTTTTGCGTCAGCGCGATAAGCACGCGTTGCGAATGAATCAGGCCGCCGAGTCGGTCGAGATTCTTCTGCATCGCCGCGGGATAGACGATCAGCTTGTCGATGATCGAGGCAAGGCGCGCCAGTGCGAAGTCCAGTGTGACGGTGGCGTCGGGACCGATCATGCGCTCCACGGAGGAATGGGAGATATCGCGCTCGTGCCAAAGTGCCACGTTTTCCATCGCGGGGAGAGCATAGGCGCGCGCCATTCGAGCAAGACCGGTCACGTTCTCGGAGAGCACCGGGTTGCGTTTGTGGGGCATTGCCGAGGAGCCCTTTTGCTTCTCCGAGAAGAACTCTTCGGCTTCCAGTACCTCGGTCCGCTGTAAGTGCCGAATTTCAGTCGCAAGCCTTTCGATAGAAGAGGCGATTACGCCCAACGTTGCGAAATACATGGCATGCCGGTCGCGCGGGATGATCTGGGTCGAAACAGGCTCGACGCTGAGTCCCATGGCCTTGGCCACATGCGCTTCGACACGCGGATCGACCTGCGCAAAGGTGCCGACGGCGCCGGAAATGGCACAAGTCGCGACTTCCTTTCGGGCGGCAGCCAAACGCTCGCGGGCGCGGGAAAATTCCGCATAGGCATAGGCAAGCTTGAGACCGAACGTGGTTGGCTCGGCGTGGATGCCGTGCGAACGGCCGACAGTCGGCGTCAATTTATGCTCGAATGCGCGGCGCTTCAGCGCGGCAAGCAGAGTATCCACGTCCGCGATCAGGATGTCAGCGGCGCGCACGAGCTGCACGTTGAAACAGGTGTCGAGCACGTCAGACGACGTCATTCCGGCATGCACAAAGCGCGCCTCGGGACCGACGATTTCCGCAAGGTGCGTCAGGAACGCAATGACGTCGTGCTTGACCTCGGCCTCGATCTGGTCGATGCGGGCTATGTCGAATTTGGTGGCCTTGCCTTTTTCCCGGATTTTTCTGGCGGCCTCCTTCGGAACGATGCCAAGCTCGGCCATGGCGTCGGCCGCGTGCGCCTCGATCTCGAACCAGATGCGGAATTTCGTTTCCGGCGACCAGATGGCGGTCATTTCGGGCCGGGAGTAGCGCGGGATCGTCACGCCGCTTCCCCGCGGGCCAATGCCGCCGCATTGCGAATGGCGGCGATGTTGGCCTTGTAGTTGCCGCCCTTGAATACGGCGAAACCGGCGACCAGCACATTAGCTCCGGCCTGTACGACTCGAGCTGCATTTTCGGCCGTGACGCCGCCGTCGATCTCGATGTCGATCGGTCGCGCCCCGACAAGCGCGCGGACGTCCCGCAGCTTATCGAGCGCGGCAGGAATGAAGTTCTGGCCTCCGAAGCCGGGATTAACCGACATCACGAGAATGAGATCGACCAGATCGATCACATGCTCGATGCTCGACACGGGGGTGGCCGGGTTCATTGTGACGCCCGCTTTTTTGCCAAGGGCGCGAATTGCCTGGAGCGACCGGTGAACATGCGGGCCCGCCTCGACGTGCACCGTGATGATGTCGGATCCCGCTTTTGCAAAAGCGTCAAGGTAGGGATCGCACGGCGCGATCATTAAGTGGACATCGAGCGTCTTTTTGGTGAGCGGCCGGATAGCCTGGATGACCACCGGGCCGATCGTGATATTCGGCACAAAATGGCCGTCCATCACGTCAACGTGGATCCAGTCGGCACCCGCGGCCTCGACCGCGCGAATTTCGTCGCCCAATCTGGCGAAATCGGCGGAAAGAATCGATGGCGCAATGATCAGCGGACGGGGCATTTAAAGGCCTCCAGACGCCGTTCGGGTAACACGAGGCGCCTCAACGGGCAACGCCGCAGCGGGGCGATGCGGGCGTTGTTAACGATCATTCGACAGGCGTTTCGCCCCCGGCTTCAGCAGATGCGGCGGGAGATAAATAGGAAGCAGCGCAAGCGCGAAATACAGCCAGGCGATATCCGGCACTGCAAAGCCGGTGGCAGCCAGCATCAGCCCAACATTTCGGTTTCCCGCAATCAGTCCGATCGCAAAGGCACGGGCGTGCCCCACCCGTAAAAACACACCAGGGCGGTAAGCGCGAGCATGCCGAGCGCCAGCGCAAAGGCCAGAGCGGTGAGCTCAATGACCAGCAACGGATCGGCGCGAAAATGGTCGACGACGCCGTCCATGGCCGCGATTGCAAACATCGACATGGCGAGCACGCTCAGGCCATCGATGCGCTCGCGCTGTTCTTCGATGAACGATTGTCCGGTCACACGCCGGATGACAGCTGCGGCGGGCGCAACCGCCGATGATCAGCAAAAGTCTGAGGCCGAACGCAAGAGGGGAGGCGAGCGCGGTTCCGATGTAGAGGTGTGTAAAAAAGCTCGCTGTCAGTGGCGTTATCGCGGTCGACACAATGAGGGTGGCAAGCATCAGGGCCACATCCAGTCCCAGAAGCGCAGCGAGCGACGGCGAGGACATCAGGCCCGGTGCCGACATTTGCAGCACGAACATGAAATAAAGGCCGGGCATATGTTGATCGAGGCGGAACATAAGAAACACAACGCCGAGTACGGCGGGAACGATCAGCATTGTCCACGCGGTAGCAGCGGCGATGAGGCCGGGGCGGGTCCAATGACGGCGCAGGTCGGCAGGGTCCACCCGCAGGAAGGCAAGCGTGAGAATGGCCACGATTGCTTCGCCGAGAAACGGTTTGCACGCCGCGGAGAGACGGGGAATGGCAAGCCCGACGAAGATTGACGTCGCCGCCAGCAGCGTCCCGTGACGGCCGGCCAAGCCGAGGGCGGCCACGAGGGCGCAGATCACCCTCATTTTGGAAAACTCCAGCCGCTGATAGGTACGAGGTTTGATAGCGCTCTTGAAGGCGGCAATCCATATATAAGAAAACGACAGGAGTTCAGGCGTGGCACGTACTGATGCGATGGTCCTCGGCGCCGGCATTGTCGGCACATCGGTCGCCCTGCATCTCGTCAAACGCGGTTTGAGTGTCGCCTTGGTAGACCGCGCGGGCGTCGGCGAGCAGACTTCCTATGGCAACGCCGGCATCATCGAAGGCAACACGATATTCCCGCCGGCATTTCCTTCCGATCGTGACGCACTGCTCCGCATCGCCTTCAAGCGCGCGGGCGAGGCCAACTATCATTTGTCGTTTCTGCCTCGGGTACTTCCCTGGCTGCTGGCATTTCGCGCCGCCTCGCAACCCAAACGTCTGGCGGAAACGGCTCGATTGATACGTCCCTTGTTTTCCCGGGCAGTCGCCGAGCACGAGGCGTTGATGACCGAGTCTGGCGCGACGCACTATTTGCGCAAGACAGGCTGGTTGAAGGTTTATCGCGGAGACAGGAGTTTTGCTGCTTTGTCGTCTGAGTTCGATCTGGCTGCGAAATTCGGCTTGCCGCTAAAGACTCTCGATACCGCAGGTGCGCAGGCGCTCGAGCCGTCGCTCAATCCGGTTTTCTCGCACGCGGTGTTCTGGCCGGAAGCAGCCAGTGTCAGCAGTCCACTTGGCGTAACGCGCGCCTATGCAAAACGCTTTACCGCACTGGGCGGCGTCATTGTTGCAGGTGACGCCCAGTCGCTGCATCGAAGCAGCAAAAACTGGCGAGTGGAGACCAATGAAGGCGCACTCGATGCCGAGCAATGCGTCGTGGCCCTCGGGCCGTGGGCGACCGATTTGCTGGACCGCCTCGGCCCCAAACTGCCGCTTGCCGTCAAGCGAGGCTATCACAGGCATTTTCGCGCCGTGGGCAACGCCGGCTTGGCGCGCCCGGTGCTCGACGCCGAAGTGGGCTATCTGATGACGCCGATGGAGCAGGGCATCCGGATAACCACGGGTGCCGAATTCGCCTCGCGCGATGCGCCGCCGAGCCCGGCGCAGTTTTCGCGCATTACGCCACGAGCGCGTGAACTCTTTCCGTTGGGCGAACTGGCCGAGGACAAGACATGGCTCGGGAGCCGGCCGTGCTTTCCCGATTCCCGCCCAGTGATCGGCCGCGCACCCGGATTAGGGGGCTTGTGGCTCGCGATTGGCCACGCCCATTGGGGCCTCACACTCGGTCCGGCCACAGGTCGGATGATCGCCGAAATGATCACGGGCGAGCAGCCATTTTGCGATCCGGCCCCTTACCGCGCCGAACGCTTCCATTAGCGTGCGGACGTAAGTTCCCGAAAGTCGTAGCGATCCCTGATATAGGTGTTGAAGAATGTCCCTTTCGCGAATGCAGACTGGAAGGAAGCCGCTACCTCGCTGGGTACATCGACGTACTCATAGATTCGGCCGGTGACGAAAGTCACCGTCAAACGCTCGCGCTCGTAATCATATTCGATATCGGCAATCGCGCTGGACGGCATATAGGACAACGCCGCGGCTGCCCGTCAGTTCGACCAGCCTCAAGGTAATCTTCATTTAGTTCGACTTAAACTTCAGCTTGAACCAAATCGGTCGCGCCAGCTGGGCACGACGCCGGGGAACGGCAAGGCCGTCGCCTCGTAAATTCCGCGAGCGATCGCCCGGGCGAGCACGTTCGCCGCCGCCATCCCGAGTTCGCTCAACGAAAACACCGGATCCGCCAACGGTTTTTGTCCGGTGGCGACCGCGAAAACGAGGTCGCCATCGAGCGGGGTGTGAACCGGATAGATCGCCCGGGACAAACCGGTTTGAGCCATGATGGCAAGGCGCTTGGCCTGGCCCTTGCTGAGTTTGGCATCGGTGGCAACCACGGCGAGAGTCGTATTCTCACCCGCGACCCCTTTGCTGCGAAACTCCAGCGCCGCAGGAGGAATCGTGGCTGGCCACCCAAGCCCGCCGAATTCCTTTCCTTGTTCAAAAAGCGCCGCCCAAAAATGCGGTCCATCCCCGATGGTCATGCTGCCGGCGGCATTGGCGGCGGCAAGCGCTCCGACCGTAATGCCGCCGCGCGTCTGAGAGCTGGCGGAGCCAATGCCGCCCTTTAGATTGACGGTCGTGGCGCCGAGACCCGCGCCGGCGCTGCCAAGGGCAAAGTCATGGCCTGCTGCTTGTGTCGCTTCGTAGCCGAGCTCTCGATAGGGCGGATAGCGCCCCCAATTCTTGTCGCCCCCGGCTAGCAGGTCGAACAGGATTGCGCCCGACACGATCGGCACGCGCGCCTCGCGCACCCGAAATCCGCGACCCTGTTCGCGCAGCCAGGCCTGCACGCCCGACGCGGCGTCGAGGCCGAAAGCCGATCCGCCGGACAAGACGATGGCATCGATGCTTTCCACGGTGTGGGCCGGATCCAGCAGGGCCGTCTCTCGCGTGCCTGGTCCGCCGCCGCGCACATCTACGCTGGCGATCACGGCCTCATCGAAGACGATGGCCGTGACGCCGGAGCCCAGCCCGGGATCTCCCGCATGCCCCACGCGGACGCCGGGAATATCGGTAATCAGATTACGCGCCATAGTGCTCCCGGGCGAAAGCCTATCACGTCCGATCACGTTGCGGCGAAGCCGCCGCAACACGCTTGCAAGCATCCGCGTAGCGTCGCATTAGAGACCCCATGAAGGGCGATGTCACCTATTTGGCCGCGTTGCTCGCCGGCCTCGTCAGCTTCCTCTCCCCCTGCGTGCTGCCGCTGGTGCCGCCCTATCTGGTTTTTCTGGCGGGCGCTTCGCTTGAACGATTTGCGGACAAGGAACCCGAACCGCGCGTCAAGCGCGAGACCGTGGTCACTGCGGTCCTGTTCGTGCTCGGCTTTTCCACAGTGTTCGTCGCATTGGGCGCAAGCGCCAGCGTTATCGGCTCGCTCATGCGCGCCTATTCGGGACCGCTCGCCACCATTGCCGGCATTGTGATTATCGTCATGGGTTTGCACTTCCTGGGCGTCACGCCTATCGCGCTGCTGCATCGGCAGAAGCGGCTCGACGTTGCGAAGCCGGTCGGCCTTTGGGGAGCCTACGTGATCGGCCTTGCTTTTGCGTTCGGCTGGACGCCCTGCATCGGACCCATCCTTGCCGCAATCCTGGCTGTGGCCGCATCCGAGCAGACGGTCGCCAAAGGCGCCAGTCTGCTTGCGGTCTATTCGCTCGGCCTCGGGATTCCTTTCATTGTTGCTGCCTTTGCGATCGAGCCGTTCGCAGCATTTCTGTCGCGGTTTCGCAATTATCTGCACCGAGTGGAGCAGGTGATGGGCGCCCTCCTGGTGCTGACCGGGATTGCTTTTCTGACCGGCAGTATCAATCAGATGAGCGTGTGGCTGCTCGAGACATTTCCGGTTCTCGGCAAGATCGGCTGAAAAAAAGCCCGCCGGAGCGGCGGGCTTTTGAAACACAAATGCGATTGTCTATTTGACCTTACTGCAATCCGAGCCGGGACACTCCACGTAATTGATTTTTCCGCTCGGATCCTTCTTCCAGGTGTACATCACATAGTCGAGTTTTGTGATGTCGCCTTTCTTGTCATAAGAGATGTCGCCGAGCACGGTCTTGAAGTGCATGCCGGAATGCATCTTCTCGGCGACCTTCTTTGGATCCGGAGAGTTTGCAGCTTCTGCCGCCTGCTTGATGATCTGCACGCCGGCATAGCTGTAAAGTGTATAGGCCTCGGGCTCGAATTTCCTGGCGCGGAATTCTTCCACGACTTTTTTTGCGTCCGGCCTGTTGCGCGGATCGGGGCCATAGGTCATTAGCGTCCCTTCAACTCCGGGTCCGCCGATGGAGGCGAATTCGTCGGACGTAATGCCGTCGCCGCCCATCATCGGCGCCTTCACGCCCTGGTCGCGCATCTGGCGTACGATCAGTCCGGCTTCGGTGTAGAGACCGCCCCAATAGATCAGGTCGGCGCCAGACTGTTTGATTTTCGACACCAGTGCTGAATAGTCTTTTTCGCCGGTGTTGACGCCCTCATAGAGGACGCCCTTCATGCCGCCGCCTTGAATCGTCTTCATAGTTTCGTCGGCGAGGCCCTTGCCGTAAGTGGTCTTATCATGAACGAAGGCGATCTTCTTGCCCTTGAAATGTTTGAGGATGTAGTCGCCGGCGACCTTGCCCTGCTGGTCGTCGCGGCCGCACACGCGGAAAATGTTCCACATGTTGCGCTCGGTGACCTTCGGATTAGTCGAGGCCGGTGTGATCTGAAGGATGCCGTTTTCCTGGTAGACCTCCGACGAAGGGATCGTGACGCCGGAATTGTAATGGCCGATGACGAATTTCACGCCGTCACCGGAGAATTTGTTGGCAACCGAAACCCCCTGTTTGGGATCGGAGGCGTCGTCGCCGTAGGATACGACGATTTTCTGACCGAGAATCCCTCCAGCGGCATTGATGTCGGCGGCGGCCTGGTCGACGCCGTTTTTCATCTGCGCCCCGGTTGCTGCGCTCGGTCCGGTGATTGGTCCCCCCACACCGAACTTGATCTGGGCTGTAGCCGACCCGGCCGCTGCAATCGCAACAGTCAAGGCGAAGCCAAACGTGATGATTTTTTTCATCTCTAAATCCCCCTCAAAACTTGAGCCGGCAACTTCTTCATCCGCCGCAATCCTACGTCAGGGCAGTCTGCGGCGCCAGCGCATCAGGCCGTCGGATTGGTGGAGCCAGCCATATTGCGTGATCATCTGCCTCGCGCGCGCCGCCCGGAAACCCAGGAATCCGAAAGCGATGCAGAATGCGCTGTCGACAAGATAGTAGTGAAGCGACAGGAAGGTGCCGCCATACAGGCTGAAATGAATGAAACGAACCGCCCCGGCGAGGACGAAACCGTATGCGACAACCTGCCACCATGGCCGCCATGTTGCCGCAATGGCGCGGCCCGCGAGTATTGCTGCGCCGCCACCGAGAATTATGGTGACCAGCAAGAATACGCCGAACGAGCCTTCCTCGTAAAGAAACTCGGGGATCGAAAAGGAGGCGGTGGCAAGGTTGTTCAATGCCGGCCTCCTTCGAGATAAGCCGACTTGATCTCAGGGTGCTCCAGCAGTTCGCGACCGGTTCCCGACAGGGTAATGAACCCGTTGACCATGACGTAGCCCCGGTGGGCGAGCTTGAGCGCATGGTAGGCATTCTGTTCCACCAAAAATACTGTGAGGCCGCCCTCGGCATTAAGCCGTTTGATCGCATCGAAGATTTGTCGCACGACCAGCGGCGCAAGGCCCAGCGATGGCTCGTCAAGGAGCAGCAGGCGGGGCTGGGCCATGAGCGCGCGGGCGATCGCCAGCATTTGTTGCTCGCCGCCTGACAGCGTTCCACCGCGCTGACCGATCCGCTGCTGCAATCGGGGAAACAGCGTCAACACGCGTTCGAGATCGCGTTTGAACTGCGATGGGTCCGCGGTGCTGGCGCCCATCTGAAGATTCTCGAGCACTGTCATGCGCGAGAAGATGCGGCGGCCTTCGGGAGCCTGCGCAAGCCTGAGGCGCGCGATTTCGTGCGTGGGCAATCGCGTGATGTCGCGACCGGAAAAGTAGATCGTGCCCTCGCGGGCTCGGGGATTGCCGCACACGGTCATCATAAGCGTGGATTTGCCCGCGCCATTGGCGCCGATCAGCGTGACGATTTCTCCTTCGTTGACCTCGAGGTCGACGCCCTTGAGTGCCATGACCCGGCCGTAAAAGGTTTTGACGCCGCGGACGGTGAGGAGTGGCGTGGTCATAGGCCGACCTCCGCCTCGACTTTGGCGACGTCCTGGTCGGCAACGCCAAGATAGGCCGCGATGACTTTCGGATTGTCACGGATTTGCTCAGGTGCGCCGTCGGCGATCTTTACCCCGTAGTCGAGCACAACGACATGATCCGAAATTTCCATCACCACCGACATGTCATGCTCGATTAACAGGATCGAAATGGCATTCTGGTCGCGGATTGCGAGCAAAAGATTATTGAGTTCGGCGCTCTCGCGCGGATTGAGCCCGGCCGCCGGTTCATCGAGGCACAATAGAACCGGCTCGGTACACATGGCTCGCGCGATTTCGAGGCGCCGCTGTGCGCCATAAGGCAAATCACCGGCGGCATCGTCCGCGCGCGCCAGAAGGTTGACTTTATCGAGCCACTCGCGCGCCTTTTCAATCGCTGCGCGCTCGGCCCTGGTAAAAGAGGGGAAGCCAAGGACGCCGAGCAGCGTATAGCCAGAGGCGAGCATCAAGGGGTTATGCTGCGCCACCAACAAGTTCTCCAGAACGGTCATGCCCGGAAAAAGCCGAATGTTCTGGAACGTGCGCGCAATCCGCGCCTGCTGCGCAACGAGATAATCCGGCATCCGTTCAAGCAAAAAGAGTCCGTTGCCTGCGCGCCTTACGCTGCGCTCCCCGCTATCGGTCAGCGCTTCGAGCCAATCCCAGGCAGCGTTGTTACCATGACGGAGCGCAAGGCGGCCTTCGCTGGGCTTGTAGAACCCGGTAATGCAGTTGAACACCGTCGTCTTGCCGGCGCCGTTCGGCCCGATCAACGCGGTGATATCGCCTTGCCGAGCCGAAAACGAAAGGTCTTCCACTGCAACTAGCCCACCGAAGCGCATGGTGAGGCGCTCAACCTGCAGCAGAATATCGCCGCCGCCCGGCATCAGCCGCGTCCTTCCTTGACCAGGTCCTTGCCAATCGCTTTGCGCTCTTTCAAGACAACCGACGGGTCACGCGTTGCGATAAGGCCGCGCGGCCGCCAGATCATGATGAGAACCATTGCGAATCCGAACAAGAGCATCCGGTATTGAGTGGGATCAAAGGTCGATCCGAACAGCAATTTCAGGAAATCAAGCTCGCGCATGATCTCAGTGCCGCCGATCATCACGATGGCGGCAATGGCCACACCGATCTGACTGCCCATTCCGCCGAGCACCACGATCGAAAGAATTGTCGCGGATTCGAGAAACGTAAATGAGTCGGGCGAAATAAAGCCCTGTCGGGCTGCGAAAAAAGAACCCGCAAATCCTGCAAACATCGCGCCCATGGCGAAAGCGGTCAGCTTCGTATTGGTCGTGTTGATGCCGAGCGAGCGGCACGCAATTTCATCCTCGCGCAACGCTTCCCACGCGCGGCCGACCGGCAGGCGCCGCAGGCGAACGGTGACGAACGCGGTGAGAAGCGCAAGCGCTAGGATCAGGTAGTAAAGAAATATCGTCCGGTAGATCGGTGAAAATTCCAGCCCGAACACGGCAGCGAATCCGCCTTCTTCCGCGTTGAATGGAATGCCGAAAAAAGTCGGTCGTGGAATGCCCGTGATGCCGGCATATCCGTTAGTCAAGTCGACCCAATTGATGAGGACGATGCGGATGATTTCGCCGAACGCGAGGGTGACGATGGCGAGATAATCGCCGCGCAGACGGAGCACCGGAAAGCCGAGCAATATTCCCCAAAAAGAAGCCAGGATGCCGGCGAGGGGCAGAAGGATCCAGAACGAAAAGCCGAAGGTCTTGGCGAGGAGCGCATAGGAATAGGCGCCAACGGCATAAAATGCCACGTAACCGAGATCGAGGAGGCCGGCGAGGCCTACAACGATGTTCAAGCCCCATCCCAGCATCACGTAGATCAGAACCTGAATTCCGAAGTTGTCTATCCACTTCACGGCCCGGCCGAAACCTGCTGTCGCGATGACGATGGCCGGATAAAGAATGACGAAACCGAGCGCAAACGGGATGATCCAGCTGGCGATGTATCTGCGCCACGGCGCGGGCTCAGCGCTGGGACGTATTGCGCGCTGCTGCAACCACGGCTCGATTGCGAGCGAATAAGCGAGACGCCCGAGGCCGGCGATCGCGACAATGGCGAACAGCAGCGGCCAGCGGGTGACAAGGATCAGGTCGTTGCGGACGTCGGTGACGGTCTCGAATCCGACCAGTGGCAGGAACAGGCCGAAAGCGAGCAATGCGGTGAGGCCTGCGTCCCACAAGGCACGGGCCGTATCGACGCGCTTTGCTGGCGCGCCGCTAGTCATATCAGACCTTCTCGACATCCGGCCGGCCGAACAATCCTTGCGGCAGGAATATCAAGGTGATCGCGAGGACCGAAAAGGCGGCAACGTCTTTATAGTCGATGGAAAAATATGCGGACCACATGGTCTCGATGAGGCCGATCAGGATGCCGCCGATAACCGCGCCCGGCAAGGAACCGATGCCGCCGAGCACTGCGGCGGTGAAGGCCTTCACTCCTGGCACAAAGCCATCAGCAAAGCTCACCACGCCATAGTACATCAGGTACATCGTCCCAGCGACGGCGGCGAGCGCGGCAGCAATGACAAAGGTCATCGAAATGGTCCGATCGACATCGACGCCGACAAGCGCGGCCATTTTTTGATCCTGTTCGCAAGCGCGTTGCGCGCGACCCAATCGGGTCTTCGTCACCAGGTACCAGAAGCAGACGAGCAGGATCGCGGTGACGAGCCAGATAATGAGCTGCTTGAGCGACAGTGTCACCGGATAGTCATTTTGCGTGAACAGAACAAATTCGCCCTGGACCATCGGCGGAATCGACTTGTTGCGCGGCCCTTGCGTCACCTGCACGAAATTGGAGAGGAAGATAGACATTCCGATCGCCGAAATGAGCGGGGCCAGCCGGAACGAACCGCGCAAGGGTCGATAGGCGAGTCGCTCGATGGTCCAATTGACCAGCGAGGTGAACAGCATCGCCACAATCAGAATGAGAAAGAGCGCAAGTACAATTGAGGTAACGCCGAGCACGCTCGAGAGCAGAAGGAAAGCGACCAGCGCAATAAATACAGACACCATGAACACGTCGCCATGGGCGAAGTTCACCATGCCGATGATGCCGAACACCATGGTGTAGCCGATGGCGATCAGCCCATAGATCGACCCCAGCGTGATGCCGTTGATAAGTTGCTGGAGGAAAACTTCCATCCCCTTCGCCTTACCGCCATCCCGGCCGACGACCAATCACCCCGAATGCTAAAGGCTTAACAGGGCGTGGCCGAAGCGGCAACGCCGAGAGACTGCCGCGTGTTATTAAGTCGCGAACTGTGAACGGGAGGGGACGAGGCGGGGCGCCAAGCGCGTACGCGCTGCTGGCGTGGCGGCCGAGACGGACTGGATGCGCCCTGTCTCGAACGCCGGCTGGTTGGCTAGTGCAGACCGCCAAACAACCAGATCAGCACCAGAATCGGGATCGGAACCCCAAGCAACCAAAGCAACAAGTAACGTCCCATCATCGGTCCTCCTCTGTGTGGGGAGGAACACGTCCAGCGGCGCGAGGTTCCAAATACATTAGCTGGAGACTGTAAGACGTTCGAAAATGGAACAAATCTCACTCGCTAGGCGTTTCTCTTACCTTGAGTGGTGCTTAAGGAAGCAATGTTGGAGAGATAGTAAAATGAATCAAAATCCAAACCAGAAACCCGGCCAACAGCAGCAAGGTGGTCAACAGCAAGGTGGTCAACAGGGCGGACAGCAGAAGCCCGGCCAGCAGCAGCAAGGTGGTCAGCGTGGTGGCCAGCAGGGTGGTCAGCAGCAGGGTGGTCAGCAGCAGGATCGCTGACGTAGAGACAGAAGAGATTACGGAAGCCCCGCCCGCGAGGCGGGGCTTTTCGTTTGAGAAGTCGTGCCCGGGAGTTGTTTCGCAGGTGAAGTGGAATATGCTTGTTCCATGGGCGCCTCCGCGCTGCCGTTATTTCATTTGTACGGCGACCCGCCGGACGACTCCGCGTTTGACTTTATCCATATCGAAACGATCGCGTCGCGCTCGTCCATCCATGACTGGACAATCCGAGCTCACCGTCACCGCAACCTCTTTCAGGTATTGCTGATCGAGAAGGGGGGCGGCGAGATGAGTTTCGAGACTGCAACGGTGCGATTCTCCGCGCCGGCGGTCATTCTCGTCCCGGCCACCACGGCGCACGGCTTTCGTTTCGCGCCGGAAATCACCGACGGCTGGGTGGTGAGTTTTACCGAGGATGTTGCGGACGCGCTTGGCGATCAGTCGGGAGAAGCGCTGGCGCGATTGAAAGCGGTTGCGAGCAAGCCGGTGCTGCCGCTCGCCAACATGGCCGAGGCGAAGCGTCTGTCGACGCTGTGCGGTGAATTATACGAGGAGGGCTCGCTCGCTCGGGAAGGCTATCGGCTGGCAATGCGAGGCCTGCTTGCTCTTATCGCCATTGAGGTTGTTCGGCTAGCCGTGAGCAGGGCGCGCAGTGGCGCTGTGACGCTCTCGCGATCCGATCCGCGCGTCGACGAATTGCGCCGACTTGTGGATGAACATTTCCGCAAGGAAAGACTCATTAGCTTTTATGCGGAGAAACTGGCGATGACGCCCGACAGGCTCAACGACCACGTTAAACGTGCAACAGGGGTCACTGCCGGTCACCTGATCCGTCAGCGCGTCTTGACCGAAGCAAAGCGGCAACTCGTATTTACCAACCAGGCGATCCACGAGATCGCCTACGATCTTGCTTTTTCCGATCCCTCGCACTTCACGCGGTTTTTTCGCAAGCAGACCGGCACGACCCCGCAAGCGTTTCGTGACGGGCGTGGCGGCTGACCTATTTTTGCGGATGCAATGAATCGCGCCTGATGAACGCGATCGCGATCGCTGCACCGATCAATTCGGCTACACCGCTGCCGGTCAGCGCCGCGCGCAAACCGGACAGGAATCCTTCCCCGGCACTGGGCGTTTGCCCAGCGTAGGCGGCGAACGCCGCGCCCAGGATTGCGACACCGAGCGTGGCGCCGACCATGCGGGATGTATTGAGTACACCGGACGCCGTGCCAGAGCGCTCGGGAGGCAATGCCGCAACGGCGACACCGTTGACCGTGGCCGTATTAAGCCCGAGGCCGATGCCGACGATCAGCAAAGCCAGCTCAATGAACAACAGACTTGTGTTTTCATTGATGAGTGACAAGGCCAGCGCGCCGACTCCCATGCAGGTCATCCCGGCAGTCATGACAATTCGTGGTCCGAGCTGATTGTTGAGATAGCCGACAATCTGCGAGACCACAAAGAAGCTTATGGGCATGGGCAGCAGTTCCCAGCCGGCGATGAAAGGGCTGGCGCCGCGCATGGTCTGAAAATAAAGCGGCATGATGAACAGCAGGGCGTACATCCCGAATGTCATCAGGCCCGCGGTCGAGATCGTTGCCGAGAAGACGGGCCGGCGCAAAAATTCAAGCGGCAGCAGCGGGCCGGGCGTGCGTGCTTCGACCCAGATGAAAAGCGACAACGCGACCACCGCGATGCCGGAGATCGAGATGATTGTCGGCGACGTCCAGCCCCAATGAGAGCCTTCAATGGCCGCAAAGGCAAATGCACCGAGCCCGACGACGGCAAGCCCTTGGCCGGGCAAATCGAGCCGTCGACCTCCTGGCTCGGAGCTTTCACGAATGGCGACGTAGGTGAGGGCGACCGCGGCCGCACAAATTGGCACGATCAAGTAGAAGATGCTTCGCCACCCGATTGTGTCGACGAGCCAGCCGCCGAGTATCGGCCCGATGATGAAGGCGAGTCCGTTGCAGCTGGCCCAAACGCCCAACGCGTGCGCGCGCTCTTTGCTGCCCGGATAGGCAAGCGTGAGCAATACCAGCGACATTGGCACCTCGAAGGCGGCGCCCAGCCCGCTGACAATGCGTCCGAGGATCAGTATTCCGGCACTGGGGGCCAGCGCGCAGACCAACGTGCCTGCGATGAACAGCACGATGCCCAAAACAAAAATCCGTCGACGACCATAAAGATCGCCAAGTGTCCCACCGGTGAGCAGCAAGCTTGCATAGACAAGATTGTAGGAATCGATCACCCATTGCATCTCGCTGACGCCCGCATGCAGATCGGCGGCTATGCTTTTCACGGCAAGGTTGACCACAGAAGTATCGATCTGAGCGAACAGCACGCCGAGCGAAGTCGCGATCAGAATCAGGCGAGGATGTGTACGTTCCGTTCTGCCGTTAAGCCAAGTTGAAACCAAGGTCATGGCATTCATATCCTTTGTTCACTCTTGCCTGCCCCTCGATTGCACGAAGCCCATCTCGAAAGCCGCGTTTGCATCACCGGAATCATCTGGCTAAGCGAATGTTTTCATTCGGCCGATAATCGCCGGTGATGCTCGCGGAGACCCTGCGAGTTTCTGCTTCGGCATTGCTGCCATGCATTCGCGTCATTGCGAGACATCTCCGCGCAGTTCGTTCGAAACCGGGATGTAGGCGCCGCTGATCGGCAAACCCACCCGTTTCCTGTCGGAAAGGGAAACTTTTGCTGGTGCTCGGCACGGTTAAAGGGCTAACAAGTAAGGTAAAGTTTCGGTTTCTTTTGAACATCGCATTTGAAGCGTCTACACATGGTTCCTCGCCGCAGGAGGAACGTGTGCAAAAAATCTCCCATGCCACGATGGCAATAGTCGTCGCTGTTGCGCTTTATTTTGCCGTGGTCTGGGGTTACGACGGCCTACGCATCCTCTCTTAGCCGTCTTATGGCCTCTCGAAGATGTCTGGCGCTCGCAGTTCATCTCCACACTCGGGAATCTTTTCGGACTCGGATCGATTCGGTTGATCAAGCTCGCTGCATTCTTGGCGCGCTCAAGTTCGCAGTGGCCTGCATCTGCGTCATACATATCGCTGACCGCTTCCGCACAGTGTCGCGCAGAAAGGCGAACTCGGAGATTCTGGAAGCGGGTCTTATTCTGATCGTGGCAATCAGCATTATATCGGTTGCCCCGGCTTCTTTTAGAGACGGAA
>Ga0114129_10002183_pt1 | contig 26940 bp, 20 predicted proteins | sample RhiMetdeltSRZDD1_FD_80071 | JGI IMG/M metagenome (GOLD analysis project Ga0114129, IMG submission 80071) | Populus rhizosphere microbial communities from Tennessee, USA - Rhizosphere MetaG P. deltoides SRZDD1 (version 2) (version 2) | ecosystem: Host-associated > Plants > Roots > Rhizosphere >...
ATGTGTTCCGATGTCGTAAACAGTGAGGATGTTTGGATGATTGAGGGCGGACGTCGCACGTGCTTCCTGTTCGAATCTCTTCATTCGGTCCGCATCGTTGGCAAAGTTTGCGGGAAGAATTTTGATCGCCACTTCACGATCAAGCCTGGTGTCGCGAGCGCGATAAACTTCGCCCATGCCACCTGCGCCGATCTTGGAAATGATCGAGTAATGTACGAGCATCGTATTGGGGGAGATGGTTTCGCTCAATATGTTTGTCTCAAGTCACGTGAGCACAACGCGATCACCTGTTCTGACCAATCCCGGCTCTTCGACGACGGCATACACTCCGGCGCAGGGAAACTTACCGGCGTCGCCAACTTGAACCTTGTTGTGGCGAGCGAGCGTCTTGAGAATCTCGGGGTCGCGAGCAAGTTTGCCCTGCGCAAGAGTTGTCATTACACATCGTGAGTCAGGTACCGCGATGCGCAGTCTTGCGTGACCAATCTTCAGGTCACGGCCAACCCATTCGTTCTCGACAAACCCAGCATCATTCGCCTTGATGATCACATTCATGCGGAATCGTCGGCGGTCAAACTGACTATCCGGCCGAAGCTCATTCAATCGATCGATCGTGGATTCAGTCAGGACAGATGCTGGGAACAAATCGAAGAAGGCGCCCGCTGCCACCGGAGATGGTTGACCTGAATCGGCGAAATAAGCAGCACCGAGTTTCTGATCAAGAACAACGTCCTTAGGACCTGCGGGATCCAGGTCACCCAGGTCCGGATGGTACATATCGATTGTGTAATCTTCCGGCGCTACCTGAGCTAACCTGACATTGCGTTTGAAGTGATCTGACAACACGCGATCTACATCTGCAGAGTCGCTCCTTACGGTGGCGCCGTCAGATAACACAATTTTCACGGGCGGAGGCTGGGCACCCGAACGGGGAGGCTCGACGAACGCAGCGCGGCAATTGAGGATGTCGGGAAAGAGCTTTACGCTCTTTGCGCTCACCACCTTGCCGGAGTCGGCATCGATCAGAGCATAAGTTCGATCCCCTAACAGACCTCGCACAGTGAAGTCCGCTTGGTCAAGCTGTTCGCCTCTCATTGACTTAACCGGGAATCTCCAGAGTTCGCTAACAGAACCAACTACTGTGTGAGACATGATCGTTCTCCTTTCTTTAAACCTCGAGAGTCAAGCGAGATTGTTCGAAGCAGAAGAACCTGCTGGTGTCGTCGGTAAAGGTATAGTGGTGTTTCTAAACACTCTTTCACTATGATTCCCGCGTAATCCCTCGAGAAACCCATTGCATAATTATAGTCACTTGCCCAATTGTTGCTTTAACTCCTCAAGCCAGTTGAACACGATGACGAAGTTTCGAGCCGCAGATGAACGCGGATACACGCAGCTCAAGCCAGTCACCAGACTCACTGCAGCTTTTTGTACTCGTTCTTCGCTTCACTAAGGATCGGAATGTCCGCGTCGGCATCTTTCCACAAGACAAAGAACTGTTCATAAGCTCTGCGCGCTGCGGCGGTGTCACCTTGAAGTACGGACGCGCGCGCAAGGCCAACGTACGTCAGCGGATAGAAGTAGGAGAGTGCAGACCAGCCGCGGTTATCGAGTATCAGTTGAAATTGGGTCGCGGCCTCAGGTCCCTTATGTTCGTTCAGATATGCCTGCCCCCGAAGGTAGGCGATTGGAAAGAGAAGATAACGTCCGTAGGCGTTGGTGGTTTCCAACAACTTGAGCGCTTGAGCAGGGTTACCTCGTCGCATCTCAAGCTGAGCCTGAATCAGCGGCGTGCGTTGGTAATTAACTAACGTGTCTGTTGGAAAACGTCTGGCCAATTCATCAAGAATGGATTGCGTTTGGCCAAATTCACCGCAGATAGCCAGCGCGTTCGCTGCTAACGAAAGCGTAATCCGGTCGTGCGAAACTTCCAGAGCCTTCGCAGTTTGCTCTCTTACCTTGCTGCAGTCACCAAATTGCACGTCGCGCACAGCCATACTCGCTGCGATCTGTGCTGCAACCTCTTTCAAATCACGCCGCTGAGCCAGATCTATGGCATTACTGGAGAATTCTTTCGCTTTCCGCAACTGCCCCGTGAATGCGGCAGAGTCGGCTTGCCAGGTTTGAGCGGCATACTCTTCAGGCTTCCCACTGGCCCATGCAATCTCTTTCGTCATTGCCGCCGCATCGTTCTGGACAAAAGAAATTCGATAAAGATTTTGGTGCATTCTCAAATTCTCGAGCTTCTGTGACTGGGCTCGAGTAATTACGTCCTTGGCCTCTTCGAACCGATTAAGTCCTACGAAACTGGAAGCCAGAAGGGAATAGCCCGATGCTGAATTCGGATTGAGCCGCATCGCTTCGCGTGCTTCCTCAGCGGCTTTATCGAATTGACCAAGCTCGTTATATTTCACCGCCAAATTATTGTGGGAAGCGCTTTCGCGTGGATACGTCCGTTTCCACAGTTCTAATGTTTCAAGATACTTCTCCAATTCCCCCGTCACGTTATCGTAATAGACCTGCGTGATGTAGAGTCTTTCGTTCTCGCCCACTCGATCGCGCAACTCATAAGCTTTTCGTGAAGCATCGGCCGCAAGATCGTACTGTCTGCTGTTGTAATACATGGATGACATAGTGGCGTAAGCACGCGCGAAACTCGGATCGATTTCGGTCGCGCGACGAAAGAGAGGGATCGCTTCCAGATACTTGCCCTTGAGTTGCTGATCAACTCCAACCGAATAAACCTTAAGGGCTTCGAGTGATGACGTTGTAGCCTGATAAATTGGGGCGTCGTACTTCTGAATAGAAGCCAACGACTCGCCTAGCTTCTCACGTAGCTTCGTCGCCGCATTGCCCAACGCAGAAAGCACCTGCTCTTTACTTTCAGCTTCCACTTGTTGTCGTGCAATCGTATCGCCGGTTTGTGCGTTAGTCGCCTCGAGGGTGATGACGTAATGGCTGCCAAGATTTGAAATTGAGCCCGTGAGAAAAGCCTTTAATCCTTGCCGCTCGCATATCTCCCGTGCGATCTCGTTCGTCAGTCGTTCGTCAGACGAGCGATTCATGAAACGCAAGGCTTCGCGCACACGTTGGTCTGAAAAGATATTCAAGAATGGTGATTGCTCGAGTTGCACAGCAAGTGCCTGCTTGAGCGTCCCGTCGAACACTTGATCGCCTGTCTTATTGACGAAGTCGGCAACAACAATGGTGTCCTTATCGGTCAGTGGAGCTGCAGGCGCGTATTTGAGGAACCAGAGAATTCCAGCGATCGCCAGTACAACCACTCCCACGGTTATCATGGCGCCGCGCTTATGTAGCTTAACCTGATTGACAAGGTACTCCGCGCTCGAGGTTACGGGCACTTGTGTGGTACGCGCGTCTGTTGTAGCAGTTTGTGCTGCGAAGTGCATTCGCTCTGAAGGCGGTATGCTCAACCTTTCCGAAGGCATGGTCCGCTCCATCTCCGCGTCAAGCTCCTGGCGTTTTTTCAAATGACGAAGATCAATCAGCAGATCCTTCGCTGACTGATATCGCTGGTCTCGTCGCTTAGCGAGCGCCTTTTCCACAATGCGCTCAAGCTCGGCTGGCGCTTCTCGGCAATATCGAGCAAGTGGCGGTGTACCTTTGTCGCTTAGAATCGAGGCCGCGATTTCCAGTTTGTTCGAGCCTTCAAAGGGCAGACGGCCGGTCATCATTTCGTAAATCAAAATCCCCAGACTGAAGATGTCTGTACGAGAGTCCACGGGTAGTCCGCGGGCTTGTTCTGGCGACATGTAGATGGTTGTTCCGATCACCATCCCGGGCTCAGTTTGTAGAGCGGATGTCGGCGCCTCCGAATCCACCTCAGCCATAGACGTGGGCTCGGTAAGTTTCGCGAGGCCGAAGTCCAAGACCTTCACAATCCCATCGCGTCGAAGCATGATGTTCTCAGGTTTGATGTCACGATGAACGATGCCGGCTTCGTGGGCAGCTGAAAGAGCACTTGCGGTCTGAATCGCTACATCGAGAACTTCGTCCAGTTTCATCTGCGTAGATTTCAGGCGTTTGCGCAGTGTCTCTCCATCGATAAACTCGATGGCGATGAAATGGCCAGTCTCCGTTTCGTCGATCTCGTAAATAGTGATGATATTGGGATGATTTAGTGCAGAAGCAGACTTGGCTTCCTGCACGAAACGTTTCATTCGATCGTGTTTCGAAGCAACATCCGACGGCAGGATCTTCAACGCTACCTTGCGATCGAGTTTGGTGTCCTCGGCTAGATAAACCTCACCCATTCCACCGGCGCCGAGTTTGGCGACGATGCGGTAATGCGACAAAGCGGTGTTCGCTGAGAGTTCTTTACTTTGAATCGGATTCATTAGATCAGATCAATGCTTCAACGCGATTACAGTGCGGGCAGCGTTTCATTCCTTGCGCGGTCCATTGCCATCCAGTGCTTGTCTGGCGACTTCTAATTCATTCAATTTCTCGGTGCTTACTGTCGGATAGGCTAACTTCAGTGAAGCCAGTGTCGAAATTACGGCGGACGCCACAATCAGTCTGGTGAACCACTTGTTATCGGCGGGTACGACATACCACGGCGCATAAGCTGTAGCCGTGTTTCGGATCGTTTGCTCATAAGCCTTCATATACTCGTCCCAGTAACCGCGTTCCTTCGCATCATTGGAGGAAAACTTCCAGTTTTTTGCTGGATCGTCTATTCGTTCCAGAAACCGCTTCTTCTGTTCGGCTTTTGAGACGTGGAGAAAAAATTTGCAAACTGCGATGCCGTTGTTCGTTATGTAGCGTTCAAAGTTTCGAATATCGCGAAAACGATCATCCCAAATATCTTTCTTAACGAGTTGTGGCGGCAGTTTCTGCGCGGCCAGGAATTCAGGATGAACGCGGACCACGATTGTTTCTTCGTAATAGCTACGATTGAAGATTCCGATGCGACCACGCTCAGGAAGTTGTTTCATGCATCGCCAGAGATAGTCATGATCCAGTTCCTCCGCAGAAGGTCCCTTAAACGAAACAACCTGGCACCCTTGCGGGTTGATTCCTGACATTACGTGTTTAATGGCGCCGTCTTTGCCCGCAGCGTCAAGCGCCTGAAAGATCAGGAGCACAGCCCAACGATCCTGCGCGTAGAGCATGTCCTGCAGCTTGCAGAGCGCATCGACGCCAAGGGCGAGAGCTTCCCGGGCTCGCGGCTTATCTTCCGATTTGAGTTTGGCCGTGTCGTCCGGGTCTACGTCCTTAAGCCGAAATTCTTTTCCTTCTGTAACGCGATACGGTTCGGCAAAAGACTCCGCTTTCTTTATCACTTCTTTTAGTTTCATCGTCGCTCTCGGCAACCGCTAAAACACGCAGAAATTCTACACCCCAACTCGCCTCAGCAACTCGTTCCAACGAGGATCACTTTTCAGGGAATCAAGCGAAGGCTCCAACCTGAGTATCGCAAGGTAGCAGCTGTGATCCTTAAACGCCTTTTCAAGCCATACGAAAGCCTGATCCTTTTCATCAAGCCCTGCGTAGACAACAGCAAGATCTCGACCGTCAGCTTGCTGTTTGTCATATCGAGCCTGAAGCTCTTTGATTATTCCTTCGGCTTCTGCGCGTCTTCCCATTCGCCCGTAAATATGGCCCACAAATGCAAGTGAAGCGTTCGACCTCTTGGCGAGATCCACAGCTTTCTGTCCCTCTATGAGCGCTTCTGCGTACCGTCCTTGTTTCACAAATACGGTTCCGAGATTTACATAGGCCGCCCAGAAGCTCGGATCAAAGTCGATCATTCGCCGGCACTCTTCCATCGCCGATTTCGTATCTCCCCGCTCAATGTACTGTTCGGCAATGTTATTGATGATCACCATCGATAATGGATCAAGTTCGTTCGCACGTTTGATCTCGGTCCATGCCTCATCCGTTCGTCCGGTTGCGCGCAGCACACGCGAATACCAGTGATGAGCGGTCGCATAATTAGGGTTGAGTTCGATGGCGCGTTTGGCTTCAGTCTCGGCCTCGGCGAATTTCCACTCCCAGTTATTCACCAATATGAGCGATGTATGCGGTTCAGCTAACGAACTATCCAGCTCGATTGCTTTTGAGGCATTTGATCTTGCCACCGGCAGCGTCTCAGTCCCCCTCTTGCCTGAGTAAAATGGCAAAATGGCATAACAATCGGCGAGGCCCGCATACGCTAGCGCAAACCCGGGATCCTTATCGGCAGCTGCTTTGAATTGTTCGATTGCCTTCTGGAGAGTCTCGGCTGTGCGTCGGTTCCAGTAGAAGCGTCCTTTAAGATAAAGCTGATAAGCTTCGTTATCATTGGTATATCGCTTCGTCAGCCCTTTGGATTCATCGCCCGAAAGTTTGAGTTGGAGTTTCTGACTGATAGCCGTCGCAATGTCGCGTTGCGTCGCAAGGAGATCTGACATCTTGCGCTCGAACTGCTCGCCCCAAAGCGTCTTCTTGTTGCGCACATCAATCAAATCAACGCTGATCGTTAGATCATCGCCGCGTTGTATTAGCCGGCCAGACATAACTGCATCGACGCCGAGTTCATTGCCTATCTTTTCTGCATCGATTTCTTTGCCTTTGTAACGAAAGACAGAGCTGCGGGGACTGACCCTTAGATTCGACAACTGTGACAAGCGATAAATGAGAGATTCGGCGAGACCATCAGACAAATACTCTGAATCTGGATTGCCGCTCTTGTTCTCGAAGGGCAAAACCGCGACTGACTCTATCGGTCTGTTTGCTTTTCCTTTCGTGTAGAAATAGCCGCCTACCACGATCAAGATGATAAGCAATGCACCCAGAGCAATCAGTGGCTTCCACCGTTTAGGCTTGGTTAGTCCGTGCGTTTCTTGAGATGAACCAGAAACAACTGACGAGGTATCGCGGTTGATTACTGTATGAGTCGTGTGCGACAGAATGCTGGTATCGATTTCGCTAGATGCGGCAGGTGACCCGAGCCGGGCCGTTCCAGCTTCGCCACTGGTCGGGGCTGAGTCGTTGATTAGCGGCGTGCCGTCTGTGCGACAGAACGCGAGTGCGTCGTCGGTCTCAACGCGATTACATTGGGGGCAGCGTTTCATTCTTCTGGGTTAGATACAGCTCCCCCATTCCACCGCTAAATTTGGATATGGTGCGGTGCGCGAGCGTCGTATTGGGGGAGATCGGTTCGCTCAAGCGTTTTTGTTTTAAAGCGGAATAGGTTGACTTGCCAACGCCCGGTTCTGGGCTCAAAGCGTTGACAGTTCTCGAATTCTGCTTTTAGCGCCGTTGACCGCGGCGATCTTTGAGTAGGCGTCGGAGCGAACGATCTTTGTGCGGGCAGGAACGGCTCACTTCTGTCGTACTACGAAACGGTACTCAGGGTAGAACTGAAGACTGGGCTAAAGCTCGGGCATTCTACAGGTAATATTCGGGCGGCGCCACAGGAACATGCAAAACAGGGGCAGGGGGCAGTAGCAGGGGCAGGAGAACCAGTCTTAACTCATTTCCTGCTCCTGCTTACTGCTCCTGCCCTTGTCTGTGTAATCTGTGGATACTCTTTTACGCGGCTACAAGCGGGCGGCGTGCAGATACAGCCCGCGGGAAGAATTCAATTCCGGCGTTGAGCTGGAAAACGGAATCGAGGTGGGTAATTCTTAGTATCTCGCGTAACGGTTTGCTTACGTTCATCAGCTCAAAGCACATTCCTCTTGCGAGAGTGCGTTCACGCAATTCCAACAACACGCCTAGTCCGTGAGCGTCGATGATATTCACGCGCTCCAAATCAAGAATAAGCCCGTTGGTTTGCGGGAGGGATTGAACGACATTCCGCAGGATTTCGGTTTGACCAATGACAACATACCCTTGAACGCTCAGAATAGCGACGGAGCCCAAATTTTTGACGTTTACGTTCAACATTACGATTTCCCCAGTGCCAGGTAACGGGTCGGTAATCGATTCTCCATGGGTTATTCGTTATCGGGACCGCATGGGTTCCACTTTATTAACGCTGCCGGCAAGTTTTTCTTAACGGGGCAGCGCTTTTTTGTTGCTCTGAAGGCATAACACCACCGAGTGGACTTTTGGGTCAGATAATTAAAGAAATAATTTGCAAGTCAGTATCCCGATGCCCGATGACCTGACGCTAGCACTCAGGACTAATAGATAGTTCAATGTAAGAAAGATTTCAGGTAGGGAAGGGTGGCATGGCCCGCTCAACTAGCTTTATCCGGATCCGAAAAACACTCAACGACAGAACGGGAGCGAAGCGACCGATTTCAACTGACGGAATCGCCAATGTTAGTTCAATCGGTCGCTTCGCTCCCGTTCTGTCGTTGAATCTCTCCGGCCACGAACTTATGCTTGCAAGCCACCCTTCCCAACCTGAAATCTTTCTTACATTGAACGATGATCCGACAACAGCGGTATGTGACGCGCCGCATGAGGGCACTAACGGTTTGCCACTTCATTCCCTGATCGCGATAATCCTCAAACTATATGGAACCATTACGAACTCTCTATGCCGAGATTGAACCGTACGATACTGGTCATCTGAAGGTATCTCCGGTCCACGACCTTTATTACGAACAATGCGGTAATCCGAAAGGGAAACCGGTTGTCTTCCTGCATGGTGGGCCAGGTGCCGGGCTCGTGCCGGAGTATCGACGCTTCTTCGATCCCGAAGCTTACCGAGTGATTCTCTTCGATCAGCGCGGCGCCGGACGGAGCATTCCCCACGCTTCTCTCGAAGACAACACGACGTGGCACCTCATAGAGGATATCGAACGCCTGAGACAGCATTTTGGATTCGAACAGTGGCTCGTCTTTGGCGGCTCATGGGGTAGCACGCTCTCACTCGCTTACGCTGAAATGCATCCTGATAAAGTTCGGGGACTGGTGTTGCGTGGAATTTTTCTTAGCCGGCCAATAGAGACTCAGTGGTTGTACGAAGATAGCCAGGGCGCAAGCGCAATATTCCCCGACGCTTGGGAAGAGTACATTCGCGTTATTCCGAAGACGGAGCGACGCGACATAATTAAAGCGTACTATAGCCGTCTAACGAGTGAGGACGCGTCAGTTCGAATGGAAGCAGCGAGGGCTTGGTCAACGTGGGAAGCGAGCGCGCTGAAGCTACTGCCCGATCAAAAGTTGATTGATGAGTTCAGCGAACCGGAGAAGGCAATAGCGCTGGCAAGAATCGAATGTCATTACTTCATCAACAATTGTTTCTTCGAGACCGACAACTACCTGCTGGAAAACATCGACCGAATTCGTCACATTCCAACCGTGATCGTGCATGGCCGGTATGACATTGTCTGTCCCTTCAGGAGTGCGTGGGATCTGCATCGGGCATGGCCGGAAGCGACGCTCAGGACCATTCCAGATGCTGGGCACTCAGTATTTGAACCCGGGATCACTGATGCACTAATCAGAGCCACCGACGGTTTTCGATGATGAATATAGAGTCGAAGAGAGCCATTTAAGGCTTCGTCACTTTTAGACCGTTAACAAGGACTTCGGTGTTGTGCGCGAACCGGAGGCCATACACGCCGTCGGTTGATTTAAGTTTGCCTTCGGTTACGAGTGCCGACTTGTCGTAGCTCGCGACGACTTTACTGTTAATCGAACACTCGACCTTGTCACCTCGCACAGACATCGCAATCTCCTGAGTCACAGGTTCGCCAGGCCCAGCCGCCTTGTTCACCGCGGGATCTGGTGCACCACGAGGTCCGTTCATTTGAAACGCTGCCGGACCAAAACCACGCACAATGAAATTGCCATTACCATATGCAGCGCAATATAAGTAACTCTGCTGGTCCGTCCCCAGATCATTACCTGCTATTACGATTCCGTAGGGATGCGGATGATTGTTAAGGTTCATGTACTTCGGTTCTTTGAAGGTAGCTTTGACTGTGTAGTCGCCTGATGCCTTATTCGCGGGATTCCAATACGTAACGGCCGGCCCTGTCGTAACGTGAAACGCGTCACCCTCTTTACCGAACTTAGCGCTATCGAGTGTCATGCCTGCGGCCGTTTCTTTGGCATCGATTTTTCCGGTCCAGCCGGGAACTGAGACGCCGCCGCCGGTGACTCCGCGCGAGGCTTCCATCTGACCGCCCTGAGAGAAGTTTGCGATTGGCATTAACAGTGCCGATAACAACGCGAGCGCCAGGAGATATGTGTGTCGCATGTCTTCAGATCCTCCTTAACATTTGAAGCGATGAAAAAATCATTCCTCACGAATGCATATGGAAGACCTTGTTCATGATCTTCCACTCGCCGTCAACTTTCAGCAGCGTGAACATATCTGTGAAGCGACGGCCACTCCAGTTTTCTAACTCGAGCCGGACCCTCGCAATTGTTTCTACGATATCAATGCTCACGATGCGGCCTTCCAGCTCCGTCGCCGGTCCATTTTGCTCTACCCAATCGAATAGTCCCTGAATTGGACCAGCAAATAGCTCTGGACCAACGTGACCAAAGATCGTTGCGTCTCGGTGGAAAGCGAGCTTCATTTCGTCAGTATTGCCAGTTCTACCGCCGTTAATATAGTGCTGAACGGTTTTTGTAATTGAGTCGTACTCACTCAAGCTGATAGGGCCTTTGCTCGATAGCTTCTCCGCTGCTTGCATAGCGGGGTTCTCTAGTTGATTTGAATGAAACCGGGTGATGGCGTTTATGCTTCAGTTCGGGCGGCATCTTACCTGATTCCGTAAGTGACAGGAAATCGTTGCGGGAAGAATTTTAATTGAAGCGACCGTTAGAATACGCATTACTAAAGTTAAATGAACATTCCTGCAGGTCACTCTGGCTCAGACGAAGTCTTCCTGTCTGTATTTGTTTGGCGACCGTTAGAGAAATCGTTCTATTACTTTGTGACCAACAACCGCGATAAAGGTGGCGCGGAGGTGGCGCGGACAATGCTTGAGATTTTGAAAAAGCAGCAATAAAAAGGGCCGCTCATTGAGCGGCCCTTTTCACGATTAGTGACAGGTCTTGATTACCGAGTGCCAATCGCTGCGACAGCGGAGCGAGTTTGCCCTGCGTGGAACTGCTGAAAGTAGTCTTTGACAAAGTCTTTCTGCTTGCCGTGGCCAAAACCTGAATTGAACTCGTATCGGTCCATTTCGGCTAAAGCCTGATCAAGACTCCAGTGATTGACATTGAAGCGATACACAGCGCCCATCACTCCAGTGCGGTGGCGTCCGCCTGCGCAGTGGACAAAAAACTTGCCCGTACTCGGATCATTGATCACTTTTAAGAACTCGTTCACCTGCTGAAGGCTGGGATAGCTCTTGTCCACCATCGGGATGTTGACGTAGCGCAGTCCAGCTGCTTCAACCGCCGGTTGCTCGTACTGTCTCGAATTATCCGTCAAGTCGATGATCGTTCGAATACCGAGAGCTGCGAGAGCTTTGTAATCCTGGTCCGTTGGTCGAGAGCCGCGATAAAAGCGATCATCCATCTGGCCAAAGTTCTTTATTTTGATAGTTGGAAACGGTGTGTTCTTTGCTTTTGCGGAAGCCGCGCCAGCCAATGCAAAAACAAGCGCTAGCGTTGCGATCAGAGTTGGGGAAACTTTCTTGATGAAACTCATTTTTTAAAACTCTCCTTGGTAGACAGATTGATACTATCGGGTCTTTACAAGGCCTTTGATCGAACGCAACGTTGTCAGGGATGATTTGGCTCGCCGCGAGGGAGCCAAAAAGGCAACTGCTGGAAGGCAGTTACTAACCTAAAAGATTCGTATCAAAAAACCGATACTAAGATTCAAAAGTCGTCATTGTAGTTGCACAGTTTCTGCACAATTCTGCGTATCTTTTGCGTAATCAAATCAACGATTTCGTTAGTTTTTTTGGCCGATTTCGGCCACATTTTCAGCTGGTTTTGAGCGGCAATCTGACGATGAAGGCGCTCCCGTCCCCGTGAGCGCTCTGAATATGGATATTCCCGCCGTGAGCTTCAACGATCCAGCGCACAATTGATAGTCCGAGGCCTGCACCTCCAAGCGCGCGGGAACGAGCTTTATCTACACGGTAGAACCGATCAAAAACACGGAGCTGATCCGCTTCGGGAATTCCTATTCCTGTATCGCGCACCACTATCTCTGCGTGTCCGTTTTGGCGCGCCAGCGATAGCGAAATCTCGCCGCCCGAAGGCGTGTATTTCACCGCGTTGTCGAGCAGATTGAGAATCATGCGCCTGATGAGTTCTTCATCGCCTTTTAGCGCAATGGGTTCAGAGTTGTTCTCTATCTTGAGCCGCACACCCTTCTGAGTCGCAAGCACCTGTGCGGCGCGTCCGCAGTCGCTGACAGCCGCGTTCAAAAATAGAGGCGACTTCATCAACGGCGAGTGCGGTTCGATAGGTTGGCGAGCGAGAATGAAAAGATCTTCAACAATCCGTGAAAGTCGTTCCGCTTCGTCTTTGATTAAGGACAACGACTCCTGATATTCGGCAACAGTACGTGTGGCGCCGAGTGCCACTTCTGTTTCACCTCGCAAGACTGCGAGAGGTGTGCGCAATTCGTGCGAGGCATCGGCGATAAATCGTTGTTGCTCGTTGAAAGAGCACTCAAGTCGTGCGAGCAGCTCATTGATGGTGGTTGCAAGACGGCCCAATTCGTCCCGGGGGTTTGTCATATCCAGTCGTGAAGACAGACTCTCCGCTGTGATGCGTTGCGTCTGAGCGTTCATAGAAGCTATCGGCGAAAGACTCTTGCGAGCCAGAAAATATCCGCCCATCGAAGCCAACAACAAAACCGCCGGAACTCCCGCAAAAAAGTCCCATCGTAAGCGACTCAGCGAGTCTTCAATTACACTTAAAGGTTCCGCAACTGTAGCGAATCCAAGCTCTCGATCAGATGAAAGCGGGACGACAGCGACTCGAAACCCTTTTACAGTGACGAAGTCGAACTTTCGCGCGCGCGCCTGACTGAGTGAAGCAGGTGGAATTGATAGTAATGTTTCTGACGCGTTCTTGGAGGAGGCGATCTGTCGTCCACTATTGTCAGTAACCTGGACATAACGGTTTGGGAAAATAAGTTCCGCCATCACTATCTGGCCGGCTCTTTCGACGGAGTGTGTTTCCTCAAACTCTTCAACGTAGGCACTAGCTACAGTTTCCGACGTTGAGCGCAACGATTCGTCCTGACGTTCGTGAAAAACGGCGGCAGCTGCGTAGTAAATGAGAAGCGCAAACGCGATGAGGGAGAGGGCGAGGACGCCAGCGTACCAGAGGGTTAATCTTGTTCGAACGGAATCAAACATACTAAACAGTCACGTTAACGCGAGTGCAGACGATGATACTTCGGACAGCTTAGAAGCTCCATGTTAAGGCCACCCCGTACTGACGAGTGCGGCGGTTGAGGTTTGGAGTGATCGCAGGCCAATGCGATTCTCGATCTACCGGATGTTCGTGCTGTTTCATCTCGCGATGATGTGTGTGATATACGTACTGACCGATTCCATAACCCAAGGCGCTTCCCACCAGTACGTCGGATAAGTAGTGTTTTCCTGCGGTATAGCGGGCTACACTGACCGCGGTCGCAATGCTAAACGCAGCTATCCTTACAGCGAGATGATCGTGGTACTCATCGGCGACGACAGTAGCGAGAGCCCATGCATGAGCGCTATGTCCGGAAGGAAAAGAACTGCCGCCATCGAAAAACTCGCTACGATCTCGTGGGTCATCTGGGCGACCACGCTGTGTGATTCCTTTTAACGCGGAAACAACAATTAAACTGTCGATGGTGGCTTCACCGGCGAGGATTCCAGTCTCTCTTGCGCGGGCATTATTTTTGTTGCGGCCGACGAGATAGAAAGTCGTCGCGACTCCAGCGACCGTGTAGAGCGAGCCGGCATAACTGACGATTCGACTCGGTTTCTCCAAATTGTCGAATTCCGAGATCTCGTCGCCTGTGTTGCGATCGGTCGTGACGAGTGCCATCGTCCCGACACCTGCAGGCATCAACCACTTTGCATCGTCCTTCTTAAGTTTGAACGGTGCAGTCCAGATTGCCTTTTGATCACGCAGTATATTCCTGAAGAATTGTCGTTCCAAAGATGGCGTCGGCCGAGGAGTTGGAGTTGGTGACGGTGCGAGAGGTGTTTGTGCACGCACTGAGAATGTTGCAGACATCAGAACGACAAAAGAAATCATGCCGAAGAAGTAACGCGAACATCTGTTTCTTTGCACGGCATTCACCCTTGTTACAAGCGCTATTCAGTACCGTTCGCAGTAGCGAATGGTACTAGTTGATGAATTGTAACGGGCCATCTGCTGAACGGTACTGATTACTTATCTTTATTTGCTTACAACCAGCACTACGAATGACCCAGGTTTGATAGTGCGCTGTGGTCTGCCGCCGGGACTTGTCGGCGGTGTTTCGACATACTCTGCAGCACTCAAAAATATTTTTTTGGTTTTCGTATCAAACGCCATCGTCCGCGCACTCGGTTGAGTCTTCACCGGACCCGCATCTTCGTAGCTATCGGCGGACTTTTCGTGGAAAACGTTTAAGACTCCCTCGCTGCAGGAAAAGAATATGAGCTTTGCCTGTGGATCAAAAGCCGCATAGTCAACACCTCGACCGATGGGGAAACTAGTTATCACGTTTCCTGTCGCAGCATCCATCACGACCATTTTCGGATCGTTGCGACATCCGATGAACAGCCTTTTCGTTTTTGGATCGTACGCAAGACCAGTGGGAGTCTTGGCGACACCGATAGGAAACCGTTTTTTAACTTCAAGCGATTTCGGATCAAACGTTACCACTTCGTTCGTGTCTTCGATGTTCACATATACGAGGCCATCGGCGATAACTGCTGACTCCCCATCGCCCTCGACCTTGATTGTTCCGACTACTTGTCCGGTCTTCGCATCGATGGCCGTGATGTCATGTGAGCCATGGTTGTTCGTAAAGACACGCTTTGTTGCGGGATCGTAATAGATTCCGTCTGGTCCCTTGCCAACATCGATCTTATTGATGAGCTGCAACGTTGTGGGATCAAACATTGATACTTTGTTCTCACGACCATTGCTGGTAAATCCATGCTTGAACTCTGGCGCGAGGGCAACACCATGAACACCTGGAGTGTCAGCAATCGTTCCGATCAACTGTCCATTGTCGGGATTGATAACGTCCACTTGTGTGCCATGCGACAGATACAAACGCCGCGCCGCACTGTCGATTGTCACGTAGTCAAAGCCACCATTCCCAGGGACTGGATAACGAGTCTCAACTCTGTAACCGGTTCCCGTTTGGAATGACACCATCCCGAATGCCACTGCAAGAATAATCGTCTTAAATATCATTGCTTCGTCCTTTCTATTGTTGCAAAGGCTGCTTGTGCAGCATCGCATAAACTGTTGGCGTAATGATGAGCGACAATCCAAGCGCCATCGATAATCCGCCGATCACTGCAATCGCCAGCGGCTGCAGGAGCTCTGAACCGGCTCCTATCGCGAGCGCTAGCGGCAACATTCCCAGCATCGCAGCAAGTGACGTCATCAAAACCGGTCGGAATCGCCGGCGTCCTGAGTGCAACAACGCTTGCCTGAGTGTGTCGCCGGCTGCGAGATGGTCTTCCACTGCATCGAGCATCAAGATCCCATTCTTTGCCACAATTCCTACGATCATGATCATTCCCATCAGAGAAACTACATTCAGGGTCGATCCCGTGACGAAGAGGGCGAGTAGTACGCCGCTCAATGCGAGCACGGCGCCGGTTACGATTGATATCGGATGCGCATACGAACGAAATTCGATTAACAAGGTAATAAAAACGAGCAGCACAGCCAGCACCAGTGCGATTGCCAACTCACGAAAGCTGGACTGCTGCTCCTGATACAAGCCGCCATACTCCACCGTCATACCCGGTGGCAGTCGAACATCTTTAACCAACTCACTCTGTATCTGACGGATGGCGGTGCCGAGGTCGCTGCCTTCCAAGCGTCCGGTGACGGCAATCATCTGTCGTAAATTCTCACGTTCAATTTCTGCTTGCCCTTTGTCGTATTCGATCTCAGCAACTTGGTCGACCCGAAACAGCTGCCCCGAGGCGGAGCGCACCTGCAAGGCTTTGACTTTGTCGAGCGAAGTACGCACGTCAGGCGGAAAAAGTACGCGCACTTTGATTAGCCGGTCCTGTTGCAGAATCGAAGACGCTGCATCGCCGGACATTGCGGTAGTAGCCGTTGCCGCAATGTCGTTGGCTGTTACGCCAAATTGAGAGGCCCGCAATGGATTGATATTGAAGGTAACTGCCGGTCCGCTGATGACGACGCCATTACGCGTGTCTACAACTCCAGGAACTTTCTTAATAGCCGCCTCGATCTCATCTGCTTTCGCCTGCAGCGCTCTCGCATCTTCGCTGAACAGTTTCACCTCGATGGGTTCGGGGTTCCCTTGCAAGTCTCCAATGACGTCGGGCACGATGCCAACGAATTCGATTTCCAAGGCTGGTTCACTTTCAGCTATTTTCTCACGCAACTCTGAAATGACCTCTTTAGTACTGCGCCTGTGACCATCCTTTAGTTTGACTGCGAAATCACCAGTATTCGGTTCAGTAACGAACAGACCCATCTCAAGACCGGTCCGCCTCGAGTAACTTTCGATTTCGGGCGTCTCTCTCATCATTTCTTCGACGTGCCCAAGCATTCGGTTAGTTTCAGCTAACGACGACCCCGGCGGAGCAAGATAGTCCAATACGAACGCGCTTTCATCGAACTCTGGCAGAAATTCTGATCCGAGCGCGCGATAGACCAGATAAGAACCTGCAAGCACAACAACGATCGTTAGGATAACCGCCCAGCGATTATCGAGGGCGAGACTCAACACGTATTCGTAACGACGAATGATGGCGCCAAGAAACTTGCCATGAGGGTATTCGTCACCCGTTTCGTCTGGGTGCTCCTCTGGTTTGGCTGTTACGAATCGCTCTGCGAGTACGGGTGTGAAACCGAGTGCAAGTACCAGCGATGTCAGCAAAGCTACAGACATCGTCAATGCAAGTGAACGGAAGAACACTCCGGTAACCCCGGTTAACAATGTCAACGGAAGAAACACCACCACAGGTGTGATCGTCGAACCGATGATAGGGACCGTTATTTCAGAAACTGCGCTCTGAACCGCTTCGCGACGCGACTGGCCTCGCGACATGTGGGTATAGATATTTTCGACAACCACGATTGCATCGTCGATTAGCAGTCCAATAGCCGCCGCCACACCCCCGAGCGTCATAAGATCAAAACTGAGGCGCGCCAACCACATCGCCAGAAAGGTCACCAGCACGGTTACTGGGATCACGAGAATCGCGACGAACGTAGTACCCCAGTTGCGAAGAAAAGTATAAAGAATGATGACAGACAGTAGTAGACCAACCAGGATGGAGTCGCGAACGGAGTTGATCGACTGGCGGACAAGTATCGATTGATCGTAGTAGGCGGCAACTCGCACGTCTTTCGGTATCTGACCACGCATCGCAGTTAACGCGGCTTTTACTTCATCAACGACGGCAACTGTATTTGCGTCCGGTTGCCGGTTGATGTTTACAAGCGCGGCAGGATGTCCGTCAGCCGTGACGATCGTGTATCGCGGTTCAACACCGGCCGCTACCGTTGCGACATCGGACACTTTGACAGGCGCATTGTTGACGGTTGCGACGACGATTTCGTTCAGTTCATCTGGCCGCTTTGCCTGACCACTCACAAGGGCCAGCTCAAGCTGATGATTCTCCTCAATCAGTCCTGGAGAAACGATGATGTTAGAACTTCGGATAGCCTCGGCAACCTGCTGAGCGGAGATATTGTGGGCCGTCAATTTCTCGGGATCTATTGTGACGTGAAACTCTCTCGTTTTGCCGCCTGCGACTCCAACTATTGCCACGCCCGGCAAACGGGCGAGCTGTGGGCGCACGACGTAAGTTGCAAGGTCGGTGAGCGTCGCCTGATCCCGCTTGTCGGATGTCAGACTGTATCCGGTTACGGGAAACACCGCGAACGTTAGTCTCTCGATGTTTCGAATCTCAGCTGTTGGCGGAAGTGTTGAAAGGAGTTGCGACATTCGGGCTTGAACGAGTTGCAGTTCCTGAATGATGTCGCCACGCCAATCGAAGTAAAGATTGATTTCGACTGAGCCCCGTGCAGTCTTTGATTTGATCCGGGCGATTCCCGGAATTCCATTCATCGCTTCTTCGATAGGGCGAGTAACGGAAACGAGTGTTTGTGACGCGGGAGCCTCGCCGTTGTCGACGATGATTACGATGCGGGGAAAATCTGTTTGTGGGAAAACTGCAATGGGAAGTTGCCACGCCGCGTAAAGACCGGCAGCACACAGCAGCGCCACCATGACGACGATCGCGCGAGACTGATTGGAAACCACACGAGCGAGTTTCATTGATAGTCGGATTCTTAACCTGCGAAGCAGGTGTAAGCGTAAAGCCTGGGGCGTGAGCCCCAGGCAACGTGTCATTATGAAGCGCGAGCCCGCGGCCGCGGGCGAGAGAGGTCGCGAAACGGAAAGCTGTCGCCCGTTTCACGGGCTGCGGAGCGTGGTGCGCAATATCCTGGGGCTCACGCCCCAGGCTTTATGCTTACGCCTGCTTCGCAGGCTACTCGTCACTCTTCCTTCTTTTCCCCACCTTCGTCTTTCTTTTCCTCGTCCGTCGCAATCTCGACCTTCGTCCCATCGGGCAAAGCATAGTTGCCCTCAATAACAACAGTTTCGCCGCCTTGAAGACCTTCGACGATTTCAAGCTTCTCCGGCGTGCGAATGCCGATAGTGACTTTGGTTTCGTGCGCCACATTCTGAGCATCCACGACCATCACCGTCCCTTCACTTGCATTACTCGCTTCAAGTGTGACGGCCGAGGCAGGTACGACTATGGCGTCGCTCTTCGAGTTCGCGAAGACGGTCACTTGTGCGGCTCCATTCGCTCGCAAGTGGCCGCCGTCATTCGCCAGAGTCACCCAGACTTCAACAGTACGATTCGTTGGATCACTTGACCGTCCGAGCAGCGTGATTTGGCCGCGCATTTCTTCCGCAGAAGTATCGGTGGGTACAACTGTGGCCGTGTCGCCGGTCTTAAGTTGCGCAACCGCAGTATCAGCGAAGGGAGCCTTCACAATCACGGTGCTCGTATCGGCTATCGTCACGAGCTTCCCGCCGGCGGATGCAAATTCACCTTCGTACTGAAATTGATCAGTAACGATGCCGGTGATAGGTGAACGAATAGTGGCGTAGCTGAGTTGAGCGTCGAGAGTCGCAACTCTTTGTTGTGCCTGGGCTGTTCGTGCTGCGGCGAGGGCGCGATCGTTTGGATTTAGCGAACGCGATCGGAGGGCAACGGTCTGTTCCTCTAGACGCAATTCATCTTCCGCTGTGGTGAGTTCGAGTTGAGAAGCCTCGAGATCTTTTTTGGAGATTCCACCTCTCTCGTACAACGCGCGGCGTCGCTCGAAAGTAGCACGGGCATTGTTGACCTTCGCACGCGCGTCAAGCAACGCCTTCTGGTCTTCGGCGTTTGTCTTTGGGATCGTGCCTGTGACAAGACTCCGTTCATTTGCGCGCGCCTCATTGAGTGCTGCGACTGCCTCGGCACGTTGAGCCTGAAGATCCTTCGACTCGAGGATGGCGATGATTTCCCCGGCTCGAACTACTCTGTTCTTGAGAAGGCCCATCTGTTTTATCTGAGCGCTGATCTTCGCTGCCACGTCCGCCTTCTCTCGCGGCCAGATAGTGCCGACCGCCGAAACTTGAGCGGCGATGGTGTCCTTTTCGGCCTTGGCAACTTTTACGCTGACTGTTGGTGTTACTTCTGTTTCAGCTTCATTTGCTGAACTCCTCAATCTCCAAATTACGAGGACGATCACGACCACTGCGATCAATCCGACGGCCGCAATCCCGACAATCAGATCTCGCTGTTGAATGGGACGCTTTCGACTGGTTTCAGCCTCTTCAACAGAAACACGCTCTGCTAACGGCTTTTCTGAGATTTGCTGTTTCGGGTCTTCGCTCATATTGTTTGGTTTCCTCTGTGCTTTCTCAGTGTTCTCTGTGTCTCGGTGGTTCAGTTCTGCAAGCGTCTAATCGAACCACGGAGGCACTGAGAGCACAGAGGTTACACAGAGATCTCTAACGCGGCAGTCTCACTGTCCAGTGGCCTGACGCAAGCGTCCCAGCGCGGTTCGATAATCGAAAATCGCTTGATACAGAGCACTGCGTTGCTCAACAAGCGTCTTCTGTGCATCTGTCACCTCAACTATTTGCGCTTCACCGGCCCGGTAACGAGCAACCGACGCCGCGAGGTTGTCTTGTGCTTTGATCAGACCTTCGCGCACAAGGTTTATGCGCGCCGCGGCACTCGCTGCTTGTGCCCGCGCTGCATAAAACTGCTCAATGAACCCACGAAGCGCCAAAGTCTTTTCGTTTTCCGCCAATTCGACGCGCAGCCGCGCTTGTTGCTCCCGGCTGCGGCTCGCACCCCAATCGAAGATCGGAAATGACAAACTGATACCGGCGGCAACACCGGTGTGTTCCTTCAGACGCGGGCCCTTTAAAGAATCGGTCTCGAAGCCGCCGTTTATCGAATAGGAAAGTGATGGCAGGCGTTCAGCACGGGCAATCTTAATTTCTTGACGTGCGGCGTTAACTTGTTGCTCCAACTGAATCACCTCCGGTCTGCGGGAAACATCTTCAACTCTGAACTGTTGATATTCCGATGCGAGTGAAAGACCCAATTCGAGATCAGCTGCAGTGATTGGCCTGGCAAAGTCGTAACCAACCAGCACGCGCAAGGCCCCGGCAGCGACTTCCTCGGTTACTCGTGCGCGCTCCAATTCATCGCGACGCGTCAGTGTTTGCAATTGCGCACGAGTTAGATCCACAGCCGCTATCTCTCCGCCGCTCAATAACAGAGATGTGATCCGTTCAAATTCTTCGGCTGAAGACAAGTTTCCTTCCGCTGCCCGACGTTGGGCATTTGCCAGCGCAAGTCCGTAGTAACTTTCAATGACGGCCTGCACCAGCGCGCGTCTTGCGGCCTCAGTGCCGGCACGAGCCGCCGCCAATAAAGCTCTGTTTTTAGCAACGGTGGCGCGCAGTCTGCCCGCGATATCGAAATCTCCTGAAACATTAAGCAATGCGTCATATACACCGATGCCGTCGGCAGAAACGAAACTTGGTCCGCGCGGTTCTCCTGCTGGTAGTCCGAGTGCCGGCGACGTGTAGGTGTAACTTAGTGGAGCACTAATCTTCGGTAGAAAGGCAGCGTGTGCTTGTCGGAGATCCTCGGCTGCAATGCGTTCGTTCAGGTTAGCGTTCTGAAGAGTAGATACCTGTACATTCGCGAGCCGCAATGCTTCGTCGAGGGAAATGGGCGTGGGAAGCGCGACCGGCGTGTTTGTTGTCGGGTTCTGCGGAGCGTTCGTTGTTGGATTCGGCGGCGTGGCAGAGGGCGAGGGTATCTGCGCGTGAGATGGTGCCAGGCAGATTAATGCGAACAATACCGCACGGGGGATGGCCCTCGGTCTTATATTTGGCATACTCGGTCAGTGTTTGGACCAAGTATATCTGGAGTTACCTTAACAGAAGATTAATGGACCGGAATAGAAGATTAATGGACCAGTTCCGTGACAGCGCTTCTCATTCTCCCCAGGCTGAAGCCGCGGAGAATGACGGAGGGACGACGTTCCGTACGCTGAAGTTGAAGGACCGCGTGGCTAAAGCCAGTGGTGTCTGATTCCTTCCTGGCCGCAGTTCAATTCCGTCCTTCAAGGATGTAGCCCTCACCGCGGCGAGTGTGAAGCAACTTTGTTGGGTGACTTCCATCGATCTTCTTCCGCAGACGGTTCATGTAAACCTCAATGGTGTTTGAGAACGGATCGAAAGAGTCATCCCAAACATGTGCGGCAATCTCAGCCCGCGACACCAACTGACCTTTACGACGCGCCAGATATTCCAGCAAAGCATACTCTTTAGCCGTTAGTTGGACTTCCTGATTACCGCGCGACACTCTATGGCTCGCTGAATCGACCATCAAATCTTCAATCTCCAAAACGTCGGGACGAAGCTGCGAGTCACGTCGAAGGAGAGCGTGAATGCGGGCGAGTAATTCGCGAAACGAAAAAGGCTTGGTTAGATAGTCGTCTGCTCCGGCGTTGAATCCAGTGACACGGTCGTCGACAGCTGCCCGTGCTGTAAGCATCAAGATGGGAGTTGTATACCCCCGCGTGCGCAATTCGCGACAAACCTCAAATCCGTCGCGTTCAGGCAACAGTACATCGAGCACAATTACGTCATAGTCGTTGATAGAAGTCAGGTATAAGCCAGCCTCGCCGTCTTGTGCCACATCGACAGCATAGCTGTGCTCTCGCAATCCCTTTGCGATGACGTTAGCCATCCGAGGCTCATCTTCTATAACGAGGACGCGCATTAACGGTCAGAATCTAAGCACGGTCGGTAAGGTACGGACAAGGAATTACATTGCAAGGTGGGAAACGGTGCGGTCAAAAGAGTTAGGGGTGAGAGCGAAGCTACCCTCTATTACCTTGAAAGGCCCCGCTCTTACCCCTTGAGCGACGACTTCCACATACGTCGCCCATTCCGTAAAAAGTGCTAATAAGTCGAAATTTTGGGGAAAGAGTCGGGAGGTCTTCGATTGGGTGCTGATTTAACGCGAATCGTTCAAGAAAAGCAAGGAAGAGGGATGAAGGTCAGGAGCAGGGGCAGCAGGCAGGTGCACGAAATCAGCCTGCACCTGCCTGCTGCCCCTGCTCCTGACCTTCATCCTTCATTTTTTCACGCCTTCAATCACGCTGTAAGGGGAAGGCGTGGGGACGATTCTCTTCAACTCAAACCCGGCGCGCTCCAGTAACGCTCGGTATTCCTCTTCTGTGCGTTCACGGCCTGTGAGAAAAAGCAACATCTCCAGATCGAGGAGTTTACTAATCGAGGGTACGTTAGGACCGGGTATAACCATTTCGACGATCAAGATTTTGCCGCCGGGTGACATCGCGCTGTGGCAATGCCGGAGAATTGTCACGCACTCATCGTCGCTCCAGTCGTGAATGATGTGTTTGAGTATGTATGCATCGCCGCCTGATGGCACTGATTCGAAGAAGTTGCCGCCTGAGAGTTCGCATCTTTCAGTAACGCCGTGCGCGCTAAGCACCTCGTTCGCACCCGCAACCACTTTCGGATCGTCAAAGATTATTCCTTTCATCCTCGGGTACTTCGAGAGTACGGACGAAAGTAACAAGCCGTGTCCCCCACCAACGTCAACAAGCTTGGAGATGTCTGAGAAATCATACGCATCAACCACAGCAGCGACTGCGCCCGCGCTGAGGCTCGTCATAGCGTCATGGAAAAGATTACCTTCCCTGGGATTCTGTTCGAGCCAGGTGAACCATGGTGTGTTGTGCTTGTGAGGAAAGGACGGATCCCCTGTCTCAATTGAATAGGGAAGGTCTGCCCATGTTTCGAAATTCACTGCGTCAGCCATCATCTCCGCAAACCCACGTAGGGTTTCGGGATGATCACTACGCAACAGCTCCGATAATTCGGTCTGGCGAAAAGAGCCTGTAGCGTCCTCGGAAAAAATCCCGGCACTCGCCAGCGCGCGAAGCAGGCGATACAGCGATCGAGGATGAACGCCGACTAATTGTGACAGCTCCTCCGTGGTTTTTGGACCATTGCTGAGATGGTCGGCCACATGGAATTGCGCCGCGACTGAGATCGCTCGTGAGAGAGCAAACGCGAAGATCATCTGCATCAAACGAGCAGATGGTGGCAGTTGTTGATTATCTTCCATCCAGATCACCTTTCCACTGTATCGAGCAGTGGTTCTATTTTTTCAAACTAGCGAGAAATCGGTCCGCGACGTCGCGAGACGCGAATTGCGCCAGCAGATCAATCAGCGCATCCGTGTCCTGCACGCCAGTTCTTGCAACTCGGCGGAAGAACTCCATGAACTTCTCTTCGCCGAGTTCGTTTTCTAATTCGCTCAACTTCACCACACCCTTACGGTAAAAGACCCCCGGTGTGGCCTGGCGATTCTTTGTGCGGTCGAAACCGTAGATGGGCGGAAGGTTTGCGCTTCGGCTCCGCTTATCTTCCAGCGCCTTCCGAAAGGCTTCGATCCCTTGTTGCTTCCGCAGATAAAGCATGGCGCTGTACTCAGCAAAGCTTTCGTTCAGCCAGGCGTGTTGCCGCCCAGCCTTGAGCCACCAGTAATGCGAAAGTTCGTGCGATATCGGGATGACCAAGTCTTGTACTTTTTCGGTCTGAGGATAGATGAAATAACCTTTGCGAAAGTAACCACCCTGGCCTTCGACAGGGGGGAACGGGCGAAACACTCCAGTTACTTCTCGCTGGGGATCAAAGACGCCGAAAGTGGAGTTATAAAAGTCCAGTATCTCTTTCATGCTGGCGAGCAAAGCCGCAGCTGCTTCATCCGGCATATTTTTAGAGACCACCTGGAGGTTGTATCCACTCTGTTTGTACGTGTTCGACTTGAGACCTTCACCTAAAACCAGATCGATGTCGAAGTCGGGGAGCTTCGACTGAACGAGCCATGCGCCACCCTTTGACTTGGTCCGGCCGTTCGCGATCAATTGGAAGCCTGGCTCGTCCGTTTTGATCGAGATGCGATAGACGAAATTGAATCTGTCAATCCCGGTATGAACAGGGAACCAGAAGTTGTCGAGCCCGAGCTCGAGAAATTTGTAGTCGCTTTTATAAATACCCTTGAGGTTGCCGGTGTATTCGAAGTGAATCTGAAGCTTCTCGCCTTTTAACAAGGGCTTATTTAATTTGATTATTACAGATGACTCAGGTTTCGCCGCGCGATCAAAATCAAACGATTGACACAGTCGACAAGTGACGTTCTTCACGTCGAACGTTTGATTGAGATAAAACGGAACTGTCGTCGAGTAATCTTCGGTGGCGATGTAATCGTAGTTCAGTTTTGCCGACAGCTGTTCTGCCGCGAAGTTAATCACGACCTCGCCCGCGATTTTCCCTAACTTTTCGGTAGGCTCAGCTTGAACTCCGAACGAGCACACAAGTAACACGAGTGCGGCTCCTAAGGTTGAGCCTGACGCACTCAAGGATTTTTTCATTCCGATTCCAATTGTCATGTTAGTTGATTCTTCATTCCGTAGGAGTCACATGCTTATAGCTCGGAAAGAAACGAAATACCATCGCAATTCGTCGCGTGGAATTCAACTCTGGTCTGTCCATTCAAGTTCACATCTGCCCGTGCGAACTGGACCTATGACGTTAGGCGGGTCAGGGGCATAAACATCGCTCCCCTGGAGGTGAAGAGCGGTATTATCTGCGGCGAACCGAAAACCCGAAAATGAACCAGCGTAGAGAAGTCTTGCTAGGGATTGTTTGTACCACCGCTGCCGCCATGCTGGGCGCCAGAAAATGTCTCTCAACGTCAACTCAGCAGGATTTCTCCACCATGCGCCCAGCTCCTGCCCGGCGGAAGTTTGTGAGCCGGGCGGTCGAGGCAAAGATCGCTGAAGTAAAACGTGTCATCGCTGATCGCGAGTTAGCTTGGTTGTTCGAGAACTGCTTTCCAAACACACTCGACACCACTGTTACATTCGGCGTACGTGACAATAGACCAGACACACTTGTCGTCACTGGCGACATTAACGCTATGTGGCTGCGAGATTCGACAGCACAAATCACTCCATACCTTCCGCTCGCCCGCGAAGATAAGAACCTGAAAGAGGTGATCGCCGGAGTCATCAATCGACAAACGCGGTGCATCCTAATGGATAGATATGCCAACGCATTTAGTTTTGGAGCGAAAGCGTGCCCTTGGGGAGTTAACGACAAGCCACCGTTGAGTCCAGATCTCTGTGAACGCAAGTGGGAAATCGATTCACTCTGTTATCCGATTCGATTATCACATTCATATTGGAAGACAACCGGAGACACGTCCTGTTTCCACTCAGATTGGCAGCAAGCTAGTAGATTGATCCTGAAGACTTTTCGCGAACAGCAACGATTGAATGGTCCGGGTCCGTATAGGTTTCAACGCACGACGGATAACCCTATTGATACTCCGCCTTTCAATGGTCTGGGTAACCCAGCTCGTCCAGTGGGTTTGATTCACTCTGCTTTTCGTCCATCCGATGATGCGTGTTTATATCCCTTTTTGATACCAGCGAACCTCCTCGCCGTTGTGGCGCTCAAGCAATTGGCAGAGATCCTCTCGACAGTCCTTACAGATCGAAACCTGGCTGCCGAATGTCTGACATTAGCTCGACAGATAACTGATGCCGCTAACACGTATGGCAAAGTACACTCGAGGCGACATGGATTGGTTTACGCATACGAGGTTGATGGCTTTGGAAATCAACTATTGATGGACGACGCAAATGTGCCAAGTCTCTTATCGTTGCCATACCTCGGTTGTTGTGCTTCGAACGATCCTTCTTATCGTAGGACGCGTGCGTTTGTTTTGAGCGCTGACAATCCCTACTTCTTTCGTGGCAGAGCGGGGGAGGGAATTGGTGGGCCGCACGTCGGTGTCAACATGATCTGGCCGCTGGGAATCATCGTGCGAGCACTAACGAGCACTGATGACAGAGAGATTCTCTACTGTTTGCGAGTGCTGAAAAACACACACGCCGGTACCGGCTTCATGCACGAGGCGTTTGACAAAGATGATCCAAAGAAGTTCACACGGTCGTGGTTTGCATGGGCCAATACGATCTTCGGTGAGTTGATTTTGAAGTTATATGGGGAACGTCCACATTTGCTGAAACTGTAGGGCGAGGCAAAGCTAGTTGGTTTTACAGGATTACAGGATTATCAGGACTAACTAAAATCATGTCGTCCTGTAATCCTGTAAAAGATGACTGTCAAAAGCAGAGTGAAACATGCGCGCAGCCTCAGAACTTAATCACGCTCCAAGAGTAAGAACCACGATGTTACCGTCCGGA